>Ga0272447_1000325_pt1 | contig 37397 bp, 33 predicted proteins | sample YNPCB0133_FD_194589 | JGI IMG/M metagenome (GOLD analysis project Ga0272447, IMG submission 194589) | Hot spring microbial mat communities from Yellowstone National Park, WY, United States - YNP-CB-013-3 | ecosystem: Environmental > Aquatic > Thermal springs > Hot (42-90C) > Sediment | place... | reverse complement strand
CAATTTTGCAGCTCCGCTGTTCTGGAGGTTGTTGCTCGCTGCGGAACAAGGCGACTTGACGACCGCACGACACGAACAGTGGCGAGCGACTCGGTTGATCCGCAAAATGGTGTCCCTAGGATATCTTGCATCAGCCAAAGAATTGCTGCGCATGCGTGGGGTCGATTTGGGACCCGTTCGCCTTCCGCTCCAGAATCTGACATCGGAACAGGTCGCGAATTTACGGCGCTACGTCACCGAAGAGGGGATAGAACATTACTGGTAAGGGGGAGTGATGATGCGTGTGCTGAGTAAAGAGCGTACCAATCTGACTGTACAGTGTCCGCTGCGAGGCACATAAACATGTTCAGGCGGGTACTTGCATCGGTTCCGAAGCTGCTCTATGATCGGCGTGCTATCGGTTCGTTTCGCGTATGTGAAGAATGGAGATCGGCATGGCCAGTTTTCCTCTTCCCTTGCAGCAAGCGCGTGGTTTTGGTCAGACTCAGCGACGGGATCGGTGGTGGCTTCAACCTCTAGCTGTGTTGTTCGGATTATCCTTGTTTGTGATTTATGCGACCTGGGCCGCCCTCCAGGGTGAGCATTACACCTATGGGCCTTATTTGTCGCCGTTTTATTCTCCGGAATTGTGGGGACACTCGCCGCATGCCTGGTTGGGTCCGCCGCCCGTGTGGTGGCCTGCCTGGCTGCCCTTTTCTCCTGCCATTTTGATTCTTTGGGCGCCGGCGGGCTTTCGCCTGACCTGTTATTACTACCGTGGGGCCTACTACAAAGCGTTCTGGGCGGACCCTCCTAACTGTGCGGTGGGGGAACCGCGCCAGGGGTATATCGGAGAAAATGGCTGGCCTTTGCGGATCATGAACATCCATCGCTACTTTCTCTACCTTGCGATTCTCTTCATCGGCATCCTGGCTTACGACGCTGCCATGGCTTATCGTTTCGAGGATGGCTTCGGAATTGGAGTGGGCAGTCTGGTTCTGACGGTCAACGTTGTGTTGCTGGCAGGATACACTTTCGGTTGCCACTCCTTGCGTCACTTGGTGGGCGGCCGACGAGATAGCCTGCGTACCAGCTCCACCTGTTACGCGATGTATCGTGGCTGTAGTGCTCTCAATCGGCATCACATGTTCTGGGCGTGGTTGAGCCTTTTTTCGGTCCTTTTCGCCGATGTCTATGTCCGCCTCTGTTCCATGGGCATCTGGCTAGATCGGCGGTTGCTCTAAGCTCCGGAATAATCATGCGCCGGAATAATCATGCGGGGAAGCACGGAGGGGTAAGTAATGACAATCGCCTGATGACTTCAGAAAGCAAGGCGAGCCGTGGTCGTGATATTCCGGCTGCGAGACCCATGTTGTTCCCTTATCGTTGAGGCTCTTTTCATAGTGGTAGGGATGAATCATGGCGATCGACTATCCGATTTACGAGCACGATGTGTTGGTGATAGGGGCAGGTGGTGCTGGCTTGCGGGCCGCCATTGAAGCCAGTGCTGCGGGAGTGTCGGTGGGATTGGTCTGCAAATCGTTACTTGGTAAGGCTCACACGGTGATGGCAGAAGGGGGCATCGCTGCCGCCCTGGCCCATGTGGATGCTCGCGATAGTTGGAAGGTCCACTTCGCAGATACGATGCGGGGCGGACAATACGTCAACAACTGGCGGATGGCTCAATTGCATGCTCAGGAAGCACCGGCTCGGGTCAAGGAATTGGAAGCCTGGGGAGCCGTGTTCGACCGCACGGCGGATGGCCGGATTCTGCAGCGGAACTTCGGTGGTCACAAATACCCCCGCCTGGCCCATGTCGGGGACCGCACCGGCCTGGAACTTATTCGCACCTTGCAAGATTACGGCATCCATCGCGGCATCAGCGTGTACATGGAACGCACGGTCTTCCGTCTGTTCAAAGATGGGGAGCGAATTGCCGGGGCCATCGCTTATGAACGGGAACGGGGACGCTTTGTTGTCTTTCGCGCCAAGGCGATTGTTTTAGCCACCGGCGGCGTCGGTCGGGCTTACAAAATCACCTCGAACTCGTGGGAATACACGGGGGATGGTCACACGTTGGCCTACGACGTGGGTGCCGAATTGATCGACATGGAGTTTGTGCAATTCCACCCGACCGGGATGGTCTGGCCACCGAGTGTTCGCGGCATCCTGGTTACCGAAGGCGTTCGCGGAGAAGGTGGTGTACTGCGCAATAGCTTGGGCGAGCGGTTCATGTTCCGGGATATTCCCGAAAACTACAAACCTCAAACCGCGGAAAGTGAGGAGGAAGGTTTTCTGTATGTTCTGGCGCAGAAGTACCAGGGGCGTGATGCCCGCCGACCTCCGGAGTTGTTGACGCGGGATCACGTGGCCCGTTGCATTGTCCGGGAAGTGAAAGAGGGCCGAGGAAGTCCCCATGGGGGTGTTTTTTTGGAACTCCAAACCTTTTCCCAGTGGTATGCCCAGCGGGCCAGACGTTTCGACCCTGTTGAACACTGGAAGAAGAAGCTGCCGAGCATGTACCATCAGTTCAAAGAGTTGGCAGGCTTAGACATTACCCGTGAGCCAATGGAGGTCGGACCGACCACCCACTACATCATGGGAGGAGTGCGTGTCGATAGCGATACCCAGATGTCGCGTGTACCCGGTTTGTTCGCTTGTGGGGAGTGTGCCGCTGGCATCAACGGAGCCAATCGCTTGGGAGGCAATTCCCTGTCCGATCTGTTAGTGCTCGGGAAGCGGGCTGGCGAATATGCTGCCCGATATGCCCGAGAGCATACCAGCTGGCCGACGATCGATGCCGACCAGGTTGAAGAGGCGGCACGTTGGGCTTTAGCACCGTTCGAGCGGTCCCAAGGTGAAAATCCCTTCCTCTTGCAACAAGAATTGCAGGAATTGATGCAAAACCTGGTGGGAATTGTGCGCCGAGAGGATGAAATGTTGCGTGCCTTGGAAGGGATCGAACAACTCAGGCGTCGAGCCCAGAAAGTGGCAGTCAGTGGCAACCGGGAGTATAACCCAGGTTGGCACACCGCTTTGGACCTGCATAGCCTCTTGACTGTCTCGGAAGCGATCACCCGGGCGGCTCTGCTCCGCAAGGAAAGCCGCGGTGCCCAGTTCCGGGACGACTATCCCCGGAAAGACTCTGCCCAATACGGCAAAGTCAACACCGTCATCGCTAAAGGACCGGATGGCCGCATGCACATCCGCTGGGAACCGATTCCGCCGATGCCCCAGGAATTGCTTGATATTATCCGTGAAGAAAACGGCGGTGTGCTTCCCGAGGAATTGCGCTGATGTTCCTGAGATCCCGCAACAGCTACGGTGTTTTTCCAGGTGGAATCCGTCATCGGCTAGTTCACGGAGTGCATTCGGAGATATGGTGTGACAAGTTCCTGAAGATGGTGGTTGTGTTGCGTGTTTCCGATTGCAGGGGTGGGCACATTGGGCACGGCTCATTTACTGCTCAAGTATGAGGAGGGTGTCGGATGCCACAGGCTTTGTTTCGCATCTGGCGTGGGGAACGAGGGCAAGGTCAATTCCGAGACTACATCGTGGAAGTCGGAGAAGGGATGGTTGTCCTGGATGCGTTGCATCAGATCCAGGCCACCCAAGCAACAGACCTGGCCTGCCGCTGGAATTGCAAAGCGGGCAAATGCGGTTCCTGTGCTGCGGAAGTCAACGGAATGCCACGTCTGATGTGCATGACCCGTATCAGCGACTTTCCTCCGGGCGAACCTATCATCGTCGAGCCGATGCAGACATTTCCCCATGTCAAGGACCTGGTTACCGATGTGTCTTGGAATTATGAGGTCAAGAAGAGAATCGCTCCCTTTCAGCCCAGACCTGCAGAGGCTGATGGGACCTGGCGAATGCATCAGGATGACGTCGAACGCGTCCAGGAATTCCGGAAATGCATTGAATGTTTTCTCTGTCAGGATGTGTGCCACGTTCTGCGAGAACATCACAAACACGACGAGTTTATCGGTCCACGATTCCTGGTCCACACCGCGGCTTTGGAAATGCATCCCCTCGACACAGCCGATCGCATCCCCGCTCTCAAGCGGGATTTTCATATCGGCTATTGCAATATCACCAAGTGTTGTACCAAGGTCTGTCCGGAGCAGATCACGATCACGGATAATGCCATCATCCCTCTGAAAGAGCGGGTCGTCGATGAGTTCTACGATCCTGTTGTCAAGCTGATTCAGCTGGTGTTCCGTCCCCGCCGCTCGTCCCGAAATGATTCGACTGCGGCGCCTCCAACGTCAGCCTCTACTTCGACGGCTGCCTCATCGTCGTCCTGATCCCCATGTTGATCCCCTTCGACTGGTGGGCCAGAGGGATTGGCATCACATTCTGGTGGAGGTGCGCCCATGTGGACACTCAAACGTCTGCGTCCCGAAGCCATTCCCACTGCTTTGGAGAAAGCGGAGCGTTATCGCTTACTCAATCAACCAGAATTAGCTCAAAGTATCTGTGAGGATATTCTGGCGATTGACCCGGACCATCAGGAGGCGCTGGTCACCTTGATCCTCGCGATTACCGACCGCTTTCAGGAGCCTCGCCCTCCTTCACCGCGTCAGGCCCTGGATTTGCTCGCACGACTCCAGGGTGCCTATGAGCGTGCCTATTACGCCGGTTTGATCGCCGAGCGGGAAGGCCTGGCCTGGCTTCGCTCCGGAAAGCCCCACAGCTCGCAGCATGCCTATACCTGCTTCCGCCAGGCCATGGAGTACTACGAAAGGGCGGAAGCCCTTCGCCCGCAGCATAACGACGATGCGATCCTCCGATGGAACACCTGCGTTCGGATATTACTCGCTTATCCAGACTTGACCCCGCCTCCAGAAACTGCAGAGGCCACCTACAGTCTTGAAGATTAGCCACCAATGACGAAGGGTTAGCCCCGTTGGGAAGGGGGATGACGGACGCCATTTCCAGACCTTTGGGATATCGGTGAGGCTTTTACTGATTGTTCTTTCATCCTGAGGCTTGAATCGAATCTTGCGGCGGTGTACAGTGCTGTACCCTAATATTGGGACGATGATATTCCTCCCGCGTGTTTGTTGGTGATGTGTTGAAGACAGGATTGCTTTTTCGTGAGATAACATTGGTGTCGGGAGGAGGCATTCGTCAGGAGATCGGTGATGTTGGGATTGGATAGCGAACAGGGTTCTCCATGGCCTGGAAGGCGACGTCCACATACCAGTCCTGGCCTGACGCCCGGAGCGTGGTTGACGCTCCTGGTGTCGTTGCTCCTCCTCGCCGGCCTATTTTTCTGGGTGGGGATGCGGCTTTATCATCGATTCATGCCCACCCCCCCACCGCTTAATCCTCACGTGCAGCCCCGTCAAGCTATCCCGCGTGATGGGTTGGACGCCGAGGAGCAAGAGGCGGTCGATCTGTTCAAGAAGGCTTCCCCTTCTGTGGTAAACGTGGATACTGTCGCCAAGGTCAAGCGAGCGCCTTGGGACGATCGCATCTTTGAATTGAAAGCGGGCACAGGCTCCGGTTTCATGTGGGATGATGAGGGCCGGATGGTGACCAACTTTCACGTAGTCGCCGAGGCTTACAGCCAGCCCCAGTTGACGTTGCGTGTTGTGCTTGCGGATCGTTCGGCCTATGAAGCGGTCATCGTCGGCGTGGCTCCCGATTACGACCTGGCGGTGATCCAGTTTGCCCCGCATGATTTCCCCCCGCGTAGCAAAATCCGCAAGATCGAACTGACCAGTTCTCACGATCTGCAGGTGGGGTACAAGGTTTTCGCTATCGGCAATCCCTTCGGTCTGAGCCTGACGATGACCAAAGGGATCATTTCCGCCCTCGGGCGTGTCATCGACTCGCCGGCCGGCACTCCCATCCCTGGGGTCATTCAACATAGTGCTGCGATCAATCCTGGAAATTCCGGTGGGCCGTTGCTGGATCGTTTCGGTCGGCTCATCGGGGTCAATACAGCCATCACGACACCCAGTCAACATGGCGGCAATGTCGGTATCGGTTTTGCCATTCCCTCAGATACCGTCAATGAAGTTGTGACGCAACTGATACGCACCGGCCGACTCCTTCGCCCTGATCTGGGCATCAAGTTGTACGATCAGCGGCGTTTGCGTCAGGCGGGATTTGACCGTGGCGTCATGATTGCCCAAGTCATACCGAATGGACCTGCCGATCGGGCTGGTTTGCGAGGTATCCGACGCAATCCCCGAACGGGTCTGCTGGAGCCCGGTGATCTGATCCTGGCAATCAATGGCCAGCCAGTGGACAATATCGACGACTATGAGCTCTTGCTCCGTAATCTCAAGCCCGGCAACACCGCCCGCCTCACTATTGAACGAGATGAGCGGATTCTAGAGGTGGATGTCGTCGTAGGGGGAGCTTAGCGTTCTGTTGTCTCTTATCAAAGCACCTTTGGACCCAATAATCTTTCTCGCCCAAAAAACCTGGCCGAGAGGGACCAGCTCTTTGGATAGGGACAGCTACATCTGGGAAGCACAGGATTTGCTGGTATGGTGCAAGGGGGAATCGGATTTTCTAGAAGTATTTTTCGATTTATCGAATCCCATCCACTTGCCGATGTTTATGTTGCCGCTATAGTTACATATGGGCAGATACAGGATCATCCGGTTTACCGGTCCAGGCGGTGTTGCCAGCAAAAGGACCTAGCCATGATTCCCAGCATCACCTCTCCCCCCGCTTCCTCCGCGGATGTTGATCTGATCGAGGAACTCCGCCTGCGGCGTTGGGCACGAGAGAATTACGTTCCTCCCCCGCAGCGGGACCCCAACTGGCATCCGATTATTCTCGAGGAAATGCGTCGGAAAGACGACGAAGTGAATGAACCGATTCTCGTCAGTTGAGGTAAGCGGTCCCGGTTGGCTCTCCATCGGGTGATTTCCCGAAGTCAAACAGACTGGGAGAACCAGTTTTATCTTCCTTTGTGCGACCTGTCGTCCATCTTTGCTCATACTTCTTCTTTTGTCAAACCCAGACCTTCCCTGGGGACGACAATATTGGCTAGCTCAGGACCGTTGTGTGCCATGCACTGTGTAGAACAGTGCATGGTCGAGTAGCGTGCCAGAATGACCAAGGGAAGGGTAGCATGGGTTTTTTCTCAGCTCGCGTGGCTTTTGTCCGGTTTCGTGTCGTCCAGCCTCCCCCTCAGCTATTCGGGGAGGAACATCTGCAGCGTCTGGCTGCCCACGCGGCGGGGCGTCAACGTGTGGCATCCCTCGACGGTATCGAAATCGGCTGGACGGCCGGTGAACATGTCCTGGACACCGACTTCCAGTTTGCGAAAAACATCGTCAATGACGCTCTGCTATTTGATCTACGCGTAGATACCGATCGGCTTCCCCCTGACTTGCTGCGTGCCTATATGGCTATCGAGTTGCTAGCTCTGAGTCGGAACAACCCTAGTGGTTTCCCGAGCCTGCGGCAGAGGCGAGAGGCCAAGGAAGCTGCCCGTGCCCGCTTGGAAGAGGAAGCCAAGGATGGACGGTTCCGCAAACGCAAGTGTTATCCGGTGCTTTGGGAACGGCGGAGTAATGAAATTTGGTTCGCCTCGACCGCTTCCCTGGCAATCGACCGCATGACGGGCTTATTGAAACAAACATTTGACATCACCCTGGAGTGTATGACCGCCGGGCGACGCGCTTACCATCTAGCTGAGGCCCACGCGCGAACCCGACTGGTCGATGACTCCGCTCCCAGTCCCTTCGTACCGGGTATTACTCCCTCTTCGATCGCGTGGATCGTTGATGAGCGCAATCGCGACTTTCTGGGGAATGAATTCCTTCTGTGGCTTTGGTTCTATACCGATACCCAAGGCGATACGATACTCCTGGCTGACCGGACGGAACTGACCGTGTTCCCCACTCACACTTTGACACTTGAATGTCCCCGCGGACAAACCGGGCTGGAAACTATCCGCTGTGAGTCGCCAACACGATTGCCCGAGGCCCGCCGAGCGGTTCAGGCAGGTAAGCTGCCCCGCAAACTGGGACTGGTCCTCGTTCGTCATCAGGAACAATATGAACTCACATTGCATGCGGAAAACCTGGCCGTGTCTGCGGTCCGATTACCCCCGCTGCCTGAGGATATTACGGACCCGCAGCAGATGCGTCAGGAACGTGTGACACAACTTCGTCATCTCGTTGAAACCCTGGATTTACTGTACGATGCCTTCATTCAGCGACGATTGGTCCGGGAATGGGAAAAAGAGTTGTATGCCATGCAAACCTGGCTCAAACGGGAAGAGCGCCGCGCTGCCTGATCCTTCCACCTTCTTCCACGGCCACTTCGCAAGGGTTCAACTCGATGAATGGCGCAACTCTGCATATTGTCATTCACGTCTGAGCTACCTCCCACATTGTGTAACACTGGGATTGCACGTACAATGCAGTGTGTCTGATGGTAGCCTACTATTCGGCTCATTCTGGTGAAACTCGATGTTCCCAAACGACCTGGCTTACTACGAGGCAGTGCAAAACCCACGCTACTGTTTCAGTGATCCTGATTTGGTGGCAGGCCAAGTAGTGACCAATGCTCGAGGCCTGCCATTAGCCTGTTCGGGAAACTTTGCCGTTGTTTTTCGTGTCAAAACCTCAAGGGGGGACTGGGCGGTCAAGTGTTTCACGCGTCCTATTTCCAATCTCCAGCTGCGTTACCAAGCGGTATCTGAACATCTGAGGGCTCACCATTCCCACTTCTTCGTGCCTTTTGACTATCAACAGCAAGGTATACGTATTCAAGGAAACTGGTATCCCATTATTAAGTTGCAATGGATCAACGGCATGACACTTCGGGATTTTATAGAACATTCCTTGTTCAAGGAACGATATCTCGATAGTATCATGTATTCTCTATATGTAGCCAGTATCAATCTAATGAAAAAATATATAGCCCATGGGGACCTCCAACATGGTAATATCATGATTGCCGAACGTCGGGACGAAGGCAAAACAGCTTATGTTCTCCGCCTGGTCGATTATGATGGGATGTGGGTACCCGGCTTGAAAGATGTGCCCTCCTCGGAGTATGGTCACCGGAATTACCAGCATCCAGGTCGCCCCGGTTACTATGGTCCTTTGGCCGATCGTTTTTCCTGGCTCCTCATCTACACCGGCTTGTGTGCCGTCCGATGGAATCCAGAGCTGTGGCAGAAGTATAACAATGGTGACAACATCCTCTTTTGCGAGAAGGATTTCCAAAATCCCGAACAATCATCTGTATTACAGCAACTTTGGTATAGCCCATATGAGAATCTTCGACATCTCGTCGGCCATTTGATTTTATCCTTGTATGTACACATTGAGCAATTATTGCCTCTCTCCAAAATTGTTCGCTATGCTAAACCGCTGGCGGACCCGGAAGTCTTACCGCTAGCGCCTCACCAGGTTCGTCTCATCGAACGCGTATTCCAGCGGTCGGAAAAGACGGTTGCCCGAACAACTCCCCCGACAGAAGCTGCGGCGGAGGTACCTCCTACCTCACCCTCGGTTGCTTATCACCTGAGCACATCCGCCCCATCCTTACGTCCGGCGGCACTGCCCAGCATCCCGCCAAATCCAACTACGGCTTTGCGTCAACACTCTGTCGTGCCCTCCGCATTTTGGAATCCTCAAGGAACAGGGTCCAGCAACACTGATGGGGGAATTGCCGTTGCTCCTGCGATTACCAGTAGTCCGGTACGGACTCTCAACTGTCATCCCGGTGTGTTCCATTCGGTTGCCTTCCATCCGACGGACTCCACGTTGGTGTTCATAGCCCCTGATGCGGTCATTCACATCTGGAATCCTGTGAGTGGGCAGTTCCTTCATACTCTGTTTACCCCGCTGGACTGGGCAGCTTCCTGCCTGACGTTCAGCTTTGATGGATTGCGACTGGCGAGCGGCAGTCAGGATGGTACTATCCGGGTTTGGAATACGCAGGATTGGAATTGTATTCTGGAATTCAAAGCCCATCCTGGTTGTGTCGATTACGTCTCGTTTCTGGCTCGGGGTTGGTGGCTGGCCTCTCACGGTACAGACGAGATGATCAAAGTGTGGGATAGCGTCAGGGGTCAGTTGGTGTCTCGACTGACCAAAAACCACGGCAAAATCTGGGGTATTTCTGGCAGTTGGGATGATCAATATCTCGCGGCGGGCGGCGATGATCGGACCATACGCGTCTGGAATGCCCGAACGCTACAACAGACTTACCTGCTCCAGGGTCATACCGGTCGGGTGACGGCCCTCGCCCTCAGTTCTGATGGGCGATGGATGGTCTCGGGTAGTTGGGATGAAACGGTACGCATCTGGGACATCACCAGCGGTCAACAAGTGGGCGGGATGGGTAATGATGTCGGCCGAGTCTCCACTGTTGCTATCAGCCATGATGGTCGATGGCTCGTTTATGGAGGTGAGCGAGGGAAGATAGCGGTGTGGGATTTTTTCTCTCGAACCCGTGTTTTTCTCATTACGAATTTGCCTGCCGCTGTCCAATGCGTTGCTCTCAGCCCAGATAAGCGGTGGATCGCCGCAGCTTTGCGTGATGGCCAACTTCTGGTCTGGGAGTGCTGCTTGAAGTAGGGGCAAGGTTGACTCCGACAACGGCACCATCGGTTTTCATGAGGTCGTTCTATAGAGGGGGCGACGGTATGGAAGAACTCTTGGGTTCAACAAGGCACCCGCGAGGGTTCTGGTCTTGCTGATATGAGCCTTCTGGTGGACAACATGCGGACCTTTCCGATTAGTCTCCCTTGAGTCGCGCCGTTCTGTTCGTTAAGGGAGAGCAATCAGCAGTCACGGCAAGCAACAACGCATGTTACCTATAATGGATTAGGGATGAGGAGATAACAATACGGTGGGCATAAAGAGGTAACCGACCCCAGATTACGAATCAGAGAAGTATCCATGGGACGATTTCAGTATTCGCTATTAGAACAAGCGGCACGCGTTCCGGGTAAACCCCGTCACAAGACGCGAGAGGTGCGGATCGGTACGGTAGTGATCGGGGGCAACAATCCCATTGCTGTGCAATCGATGACGACAACCGACACGCATGATGTAGAGGCGACCGTTCAGCAGATCCACGCCTTGGAAGCAGCAGGCTGCGAACTGGTACGTGTAACCGTACCTAAGCCAGAAGATGCTCACGCATTGACACGGATCCGTGAGCGGATCGGTATTCCCCTCATCTGCGACATCCACTTTGACTACAAAATGGCATTGGCCGCCCTAGACCATCCGATCGACAAGATTCGCATTAATCCTGGAAATATCGGGGGCCCGGAGCGATTTCGTCAGGTGGTGCGTAAGGCCAAGTCCCGCGGCATCCCGATGCGCATTGGCGTGAATGCAGGAAGCCTGGAGCGGGAGTTGTGCGAAAAGTACGGTTTCCCTTGCCCACCCGCCATGGTGGAAAGCGCCCTCCGGTACATCGAGATCGCTGAGGAGGAGGGGTATTACGACATCGTGGTCTCGCTCAAGTCCAGTGACGTGTTGGTGGCAGTGGAAGCTTATCGACTTTATGCTCAGTTGGCTGATTATCCCACCCACATCGGTATCACTGAGGCGGGGAAGCCTCCCTATGCCGTGACCAAGTCCGCAGCGGGTTTGGCTCCCTTGCTCCTCGATGGGATCGGTGACACCATTCGGGTGTCTTTGCTTGGTGACCCTGTACCGGAGATTGCCGCTGCGTTCGATATCCTGCAAGCGACCCAGCGGCGTGTCCGACGGCCCGAGTTGATCGCCTGCCCTACGTGTGGTCGATTAGCCATTGATCTGGAAAAGATCGTTGCTGAACTAGAAAAGCGTCTGGCGGGCAAACGGTTACCCATCAAAATCAGTGTGCTGGGGTGCGTGGTCAATGGCCCTGGCGAAGCACGCGAAGCCGACATCGGAATCGCAGCGGGAAATGGCAAAGGAATGATCTTCCGTAATGGCGAAATCATTCGCCGCGTGGAAGAAGCGGAAATTGTCGACGCCTTGATGGAAGAAATCGCCCGTTGGGAGCAAGAAAACCAGCACCGTCTGCCTCCGCAGAGAGATGCCGAAGGTCTGGGCCGACGTCGCTTGCCGTTGATCTCCTCTTGATGGTATGGCCTCACCCCGATCCAACCTACGATGTTCGGAACGCGAACCGCCCAAAACAAGACGTGGCACCACCTCACCGCGGACTTGCCACTGAAAAGATGGGTTGCGACGGTGATCGCATTCGATGGTCCTCCAACAACAAGGTCTGGGCGCGGTACAGTTCGGGTACTGTCGTCGCCAAGAACATATCTGATTTAGGTGCTGAAGACCTTCTGTCATGGTCCTCCCAGGTAATCCCGTGATTCTCATATTCCCCTCATGAGGAATGGATTATCGTAAACAACAACGGAAAGAAACGAAAGACACGTCCGGAGAGGGTCGAGCCGTGCGCATCTTGCTTGTGGAAGATAGCCCGCACATTGTCAAGGCAGTCCGGCAAGGTCTGGAAGAGGAAGGGTTTGCCGTAGATGTGGCAATGGACGGCGAGGAGGGGGACATCAAATGCCGTACTACGCCTTACGATGTGGTCATTCTGGACATCATGCTGCCCAAGATCGACGGTTTGACGTTGCTGAAACGTTGGCGCTCCGCAGGTGTCGATGCCCACGTGCTGCTTCTGACCGCCAAAACGACAACCCATGATAAAGTGACAGGGTTGGACACAGGAGCAGACGATTATCTGACTAAACCGTTCGAGTTTGCCGAATTGCTGGCGCGTGTGCGGGCTTTGATTCGCCGCCGTCATCAACAGAAGGATCCCATACTGCGTTGCTACGATCTGGAAATCGACACTGCTGCACGGACGGTTCGTCGTGCTGGTAAATCCATCCATCTGACGCCACGGGAATATGCCCTGTTGGAGTTCCTCGCCTACCACAAAGGTAAAGTGGTGACGCGTAGTATGATCTGGGAGCATCTTTATGATGAATATGATGAGAATACCTCGAACGTGGTGGATGTGTACATTCGCTATTTACGTAACAAAATCGACAAGGGTTTCGATCCCCCACTGATCCTGACGCGTTGGGGCGAAGGGTACATGCTTCGAGGTGAAGAGCCTCAGGAAGGAGGGGGATCAGCAGCGCCGGCGTCCCATCCGGCCACGCGATGAGGTGATCGTAATAAAGCGTGATCGTAATAAAGCCTGGCGATTACAGGTAACCCAAAGTGATGCGTTCGATCCGCCGCTCTCTCACGTTGTACCTGCTGCTTCTGGTTGCCTTCATGTTGGGTGGGGTGTGGTTTGTCATCGATCAGGCAGCCAGGCGGGCCTTTGCAGCCCGGGAAGAAGCAGGCCGACATCTGATCCTGGCGCGCTACGAGGAAAATGTCCGCAAAGAACAAGCGCAAATTGATCAGGTGCTTTTCGATAAAGCCCGCGAGCTGGCGAACGTCATGCAATTGCACTATGGTCAGAGCTATGAAACTGAAGCGATCAAGTTTCCTACTGTCACAGCGGTTAGCCCGCTGATGTTCCTGACCACCCAACCCAGCTTGTGGGCAGTCCCCACGGCGGGCAGCGTGCCGGTATTGCCGGTAGCTCCCAGTGGAGGTTCCAATCCTCCCTTCCTGGGGAGCGGGGCAGGGGGCGGAAACGGCTTGCCATCCCCGGGGGGGAGTCCCCTTTTGCTAACCTTCCGTCGCCCTCTACCGCATTACTTCACGTGGGTCCAGTTTTATTTCGGCAATCTGCCATTGCCTGAAGCTTTTATCCAGCATTTTGATGATGATAAAGGCAGTAGTGACTACTTCCAGATCAATACCACAGGAGGACGGGAATGGCGTTCTCGTTCATTGGGAAACCGAAAACTGCCCTTTGACCCCTGGGAACTGGAAAATCGAGGCTCGGCAGGTGGCGATGCCCAGCGTCCGGGAGATGCAGAAAATCTGATCGACTGGACGTTCGCCACCGTGGAACTACAACCGGATGGCGAGAAGGTACGACGCGTGGTGTATAAAGTCCCCTATTTTCTCCGTTCACCACCACGCCGGCGGGAATGGCCGCAACGCTCGCTGTTGGGAGCGTGGGGGGTGTGGGCTGCCGCGGGGGGGATCGGCTTACCACCCGCCGGATCAGGAACGGCGGGCTTGCCTCGTATCTATGTTCAATGTGCCCGTCCGGACCGAGAAATCCAAGAGCGCCTGCAGCGACTGGCTCAGGAACGGGACAATGAACTGGTCGAGTTGACAGCGGATATCCAGGCGGTACGCCGCCAGTTACGTCAACGGATCGCTCTTGTGGGACTGGTCGCTTTTCTGGCTGTGGCTATTGGTGGTCCTGTGCTAGTCGGAAGCGGACTGCGTCCCTTGGGCAAGCTCTCCGTGGCTGTCAGTCGGGTGTCGGAGAAGGATTTCAAACTTCCTCACGATGGCTCGGAGCTGCCCGCGGAACTGGTTCCAATCCACGCCCGGTTGACCCAGACGTTGGACCTTTTGCGCCGCGCATTTGCCCGGGAAAAGCAAGCGGTGGCCGACATCTCGCATGAATTACGGACCCCGATCGCTGCCTTACTGGCCACGATGGATGTCGCCCTGATGAAACCCCGTGATCCGGAGCAATACCGGACGTGCCTGCAAGAATGTCGTCTCATTGCCCGACAGTTGGGTCAGCTGGTCGAACGCATTATGACCTTGGCCACCCTCGATGCCGGAAATGAGCGTTTGGATATTACTTCGGTGCAGGTTCACGAGCTGGCCACGGCCTGCGTAGCCGTGATCCGCCCGTTGGCCTCCGCCAACCAGATCACCATCGATTGCGATGTACCCCAGGATCTGACGATCGAAACCGATGCTAGCAAACTCCGGGAAGTGCTCACCAATCTGCTGCACAATGCTGTGGAATACAACCGACCGGGTGGACTCGTGGAATTGTCGATCTGGCCCGATCAACAGGAGGTGATCATTCAGGTCCGTGATACTGGTATCGGAATGACTCCGGAAGTTATGGACAAGATATTTGAGCGCTTCTACCGTGCCGACCCTTCCCGCCATGCCGCAGGAGTTCACGCAGGGTTGGGATTAGCCATCGTCAAGGAGTATGTGGAACGTTTGGGTGGAACCATTCGGGTAGAAAGTCAGCCGGGTATCGGCAGCACATTTCAGGTACACTTGCCGCGCCGTTGGAGTCCTCAGGCGAAAACGGCACATTGATCCTCTCTGTACCCCAATCGCTGCATCTGTATTCTCGCATCTCGCCTTAGTTTTCAGGAAGGTGGTGATTGAGATGTCTGATCCGAAACGGACCAGAGATCCCATGTGTGAGACTTCAGGTCATACCACTCGTGGTCCCTACGCAGGAACCATATGATGTACCTTAGTGGAGAGATCTTTGAGCAAGAGATATCTGCACAGGCGGAGTTGCGGGAGAGTTTCTGGCTTGACGGGGAGAATTGGGGATGCCCAAGGTTATATTCGTACAAGGAGGTGGTGCCGGTTACGATCAGGAACAAGCTTTACGTCGCTTGTTAGGGGCGGCAGGTGCTGATTTGCACTGGGAGACCCACTACGCTGGTCGGGCCGCTCTAGAGCGGGGTTTGCCCCCGTTGCCTGAAGAGACCATCGAAGCGGTGCGTAAAAACGGCCTGGCGCTCAAGACCAAATTGTTGCCTCCTCCGCCAACCCAGGCAACCTCACCCGATGGGGCTATCCCCGTACAAGACACCATGGGGCACGGGAATTACAACGTAGCCTTCCGTCGAACCTTGGAATTGTTCGCTTCGGTGCGGCTCATCCGAAACTTGCCGGGGATACCAGCCCGTTTTGAGAACGTGGATATTCTGCTGGTGCGGGAGATCACCGAGGATTTGTATGCTACGACAGAACACGAAATCATACCCGGTGTAGTCCAAAGCTTCAAGATCGTCACTGTGGCCGCTTGTCGTCGATTTTTCCGATTCACCTTCGAGTTCGCCCGGCAGCGGGGACGCCGCACTGTCCATTGCATCCATAAGGCGAATATCTTGAAGATGGCCGATGGCCTCTTCCTCGATTGTTTTCGCCAAATCGCGATGGAATATCCTGATCTAGTTCATCGAGATTTGATTGTGGATAACGCCTGTATGCAGCTTGTCAGCCGCCCGCATCGCTTTGATGTTCTTGCGGTGGGTAACCTTCACGGGGATTTGCTTTCCGATCTGGGTGCGGGATTGATTGGTGGCATCAGTGGGACAGCCGCCATAAACTATGGAACCGATTTACGGGTATATGAAACTGTCTATGGAGCCGGATACGAAGATGTTCCTCCGGATACTGCTAATCCTTTGCCACTCATCATGCCGGCATTGGAGTTGCTGCAGGATATCGGTCAAGCAGCTGCTGCCGAACGCTTGCGCCAGGCCATCATTGTCGTTTTGAAGGAAGGGAAAGTCCGCACCCCCGACCTGGGCGGCAATGCCTCGACGACGCAATTCACGGATGCAATTCTAGACAAATTATCCTGAATTTAAATGACAAGTGAACCATAGTATTTTCATTTCGAATCGTATTATCATCAATGAATTTTACTTTATATGTGCATTTTGATATACAGTTTGAAATGAATTACGAGGCAATATGCTCAACGTGCAGGCTGCTGTTGGACACGGTAGAGGAAGGCCAGGACGGCGGCCACGGCCTGATACAACTGCGGTGGAATCTCCTGGTCCAGCCGCAGATGACTGAGGACCCGTACCAGTTGCGGATCGTGGTGAATAGGAATATAGTGTTGCCGGGCCGTGCGGAGGATTTGTTCGGCCCATCGCCCCTGGCCCTTGGCCACAACTTTAGGAGCAGCATCCCGTTGCGGGTCGTAACGTAAAGCCACAGCCTGGGGACGCGGCGCTTGGGCCATGCTTCAGACCTCCCAATCAACCAGATGTAATGAGGGCGGACGACCTTGACGCATCGCTTCCGTATGCTGGCGATGACGTGCGGGTAAATCCTTAGCACTACGAAATTCGATGCCAATCTGGGTAAAATCCGATGCTTGTAGCATCTGATGTAACTCTTCTTGCATAACTATAGCCTGTTGTAGTGTTCGTTCATGATCAAAATATAAAACCGCATGGAGCCGATCGCCTTGAAGGGTCATATCAATCCATGTATTGCCTATGGTATCCAGGGGTGCATGGATCAGAATATGGAAACGTTGAGAACTTGGGGGTGGAGAAGAACGACCTTTGGTGGATATGTCCCCTGGGAAAACAGGGTAGTCTGGTTGCACGGCCATATAGAGGGTGCGCCAGGCTGAACCTTCGGGGAAGGGCACTTGCAACCAGTACGGCATACCCTGGTGGCTCGCGAGAACATTCACTGCCTGTAAGGTTGTGATGTTGTGTAGGGCGGGGACAGCGGCGGCCTGAAGTGCCGGTTCGGACTTTCCCCTCAGCGACTGAACCAGTTGAAGCAAACTACCTTTGAGATCCTTAGGAATTTCCGTGTCTTGGGGCGTAGCATTCCACGGGGCATGGGTCTGCGAAGTGTCGGGTGGGGCAGGCTTGGGAGCCGTCCAGGAATTTGGGTCGGACGCAGCCACAAGTCGAGCCTCGTACATCAAGCCGCCGTTTTCTACGAAATGCTGCAGTTGTTGGGCTGTCAGTGGCTGGGGTTTGGAGGGCAAGAATGATTCCAGCACAGCTCGGATCTCTCTCTGGATGCGTTGGAGGACTGCCGTCTCTCCCGATCCCGCATGTTGGTTTCCCAGCGTTTTAGGGTCGGAGGTGCTGTTGCCTGGAAAGGCCCACTCGGCAAGAGCTTGATGGAGGTCGGCGAGGGCCGGTGCCAGATCAGCAGGGGGAAGATGACGTAGTAAAGCGGCAGCCAAGTAAGACGGGGATTGGGTATTATTGGCGGGTCGGGTCAACCACAATCCGTCGGACCGCAATTCCAATTGCACCAGATGCTGTTGTTGTGGGATCAGTGCCTGTTCGCTCCGAGCAAGCATCGTCTGCCCCAGCCATTGGATACGATACGTTTGAGGAGCTACCTCGTCCTGCACTTCGACAAGCAGAGTCAGTCCAGGATGAGACGTAACCATTGCCGCAAAAGTAGCAGGTAGTGTTGAGGTGGCCCCAGTAGGCAAGGGAAGAGTACTCGGCACAGTGCCACTGCTTGCCGAGGTAGGTGACCGTGCCGCTGGACCAGAAGCCGTTGGGGACGCCAGGTCAGCAGTGGCGGCGAGATATTCAACCTGAGGGTGTGGGTCTGGGGAAGGACGCCGCACAAGCCAGACTGTGCCGGGTTTCATAGGGTGGGAGGGTTGAATGATCAACTCCCGCCCTTGAACCAGCAAAGTGGCCGACCCCGCTTCGACACGTACCACCACGGCGCGAAGCAGTTCTCCAACGGGCAAAGCAGCCAGATCACCCCCTGCGACACGGGCCGTCAACGTTCCGGGGGGTAAGGGCGGCGGCTGGAGTGTAGACCATTCTGGTGCTGGTACTTGCATACATTCACTTTAGCACATCTGCCGTTGGATGACATATTCCATGCTGTTTCCGCGGATTGAGCAGTACAACGCAAAAAGTTTTACGGATCGTTACAACTGATAAAGTTGAAGCAGCTTCATGCCGATACGAGAAATATGACGCCTGCAGCCTTTGGAGTGGATTTGTTGGCCCGAGTTCTGGATGGAGCGGCCTTTCGACATCAGGTGATAGCCCAGAATGTGGCCAATGTGAACACCCCCGGTTACCGAAGGCGAGCCGTGGTCTTTGAAGAAACCTTGGCTCATGCCTTGGAACAACCAAGTGTGGACTTGCGGCGTGTTCAGCCGCGGGTCGTGATCGATGATGGTCCTATGCGCGTGGATGGAAACACGGTGGACATCGAGCGGGAGATGAATGATTTGAATCGGAACGCATTGTTATACCAGGCTGCCGCTCAGGTGCTCGCGAGCCGCTTGGCATCGCTGCGAGCGGCTGTCTCGGGACGTTGAGCGGATCGGGATCTGCTGGGATATTGCTCTTTCAGAAGAGAAGAGCAGCTGGGGTTTACCTGGAAAGCTCAGAGCAACCGTTTCCCCTGAGCGGGTTGTTGAGAGGAAAAAAACATGGCGTTTTACGATATGTTTCAGGCGAGCAGTATCAGCGCTTCTGGCATGGCTGCGGAGCGTTTCCGCATGGAGGTCATCGCCAACAATATTGCTAACACACACACAACCCGCACCCTTCAAGGCGGACCCTATCGACGGCTCGATGTAGTGTTTGAGGAAGTACTCCGTCCTCCGCAACGCGTTGGGGAAGCTCCCGCTTTAGGAGGGGTTCGTGCCGCGGAATTGGTCGAGGACCCTAGCGAACCGGTGCGGGTTTATCTGCCGGGTCATCCCGATGCCGATCAAAACGGTTATGTTGCTTTTCCCAATGTGCAGTTACCGATTGAGATGGTCAATCTATTGACCGCGGCGCGAGCTTATGAGGCCAATTTTCGGACGGCCCAAGTGTTCCGTCAGCTCAATGAACTGGCTTTGACGTTACTGCGAGGGTAATCGATGACATTAGAAGAAGTTACGCCTCTGGCACGATTGTCACCACTGAGTCCTGCACGTGCGGCTGCTACAGAACGGGGAACCTCTCCGTTGGCCGGGAGTGGTTTCGGAATGGTGTTGCAGGGCGTACTGGGTCAGCATCAGCAGGCTCACGTGGCGGCGGACGCGGCCATCCGTGACCTGGCGACCGGGCAGGCGCAGGACCTGCACACCGTTGCCCTGGCGGTGGCCCGTGCGGACCTCTCCTTCCGCCTGATTCTGGAACTGCGCAACCGCTTGAGTGAGGCCTATCAGGAAATCTCACGGATGCAGGTATGATCCGGAGGTTGCCCGGGAACGGCCGGTGAGTACGGGGCCTAGTGCAGGTGCGGCATGGAAACCCTTCGGCGCTTCTGGCAACAACTGCAGCAATACTGGTCGGGGTTGAGTCTGACCCGACGTATTGTGATTGTCACGGTGACGTTGGGTGTTGTCGCGTCGTTGATGCTGCTGGTCTATTTCTCGCAAACATCCGCCTATCGTCCCTTGTTTACGGACCTGCCAGCTGATGAGGTTGCGGCCATTCGAGCACGTCTGACGGCCGCCAACATTCCGCATCGCCTGATCCAGGGGGGCACGGGAATTGAGGTTCCCGAGCATCGTTTTGCTGAAGCCCGAGTGGCCTTGGCGGCAGAGGGGTTGCCACGGGGCGGTGGGAAAGGATATGAACTGTTCGACGAGCCTTCGCTGGTAGCGACACCTTTTGTGCAAAGCGTCAATTACCAGAGGGCTCTCCAGGCTGAACTGGCACGGGCCATCATGCAGCTGGAGCCGGTGCGAGCAGCACGTGTGCTCATTGCCCGTCCTGAACCCACACCATTCGTTCGAGAACAACGGCCGCCAACCGCTAGCGTGGTCCTTACCCTCAAACCTGGGGCGAGCATCAGCCGGTCTATGGCTCAAAGCATCGTATCGCTCGTGGCCCGCTCGGTCGAGGGCCTCAAGCCGGAAAATGTGACGGTTGTGGATTCCACGGGTCGTCTCCTGTCGGACCCTTACGGTGCAGAGCGCGAAGAGTTACCCACCCCTCAACTGGAATACCGCCGGGAACTCGAGAATTACCTCTCGACTAAAGCCGAGCAATTGTTGGCGCAACATCTGGGGCCAGGGCGGGCGATCGTGCGGGTCAGTGCGGATATCAATTTTCAGAAATTGAAGGAGCGTCGTGAGACTTACTACCCGGACGAACGAGCTGTGGGAGCCGAACGATTGACCACGATCCGCTCGTCTGGGACTATCGCACGAGGTGTAGCCGGTGCTACCAGTAACATTGTTCGAGCCGGTGCACCCCCTACACCACCCGGCGCGGGCACCGGAACGTCCAGTGAAGAAGTAATCCAAACCGACTACCTGGTCTCCCGTTCGATTCGGGACCTGGAAGACGGACGCGGAGCGATTACCCGCCTGACAGTAGCTGCCTTGGTGGACCTGACTCCCCTAGAGGAAGGGCAGACTGTGATCAGCCTTCAAGATGCAGAGGAGATCATCAAGCAGGCCGTGGGGTTTCGCGCTGGCAGGGACGAGGTCAAACTGACCAATGTTCGCCTGATCACTGGTCCGACGGTACGGGAAGTGGATGAGGAGTTGTTGCAATTGCAACGCTGGCAGATGTACGTGAGCCTCGCTCGCAACATCAGCCTGGCTCTGGCTATTGTCCTTTCCGTGGCCCTCATACCGCTTTTGCTCTGGCGGCGTAAAGCTCCGGCAGTACCTCCCACCCCAACTCCAGAACAACGCCGTCAAGAGGCCATCCAACGTCTGACAGAACTGGCGCGGACCAACCCCGAACGTGTGGCTGCAGTACTTCGCTTACTCCTCGGTTCACCCGCACCACCGTGATCAAGCAGGCTTGCGTGTGTCTATGCCCCACCGGAGGTGCACTCCTGAGAGACGTAGTAGTACAGCATTTTTTCCACTCCCTAAAACGAACTATGAACGATATATTGCGGTACACGTGGTGTGTGGAATCAGAAAGCGTAGGCCACGGAAATGGCGGAGGCGGTGGGCGAACAAACCGTACTGCTGTTGCTTCGGCTACTACCCAGCGAGACGGTCGAAGCCGTGCTACAATGCTTGCCGTCAGAAGAGGCAGGACGTTTACGTGCCCGCCTGCAAACCGTTACAGCTCAGGCCTCACCCCAGGAACTCGACGACGCACTAACACAGTTCTTCGATCTGATGCGGATTGCCGAGCGATATCCCGCCTTTTCCCCATCCGCAGGAGGAGCCTCTTCCCCTCCCTTGGCCTCACCCCCTTCCTCTGCGGACACGGCATCGAGCAACGACCCAGTGCAACAATTGCGTTCGATTCCACCGGCTCAACTGGCCCGGGCCATTCAAAACGAATCTGTGGCTGCTATTGCTGTCATTCTGTCAGCATTGGAACCTGCGGTGGCGGGTCAGGTTCTCGCCCGTCTGCCGGCATCGTTACGCCCCGAAGTGGCTGTGCGGTTGACCAAAATCGGTGTCCCCAATCCCATCATGCTTCGGCACCTAGTCCGTGTGGTCACCGACAAGTGCCGTCAGATGGCCGATCTGCCGACTCCACCGACACCGGAAGAGATGATTGCCCAATTGGCCGATATGATCCGGGCCCTGCCCCGTGCCGAACGCATGCCCGTGGTCCGGAAAATGGAGACCATCGACCCCGATTTGGCGGCCAAGGTGCTCGAACGCCTTACCCGCATCGAAGACCTCACCAAGATTCCCGATCGCCAGTTGCAAGGACTTCTCACCAAACTGGATATGAAAACCTTGGCCACGGCCTTGAAAAATGCCCCGGAAGCAGTTCAAGCCAAGATTTCAGCCAATCTTTCCAGTCGCGCACGCCAGGTTCTTCAGGAGGAAATCGAGTTCCTCGGGGATGTGCCTCGCAGTCGCATTCAGGAGGCTCAAGCCAAAATCCTGGCAGTGGTCGTCAAAGCCGAAGAAGCCGGGGAAATTGTCCTGGAGGACTAGACAGCTCCGATGTGCTTTCGGACGATCGGCAATCACGCCTGATCCCCGCTGGGGTAAAGCGTGCTGGTCTGGTGCTGTTTCGACAAGAGCCCGGAGGATTTTGCTCTCACCTGAAAATCGACCTGAATGAGGCAAACTTCCTGCAAAAAAACCGACAAAATACCTGCACCGGCAGGGAAAATAAGCCATCTTGCTGATGTACGCTCCCGCCTGAATCGACTCTGAAAAGTTGCTCAGGGAGCGACGGGACGTGACAAGGACACGGAGTCGCCCAGACTTTGGCGGCCCGTCAACGTAGGAGTCGAAGTTCGCCCCAGGCGGAGGAATTGCCCCTATGCCTGCATGGTCTTATGCACTCCCCACTGCTCGGCCCCTATCGGCAGAGTTCCATATAAATGTTACTCATCCACTGCGTTCAGTGCGACTCACCCCTGTGCCAGCGGAGGAAAATCTCACCTCTGTGTCACCGGTGGGAAATGTCGGGACGGGACAGCCGTTTCTGGGAGCAACCCCTTCTACCACTTCAGGAGCATCGCCGGGGAATGTGACGGGACCACCTCAACCGTGGAACGCGGGTACAGCACACGCGACAATTTCGCCGTCAGCCACGACAATTCCGCCATCGGTCACGACAACGCCGCCTTCGGCCACCGTGGTATCTGGGTCACCTGCTCCGCCATCCTCCCGCGAAATCATCCTGCCAGGACGCAAATCCTCACCGGACGAAGAGCGGCAACGTCAACAAGAGCGGGAGCAATTCGCTCAGATTCTCTCGGCTTTGCGTGCGGCGGTGGCCGAGGTACGTCGTCAACAACAGCAGCGTCTCCACGAATGGCAACGGGCGGCCATCGAATTGGCTATGACCATCGCCTCACGTCTCCTCTATGAACGCATACAGTCGGGGGAGTTTCCCATTGATGCTCGTGTACGGGAAATGGTAGCCCAGTTGGAAAACGAGCCGGTTCTTGCTATTCGTCTCCATCCCCAGGACCTGAAATTATTGCAGCAACGCCTTGGAGATCAACCCTTACTGCCCGAAGGAGAACAACCCCGATTCATTGCCGATGCTTCCCTAGCTCGTGGCGAATGTCGCGTGGAAGGGCGGGAAACGATCTTGCTTTCCGATATCGTTCGGCAACTGGAAGAAATACGCGATGAGTTGTTCAGGAGTTTAGGACATGCTCGGTCTTGATCTGCCACGCTTGAACCGCAGCATCGTACAGACGCCCCTGTACCGCATCTGCGGTCGCCTCAAGAGTGTGACAGGACTGATGACGTGCAATATTCCGGCAGCTGTCGGGGATCACTGCACGATCGTGCCTAAGGAAGGCAAGCCTGTCCTGGCTGAAGTTATTGGTTTCGAGAATGATCTGGCCTATCTTGTGCCATTTGACCATGCCGAGCATCTCCAACCGGGTATGCCGGTCATCCGCAACGGGCGGGGAATGCAGGTTCCTATAGGGCCTAACCTCCTAGGACGGGTGATCGATGGTCTCGGACGTCCCTTGGATGATCGTGGGCCTTTGGTGGATTGTCCCTTACGTCCCGTGCATCGTCCCGCTCCACCCGCCCTGGAACGCCAACGGATTCGGGAGCCTTTTGTAACCAACATTCGTGCCATTGATGCTGTCCTGACCTGTGGACGCGGCCAGCGGGTTGGTATCTTCGCGGGTTCGGGTGTCGGTAAGAGCACCTTGCTGGGAGAAATTGCCAAGGGAGCACAGGCTGATGTCAACGTGATTGCTCTGATCGGGGAACGTGGCCGAGAAGTCGGACCGTTTCTGGAAGACTGTTTGGGACCGGAAGGAATGGCCCGCTCGGTAGTCATCGTGGCCACCTGCGAACAAACCCCGCTGATGCGCGTCCGGGCCAGTCAGACCGCCATTGCCATCGCTGACTACTTCCGGGAGCAGGGTGCCGATGTGCTCTTCATGATCGACAGCCTCACCCGCCTGGCCATGGCCCAGCGGGAATTGGGATTGATGCTGGGTGAACCCCCAAGCTCCCGCGGCTACACCCCTAGTGTCTTTCAGTTGTTGGCGAACACCGTGGAACGACTGGGTAATGCTGCGGTGGGAAGCATTACTGCTCTCATGACTGTGCTTGTGGAAGGGGGAGATCTTGATGAACCTATCAGCGATGCGGTACGTTCTTTGGTCGATGGTCACATAGTGCTGGATCGCAAGATTGCGGAACGAGGTTTTTATCCAGCCATCGATATCAGCCGCAGTGTCAGCCGGGTGGCCCATGAAGTGATCGATCGGGAACATGCGCAGGCAGCTCGGAAGCTCCGAGCGATCTTGGCCACCTACTCTGAGGTTCAGGACCTGATCCGCATTGGTGCCTACGTTCGGGGTTCCAGCCCACAGGTGGACAAAGCCATAGAATTGATGCCACGGGTCGAACAATTCCTCCGTCAGGATATCGGCGAACGCTCTACCTTCGACCAGACGCGTCAAGCACTGTTGGCGATTGCTGCCCAATGGCCTTTTTAGTGCGATTGCCCGGGATCATCAGACCGAAGACCGGAGGAAAAGGACTGTTCAGGTTCATCACCCAGCTCAGCAGCGGAGATCATAGGTTGGCATCCCGTAAGCTTGCGTTGACACAAACCGGCCCATTTGCCATATCTGCTGAAGGAGGAGCAAGACACGGTGCAGAGATTTGAGTTTCCTCTGGAGCGACTGCTGCAGGTCAAACGCCAGTTGGAGCGTCAGGCAGAGTTGGCTCAGTGTCAGGCTCGACAGGCGGTTGATGAAGCCCAGACGGAATTGAGCCGCCTTCGCGACCAACTCCGTCGCCTGGCTCAGCAGATGACCGCTCAGGTAGGACAGTTGCTGTCGGGGGAACAATGGGGTGTTACTGTGGAATTGTCCGAGCGTTTGGCGGATGCGATCCAAGCCGCCGAAAAACGTCTCTTTGAAGCTGAGCAACGCTACCAACAGGCGGTTCAGATACGTAAGCAATTGGCCACAGAAGTCGAAACTCTACAAACGCTGCGTCAGCAGCACTGGGAGCAGTGGAGACAGCAGGTTCAAAAATTGGAACAGCACCGCCTCGATGAATTAGGCTTACGCCGCTGGTTAGATCAGCAAAGGACTTCACCTGACTCGTTTGCTCGGCAGTCATGAAAAACATTATCATCCTTGTTCTGACGGCATTTTTGCTCTTTGCGATCTCTGCGGCGCTATCCCTTTGGCTCCAGCAGTCCACGGCTACTGCGACAGCTTCCCAGAATGAGAAAGAAAAAAGTGTCAAAAAAAATGGGAGCAAATCGGAGGAGGAACCAACGCGTGTTCCTGCCAGCAAAACCGAGCCGCCTTCGGTTCCCCCCGCTGCTCCTACCACCGATCTGGCTGCGGCCATGATGGCCCTGCGGGAACGGGAGGCCCAGTTGGAACGACGGGCCCAGCAGGTCCAGATTGTTCTCCAGGATCTACAAGAACAACGCGAACGGTTTGAAGAACTGGTCCGACAGGTCGCACAGGAAGTGAAGGCGATCAGTAAAAATCTCGATCAACTGACCGCTCTGGAAAACCAAAGGAAAAAGAAACAGGAAACCGAGGAATTTGACCGCAAAAACATCGATCGCCTGGCTGCGATGTTCGACAGTATGGAAGGAGAAGCTGCGGCACCCATTATCAAACAGATGGCGGATTCGGGGCGGTTGGAACTGGCTGCCCGCATTCTCGTTCAAATGAAGGAACGTAACGCGGCTCGTCTGCTGGCGGAATTGGGCGACTCGGCTCTGGCGGCCCAACTTTTGGAACGGGTTCGCTCCCTCAAATTCCCCAACAGTTCCGGGGGTGGTGGAATGCCAGCCGGTGGTACATCCGCACCCCTCCCACGAGATGGGACCGGTGTGACCCCAGCCGGAGGCACCGCGCCGCAACTTCCTTAGCCGACTCTATGCATGCGTCGTGTAGCGTTGTGAGTCGAGTGGACCGAACGATACTATGGCAGAACCGCTGAACACACCAAAGTTGCCACCCTCTTCTCATGGCTCCATTCCCCGCTTTACTACCCCATGGATCCTCTGGCTGTTGGTTGCCGCGGCGATGATACCCTTGGGGATGGCGTTACCCCGCTGGTGGCCCACCTTCTTTACCGCACTTCATCGGCCATCCCAAACCGAACCCACCGAGACGATGCCCGCGTCTGAGGTGACTCATTCATCTGGGTCCTTCCGTATTGACATAGCGATAGCAGGTGTAATTACGATCTGGTTGGTGGTAGCGGGGATCATCATCTGGTGGAAAAATTCCACCGCCCCTCGCGTGGCGCAGAGGGAAAAGGATCGCTACCGGTTGGCCCAACTCGTACTGCCTTGCGGTTGTTGGCTCCAACTCATCCACTTGGGCGATCGACGTCTGCTCGTAGGGCATGACCGCACAGGCATCCGGGTGTTGCTGGAATTGCCACCTTTTCTCAGGGAATCGAATACCCGTCACGTTAGCGGAGACCCGGAGCGGGTTTCTTCCCATTCTGAGGCGGATGAGACAAATCCTCGTACCGCTTCCATACTCGCCTTGTTTCAGAAGCTGAAAGCCGCTACACAGGCCTCCTCGTAGTAGGTTCAGCTGACCCTCGGTGTGAGTGTGGGTTCAGTAAACCCTGTGGTTGTGAGGGGTTTCCCGTGAACGATCTGGCCGACTTATTTGGGCCACAAGGGCTCAATTTCGCGGGTTTGTCACCACCCGTCCAAATTGCCTTGCTTTTGGGGTTGACCGTCCTTCTACCCGCCTTTGTGGTGACAGCAACATCGTTCACTCGGTGCGTCATTGTGTTAGCCTTTGTCCGTCAGGCTCTGGCCACACCTAACATTCCCCCGAATTTGATGCTCACAGGTTTGTCACTCTTTCTGACCTTATATATCATGCAGCCCGTCCTTCAGGATATCGATCAGAAAGCATTGCAGCCATACATGCGACAACAGATCCCGGGACCTGAGGCACTACGACAAGGTCTGGACATCTACAAACGCTTCCTCCTGCGTCATACGCGTAAAAATGATTTGTCTCTATTCTTACATTTTTCTGGACTATCAGGACATCCCCAATTGCAAAAACCAGAAGATACACCATTTTTTGTAGTATTACCAGCCTTTGTCATCAGTGAACTCAAAACAGCATTTCTAATGGGGTTTTGCATCTATCTGCCGTTCCTGATGGTAGACCTGGTGGTAGCAAGTGTCCTGACTTCGATGGGAATGGTCATGATGCCGCCTGTGACGATCTCAGCACCCCTCAAAGTTTTACTTTTTATCTTAGCTGACGGTTGGCATCTCGTCGTTTACGCCTTGACTGCCAGTTTTGGCAATGGATGAGACAAAGCGAGCGTTTCGTTTGAGGAGGTATGTGCCATGACGATGGAACAAATTATATATATGATGCAAGAGCTTTTCCTAGTTGCATTAATTATATCATTTCCTGCATTAATGATTAGTTTAATTGTTGGATTAGTAGTCAGTATATTTCAGACAATCACAAGTATTCAGGATCAGACTATTAGCTATGTGCCTCGTATCATATTAGTGGGTTTTGTAATTGTGATAACCTTTGGATTTACACTACAACAGGCTACTGAATTCGCGCGCCGTATGATTCTTAAGGCCACTTCGATGGGTCAATGAGTAGATGAACGACTTGGAAGCGGATGCAGATTCTGGTGATCTTGAGAGCAATCAGAATCGGGAACGTGTTATGACCATAGCCTGGGCGGTGTATGTTGGGTTGCTGTTGGCTCGGATCGGGGCGTGGGTAATGGTTCTGCCTGTGATAGTGGGTCGCACCCCACCTTTGATCCGGGTAGGTGTGGTGATGGCGGTAGCGGTGTTTTACGTGGGGGGCCAACCGCCACCTTGGGATGCACGCTGGGCTGCAGCGGCGGATAACGGGCATGTGGTCCTTTATCTGTTGGCATTGCTCCGAGAAGTTCTGATTGGAGCGGCCATGGGGGTGCTCTTCGGCTTGTGGCTGATGCCGGCCCGTGTAGCGGGGGAGTTTCTCAGCTTCCAGATCGGCTTGAATATCGCTCCGTTGCCGGGTCCGACGGGGGAAGAAGGGGCGGGTACCCTCACGACACTGCTGGAGGTCCTGGCTGCCGGGGTGTTTTTGAGTCTGGATGGCCACCATATCCTTTTTGCGGTGCTGCATGCATCCTGGAGCATCCTACCGCTAGGGGGAACGACACTCCCACAACTGGCCCCCATGGTCCAAGGGTTGAAAACGTCTTACGAGCTGGGACTGTTACTGGCCGGACCGGTGGCAGCTTGCCTGGTGTTATTGGCTTTTACCTTAGCGATGCTGGCGCGCACCGCCCCCCAACTGAATATCTACTCGGTGGGTTTTACCCTTCAGGTGTCGATCGTGCTTCTGGCCAGTGCTATTCTGCTGCCCGAGATTGTGCAATCACTCCAGGTAATAGTGCAAGGTTACCAAGAGCAGTTACCACATCAGCTCAGGGGAGACTGAGCTGTGGCGGAAGAGATTCTCGATCCAGAGTCACGGACAGAGGAGCCGACACCGCGGCGGCGTGAAGAAGCACGTCGGCAAGGGTTGGTCCCGTTCAGTGCCGAATTGACGGGAAGCCTGGTGCTACTGGGGGGTCTAGTCGGTTTGCGCTACCTCGGTTCGGTGATCGGGGAGGGTTTGCTGGAAGTCATCCGTTATGACTTACACTGGCCAGCGCTAGAGCAACAGTGGGATTCTGTAGCGGCTCGGACTCTGTTCCTGAAGACCTACATTCGCGCCGTAGGGTTGCTTTTGCCACTCCTGGGACTTCTGCTGCTGATTGGAGTAGCGGCCAGTGTGGCTCAGGTGGGCTTTCAGATCAACACTGAGAAACTGGCTCCGGATTTCGACAAACTGAATCCCGCGAAGGGGGTACAACGATTATTTTCTCTCACAGCGCTCGTCCGTGGCTTGCTGACCCTGCTGAAAGTGGCCGCTTTGGTGGCTATCGTCTATTGGTTGCTCGCGAGAGAGTGGGGGGTGATCAGCCATTTGTGGCAATGGCCGTTGGAATGGTCGGTGTCCGTGGTGTGGCGGATGGTTCAACGTCTGACCTTGGTTCTGGCCACGGCCATCGCTTTGATCGCGGTGGTGGATTATTTGTATCAACGGTACCGCTTCGAGTTGTCGCTGCGGATGACTCGGGAGGAGGTCAAGCGGGAACTGCGGGAGGAAGAGGGTGATCCGCAGATCAAAGCCCGCATGCGGCAGATGCAACGGGAACGTGCCCGACGGCGCATGCTTGCCGAGGTTCCGAAAGCGACGGTGGTCATCACCAATCCCTTACATATTGCCGTGGCTCTGCGGTACGAGCCGGATCGCGACTCGGCCCCAGTCGTGCTCGCCCGCGGACGGGGACAATGGGCCAAGGTCATTCAGGATGTTGCCCGTAGCCATCAAGTGCCGATCTTGACCCGGCCTCCCCTAGCTCGGGCTTTGTTTCTCGCTGTCCGGGAAGGGCAAACCATTCCAGTCACCCTTTTCCATGCCGTGGCGGAAGTGCTAGCCCTCTTGTATCGTTTGCGCGGAATAGTTCCGGGAACAACCCCTTCTTCTGCGAGAAACTCACAGGGGTCGCCTTGAAAAGGGAGGATGAGCAGTTGTGCGGGTTGCAATTCTGTTAGGATAATACTTTTGCTACTCTGGACAGAGAGAATGGGGCGAAATTCATGGGAATTGATGAAAAACGGCTACCATTGAGGCTCGGCGCGTACTAAATCATGGTGTCGCCGTAATGCGACAGTCGGCACGAATGGAATCCCATGGCCAACGCAGCACCCCCGACAGCGGCTGGTACTTTACTGCAACGCAGTGAAATGCTGCTGTCCCTCGCCTTGTTGGGACTGTTGGTCATTTTCCTGGTCCCTTTGCCGGCGCTTCTGCTTGATATGCTTCTGGCCCTTAATCTGGGTGCGACGATCTTGCTTCTGCTGGTTACGTTGACGGTCCGTCAGCCCCTGGAGTTTTCCACATTCCCCTCGTTACTGTTGTTATTGACCCTCTATCGCCTGGCTCTCAACGTTGCGACCACCCGTTTGATCCTGCTGCATGCTTATGCCGGGGAAATTGTGCTGGCATTCGGACAGTTCGTCGTGGGTGGGAGTCTGGTCGTCGGTCTGGTCATTTTCCTAATTCTGATTGTTATTCAGTTCGTGGTGATTACCAAAGGTGCGGCCCGTGTGTCAGAAGTGGCGGCCCGCTTCACATTGGACGCCATGCCGGGTAAGCAAATGGCTATCGATGCGGAGTTGAATGCCGGAATTATTGATGAAGCGGAGGCTCGACGGCGCCGTCAGGCTTTGGTTCGGGAAAGCGAATTTTATGGCACTATGGACGGCGCGAGCCGATTTGTACGTGGAGACGCCATTGCTGCCATAGTCATCACGGCAGTGAACCTCATCGGTGGCTTGATCATCGGACTGACTCAAGGAATGCCGCTGGCCGAAGCGGTCCGCACCTATTCGATTCTGACCATCGGTGACGGGTTGATCACTCAGATTCCTGCATTGATTACCGCGACGGCGGCAGGCATTCTGGTGACCAAGGCTACAAGCGATAGCAGTTTGGGTCAGGAGATCGGTTCGCAGATTCGCGCCTCCGTGGCACCCCTCCGACTGGGATCGTTCATCCTGCTGGGTCTGTCACTCATGCCCGGTTTGCCCACGATCCCCTTCATCCTTCTGGGAGCGGGCTTGTATCTGATGTCACGCCAATGGGCGGCTCCCACTTCGACTCCTGCTTCTGCGGGTCCTTCAAGCGGGGCGGAATCACAAGCTTCGCCAGCTGGGCCTCCCCGCAACCCCACAGAAGTCTTCGTAGAAGAGTTTTTGCAGACCGACCGGCTGACCCTGGAGATTGGACCAGCACTGATCCCGTTGGTTACAGCCCGGCGTGGACCAGGTCTGGTGGAGAGGATCGGCACCCTCCGGCGTGAGCTGGCCCGACAAAGCGGGCTATGGGTTCCTGCGGTCCGACTCAGGGATAACCTCCAACTTCCCCCGACGACCTATCGCATTCTGCTCAATGGTCGTGAGGTAGCTCGAGCAGAACTGCGTCCGGACATGTGGCTGGCGATCGATCCCGGGGGGTCATCCAAGCCCGCTTTACTTGGGGAAGAGGCCCGCGAACCGGTCTTCGGGTTACCCGCCCGCTGGATCAGCGATACGGAACGCCCACGAGCGGAAGCCGCCGGTTATACCGTGGTCGATGCCCCTAGTGTCCTGATCACTCACCTGGGTGAAGTGGTCCGTCGCCACGCTGGAGAACTGCTGAGTCGGGAAGACCTCAAAGCCATGCTGGACAAAGTCCGCGAGAGCAACCCTGCCGTAGTGGATGAATTGATCCCGACCATCCTGACGATGGGTACGGTCCACCGCGTTCTGGTGCTGCTGTTGCAAGAGCGTGTTCCGATCTCGAATTTGCCGAGAATCTTGGAGAGTCTAGCGACGCATGCCGTCGTGACCAAAGACGCGGTGGAACTGGCGGAACGGGTACGCATCGATATCGGTCGTGCTGTGGTGGATCGCTTTCGGGATAACAACGGTCGGATCCGTGCGCTGATCCTGGATCCGCGTTTGGAAGTGGAATTGCGGCGTGCTGTGCAAGGCCAGCAATTGGTGTTGGACCCCCAACGCCTGGAACGCCTGACGATGAAACTGGCGACGGAGTGGCGTCAGGTACTGGCTCGAGGGCAGGAGGTCGCCTTGCTCTGTGACACAAGCTTACGTCGACCCCTGCGCCAGGCCTTGGTTCGGTCTTTGCCGGACCTGGCTGTTATCGCCTACCAGGAAATCCCGACGGATATTCTCATGGAACCTGTGGGGGTCATCCGTCCGGAAGACGTGGGAGTGGGACCCGGCTGAAAAGAAGTTCCATATCCCTTTATGCTGATGCTTCGGACCCCCAGATGGCCTCAATCTTAGCTCGAGAGTGCTCCAGCCATGACTCACACCCCAGATCGCCCTGCCTCCGTAGAGACTTCTGACACTGCCATCTCTGCTCAGCTCTATCAACGCCAGATGGAGCAACAACGACGGGAACAGCTCATCCTGCAACATCTCCCCTTAGTCAAACATGTGATTGGACGCATACTGGCTGAATTGCCTGAACATGTGGATGTGGAGAACCTGGAATCCGCTGGCGTGCTTGGTCTGGTCGAAGCCGCGAACAAATTCGATCCTACTCGGAATGCTCAGTTTAAGACGTTTGCTTACATTCGTATCCGAGGTGCGATTGTAGACGAGCTGCGCCGCAACAGTCCACTGCCGCAACACGTATTGGCCCGAATCGCTCTCGTGCGGCGTGCCTATCGCAGTCTGCCTGCACCTGTGACGGTCGCCGCTTTGGCGGCTGCCACAGGCTTGAGTGAAGACGAAGTGGCCGACGCACTGGCCGCAGAACGCTTCAGTCGCATGGTTTCTTGGGAACAGACACAGGAGGGAGGTGGCCCAGACCCCCTGGCTCCTACCCCCGCCCCCCACGATGAATCCGAGCGGGAGGAAATGCTGGAACACCTGACTCATGCCATCGAATCACTCCCACCCCGGGAACGACGTGTCGTGACCTTGTATTACCGTGAAGATTTACGCTTGCGAGAAATCAGTGCGGTCATGGGGCTGTCCCCCTCGCGTATCTCACGCTTGCTGAGCAAAGCTCTCTTCGAGTTGGGCGAAAAGCTCCGCCACCGCTTCGGCTATACCGACTCCGAATGGGGTCCTAGATGGTCCCACGAGACGTTCGCACCCATCCTCTCCCAGTGAATGATGCAGGACAGCCAAGGATTTCTTCAAGTCGGATGGAGAATTTCGCTCTCGAGCAGACGCCGAAGAACCTTGTAGTCCGTCTTACCCGTGGCCAGAACAGGGAGCTTATCCACTTGCCGGACTTCGTCCAGGCGATACAGGCCACGGAACCCTTCCTCTTGTAGGATCGCATTGGCCTCGCGTAAGGATAAAGGCTCGGTGGTGAATAGGACGATCCGACGTCCCTCAGGAGTCTCGATCCCTTCAACTGCGACGCGAGGGCCTTCCGGCGTGGGCGGATACCTTTTGCTGAACGGCTCTTCCAAAGCCGGCAGGGAAATCATTTCTCCACCGGCTTTGAGGAATCGTTTCAAGCGTCCGTGGAAGATCAGGTAGCCATCGGCCGTTAGTTCCACCAGATCACCCGTGTTGTACCATCGTTGACCGTCGAGATGGAGGAAGGGTGAAGTTGTATCTTCTCCCAGATATCCCGAGAAGACATTCGGACCGGCGACTAAGAGCAGACCACGATGCTGGAAGGGAAGGAGTTGGTGAGTCTCTGGATCGACGATCCGCACGGCGACGCCTGGTAGAGGTTCGCCTATCGTGCCCGGTCGGACTCGGCCCGGACGGTTGACACTCACCACGGGAGAGCACTCGGTAACACCGTACCCTTCCAGCAGCTGGGCATGTGGTGCCAACTGCCGCACACGCTCGAACAGGTGCAGGGGACATTTCTCCGCCCCCACGATGATGATCCTCAGGGACTCCAAGTCGCCAGGAGCAGCCCGATCCAGCAGAAAACTGAGGAAGGTGGGTGTAGTGGCAATGATCGACGGGCGGTAAAGGGCGATTTTACGCACTAATCCGGCGGCATCCGTGGGGTCCGGGTGGTGCACAATCCGCACGGCTACGAACAGAGGCAGCAAACCTGTGATGGTGAAACCGAAACTGTGGAACATGGGCAGAAAGCCCAAAGCACTATGTCGACGATCCAGCTGAAGGGCTTCGAGACAGGCCCGTTGGTCCGCGAGAATATTCCGATGCGTGAGCGGAACAGCTTTCGGGGCCCTTTCACTACCACTGGTGAAGAGAATGACGGCGGTCTGCTCCGGTTGCGTGGCGTGGGAGGGCAGATGGTGCCTCAGCCGGCGAAGATACCACCGTGGTAACCAGCGGATGGCCAACAACCGCCCCCACAGTTCGTAACGACTGATAGCGGTTCGAATATCCTCCAGATGGAGCCACTGTATGCCCGAAATTTCGAGGGACACACGCTCGAGAAACAACCGGGAGGTGACCACGTGTCGCAGCCCTGTCAGTCGTATAGCGTGTTGCAGCGTGGCTGGGCCTGTGGTCCAATTGAGCATTACGGGTACTTTTCCCGCCAGGTACAGGCCAAGAATCGCCAGGTCACAACCGACCGAGGCGGGCAGAAGTAACCCTACCCGTAAGTCGCGTAACGTGCGGAAGCGTGCTGCCAGGGCACTCGCGCCCACCAGAAGCCTCTCGTAGGTCAGCACACCGGCTCGATCGTCGGCTACGATCACTTCGCGACGCCTCAGGAACGCCTGATGCAGGAAGGCCTCGGCAATCGTCTCGCCCTGGATCGACAGCCTGATATCATCCGAAGATGACGCAAACCACTCGGGCGGCGCGGGGGACGGAGGTGGTTGCTCCTGCAACCCTTGGGCAAGCGCCCACAGTTCCCCGAGAGTGGTGGGCAGACGGGTGCTGCTGTGTCCTGATAATTCTTCCACTTTCAATGTGATTTCCGTGACTTCGAGGCTGTCGATGCCCAGTTCCAGGAAGGTGGTGTTCGCTTGATTTTCCTGCTCGGTCAAGGGACGCTTGAGTTTTTCCTCAACCAATTGAGCGACCAGTGTTCGCGTTTGGGGACTAATAGCTTGCCAGTCGAAGGAAGGTGAGCTTGTGGGTGGAGGGAAGATACGCGTCCGTGGTCCGAACAGGAAGTGATAGGGGACATAGGTCGGTTCTTCGCGAGGCACATCAGCGTTATACCAGGCCTGCAACCAGGGGTTGAAACGTTCACGGGTCGGTTCGGGGCGCTCCTGGGGCATGAAGGCTTGCAGGGTAATGGTCACCGGTCGCCGCGGGGTTAGGATCAGCAGATTGGCAAGCCAGAGCAAGAAAGCCTTTACAATGGCGGGGAAGAGCCGGGGCGGACCATTGGCCCAACTGAACATGCTCCCCCAGAGCCCGCGCGTACGCACCAGCACAACGGTCACATGGGGGACTGCAGCGAGTACATCAGCAGCCAAACGGGCACCGCCGATCCATTCCCGGCCATCCCGTGATAAGCGGCCACTGGGCCAGAGAATAACGTTTTCCCCTTTTTGTAACGCCGCAATGATTTCCGCTTTGGCAGCTTCAATCTTCTCCCGGTCGGCTTGAGTGGGCCTTTGAAAATCGGGAATGACGATCCCGCGAAATATCCAGCGAAAAGGAGCTAGCAAAGGGTTGCGGAAAATAGAATCCAACAGCACTGGTCGCATGCGAAAGATGGGCCAGAGATGGGCGAACAGATTGGGAGGATCGGCATAAGCCGGATGGTTCGGCAGAATCAGATAGGGTCCCGGTTTGCGCAGGACCTCATCCCATCCCACAAGACGGACCCGATAGCGGCAGGGCAGGAGCCATCGTAACATCAACCAGAACATCCATTGGAGCGAGCGGCGCAGCCAACGGTGGAACATGGGATCAACTCCCTGGAGAGATAAATTGTTGGCAGAATAAGGCACCCTTACTCGCCTGGCCAGCCGATGAGTTGATCCGTCTCGGCTCGCAGGGTGGAGAGCAAAGGGACGGTGGGAGGTGGAGGGACTCCTGTTTCTTCGTTTCCAGAGAATCCAAGGACAGCTGCTGCCGTCCGCAGGGAAGATGCTCTACACCGTGTAGCTGCCGCTGGTGGTGGTGCCGCCTGTGCCCGTCCAGTTGGTGTGGAAAAATTGCCCGCGGGGTTTGTCAATCCGCTCGTAAGTATGAGCACCGAAGTAATCTCGTTGAGCTTGAAGCAGGTTGGCTGGCAACCAGGCGCTACGGTAGCCGTCGTAATAGGCCAGTGCGCTCGCCATAGCAGGTACGGGAATCCCCTCTTGCACTGCCCGGCTGACCACGCGTCGCCAACCATGCTGAGCACGGCCTAATTCCCCTGCAAAGTATGGGTCTAGTAGCAGATTCACCAGCTGGGGATTCCGGTCGAAGGCCTCTTTGATCTTACCCAGAAAAACGCTGCGGATGATGCACCCACCCCGCCACAGCAGAGCGATGCCACCGTAATTGAGCTCCCAGCCACTGGCCTGAGCCTGTGCCTTCATCAAGGCAAAGCCCTGGGCGTAACTGATGATCTTGCTGGCGTACAGGGCCAGTTCTATGTCCGCTATCCACTCCTCCCGTTCACTCAGCCGCGACGGCGATGGTCCCGCCAACCTCTGACTGGCCTCAACGCGCTGTTCTTTCAGGGCGGACAAGCAGCGGGCAAACACCGCCTCTGCAATCAAGGTCAAAGGAACACTGTTTTCTGTTGCCGCATCCACCGTCCATTTGCCGGTACCCTTCTGACCCGCGGCATCCAGGATCACTTCCACGAGTGGTTTTCCGGTCTCCGCATCCACCTGCCGGAAGATGTCGGCTGTGATCTCGATGAGGTAACTGTCCAGGACACCGCGATTCCAGCGGGAATAAACCTGGTGCAACTCGGACGCCGATAGCCCCAATAATTCCTTGAGCAGGTGATACGATTCACCAATCAGTTGCATATCACCATACTCGATGCCGTTATGGACCATTTTGACGAAATGTCCTGCTCCGCCTGGACCCACCCAATCGCAGCAAGGTACCTCCCGGCCGTCCGTGTCGCGCACTTTGGCGGCGATGGCCTGAAAAATCGGTTGGACTTCTGGCCAGGCGGTAACGTCTCCTCCCGGCATGATACTTGGGCCTCGCAACGCCCCTTCTTCCCCGCCAGACACACCGGTGCCGATATACCGGATCCCCTTACTCGCTAATGCTTGTAACCGTCGTTCGGTATCCCGGAAGTGGGTATTGCCCCCGTCGATCAGGATGTCTCCCGCTTCCAGATACGGTGCGATCGCCGCGATCGTATCATCGACGGCCTGACCGGCTTTTACCAGCATCATCACCTTGCGGGGTCGCTTCAAAGCGGCTGCCA
>Ga0272447_1000319_pt1 | contig 37519 bp, 32 predicted proteins | sample YNPCB0133_FD_194589 | JGI IMG/M metagenome (GOLD analysis project Ga0272447, IMG submission 194589) | Hot spring microbial mat communities from Yellowstone National Park, WY, United States - YNP-CB-013-3 | ecosystem: Environmental > Aquatic > Thermal springs > Hot (42-90C) > Sediment | place... | reverse complement strand
TTCGGCATCTACGCGCCGGATGGGCGGATCGTGACGCAAGTCCAAGCGATGCCGGGTTATACGAACCGGCTGCTCTTCCGCTTCGATCAACCTGGGGTCTACACGATCCGCTGCTTGGAGTTCTGCGCGACCGGGCATCACTTGATGCAGGCACAGTTCACCGTGCAATGAGAGGGGGATCGGCCATGGCTGGCAATGCCCACAGCAACGTCGCGGCACGGCGGTCGGTCGAACAGGCAGCGCTCGCCTACATGGTGACCGGATTCGCGGTCTTCTTGCTGATGGGTCTGCTCGGCCTCCTGATGCGCCTCCAGCACGCGGGGTTGATCGATCTCGGACCGCGCTGGTTCTACCGCATCATGACCCTGCATGGGGCTGGCATGGTGGCGGGTGTCCTTCTGGCCTCAATGGGAGGCGTCTCCCAGGTGATCGCTGCCCGGATTGGACTGAGCCCGCGCCTGCTGTGGAGCGCCTATGTCGTCTATTTCCTGGGATCAGGGCTTGTCGTGTTGGCGACGCTGGTCGGTGGCTTCGCGGCTGGTTGGACGACGACGTATCCCCTGCCGGTGCGCGGTGACTGGCCGGTCAGCGCGACGTGGGCGTTCCTGCTCGGCTATACGTTGGTGGCGGTGGCCTTTCTGCTTTGGTGCCTGGCGGTGCTGGTGGGGGCACGACGCGCCTTCGGCGGACTCACGAGTGCGCTCGCCTGGCCGGTGCTGTTCCGCCGTCCAGTCGGAACGGGGCAGCCGATTCCGACCGGGCCGGAACTGGCGGCGACCGTGGTGGCGATCGACGGGGTGATCGCTGTCCTAGCAGGAGTCGTCTATCTGGTGCCCATCTTCGCGCAGTTACTTGGGCTGGTGAGCGGGTTCGACGTCCTCTTCGCGAAGAACATGCTCTTCCTTTTCGGGCATACACTCGTGAACTTGAACATCTATCTGGCTGTCGCACTCGTCTACGCGACGCTCGGTGCCTATACCGGGCGCGCGTTCAAGATGAGCTTTCCGGTTGCGCTGGCCTTCAACCTGGTCATCGTTCTGGTCCTGTTACCGTACTTCCATCATCTCTACCAGGACTTCGCGCAGCCTCTCCCGCTCCATCTCGTCGGGCAGTTCGGCTCCTATGCAGTCGGTGTACCGGCCTTTTTCGTCACGATCGTGGGGAGTCTCGGGCTCCTCTATGGGTCGCGGGTGCGCTGGTCGGCGCCGGTCATCTTCATTCTGGCTGGTCTGTGGGGTTGGACGGTCGGCGGGATGGCTGCGGTCATCGATGGGACGATCGCCGTCAACAACGTGATGCACAACACGCTCTGGGTCCCGGCCCACTTCCACTCCTACTATCTCTTCGGCGCGGCCGGCTATACCTGGGCGTATCTCTTCCACCGGCTGAGCGGTGTCGAGGGGTGGGCAAGCTCGGCGCTGGCCCGCCGGCTGGCCTGGTTATACGCGATCGGTGCCGGTGGCTTCGTCCTGGCTTTCTTCCTCTCCGGGCTCCAGAGTGTGCCGCGCCGCTACGCAGTGCATCTGCCGGAATGGCAGGGACTGGCGCAGGCGGCAGTGCCGTTCGTCCTCCTGCTGGTGATCGCTTTCGGTGGACTCTTGCTCATGGCGTTGCGGAGCGTCCCGGCCGCTTGGCGGCTGCCGGTCGCCGAGCCGACCGGGGACGACTGAACAGCACGGAGCCGAGCATACCGGTCAGTATGCGGGGCCGGATCGTCGTCCGCGGGGGCGGGAAGGTGACCATGCGCGGGATGGCGGAGCGCCAGGATGGGCAGGTCGAGGAGCGCAGCGAGAGCGTGCCACCGCCAGTGCTCGTCGCGCTGATGCTCGAGGCAGCGGAGAAGAAGGCGCATCTTCCGATCGCGGCGCTGCTGGCTCGCGGCGCTGCCAGCGGCGCTCTCCTCGGTGCGGCGACACTCCTGGCCATGACGGCCTGGGCGCAGGGGCTGCCGCGACTGGTCGGTGCGGTCGTCTTCCCGGTCGGTTTCTGCATGCTGGTCTTGCTCGGTCTAGAACTCGCCACGGGTAACTTCGCGTTGCTGCCCGCTGCCTGGTACCGGAGACGGATCACGGCCGCAGCAGTCGTGCGCAACTGGGCGTGGGTCTATCTGGGGAATTGTCTCGGCTCGATCAGCTTCGCGGTACTCGCTGTCGCCAGCCTGACAGGGTGGTGGAGTCACGAGGCCGGACCGCTCGGCGAGCAACTGCGCCAGCTGGCCGCGAGCAAGGTGCTGCTCTACCGCGAATCGGGATGGCTGGGCTGGTCGACCGCGCTGACCAAGGGGGTTCTCGCCAACTGGCTGGTGACGGTCGGCACGGCCCTCGCTTTCGTCTCGCGGTCGACCAGTGGCAAGATCGCGGCGATGTGGTTGCCGATCATGACATTCTTCGGACTGGGTTACGAGCATTCGATCGTCAACCTGTTCGTCATTCCAGCTGGCATGCTGGCAGGAGCACCGATCGGGGTGGGCACCTGGCTCATTTGGAACCAGGTGCCATCCACCCTAGGAAACGTGATCGGCGGGGCGCTCTTCACCGGTCTCCCGCTAGTCTGGACACACGGTGAGCGATGAGCAGCGTACCGGAACCACTCGTCTGGCTGCCGCTTTCGGCTTGGCTCGATCCCCGCAACTGGACGTGGCGTGTCCCGGTCGTCGTGGTCCTGAGTTGGTTGCTCGCTGGCTACGCGGTGGGGATGATGCGACTCGCGGCGCGCTGGCCGCAGGGCTGGCGACTGGCTCCTCGCGCCTTCGCGTGGGGGATCGGCGCGGCGATGCTGGCACTGGCTCTGCTCTCGCCGCTGGACGATCTGGGTGGTCTCTTCTTCTCATGGCACATGGTGCAGCATCTGGTCCTCCTCTACGCTGCGCCGGTCCTGCTCCGAGGCTGGCCGTATCCAGTGTTCCTCTGGGCGTTGCCGGCGTGCCTGCGTGTGCGAGTGACCGCTCTTCTGCGGCACGGTGCGCTGGGGGATCGCCTGCTCCGCTGGGCGACGCGGCCGGTGGTGGCGCTCGCGACAGGCATCCTTTCGCTGTGGCTCTGGCACTATCCGCCGCTCTACGATGCGGTCCTCGCCCGGCGGTGGCTCCACGATCTGGAGCATCTCACCTTTTTCCTGGGGGCGTTGCTGTACTGGTGGCCGCTCATCGGCGCCCCACCCGCGACGGGGCGTTTCCGAACCGACGGTGGTCGAGCGCTCTACCTGATCCTCTACGGTGTGCAGGCTGGAGTGCTCGGCGCACTGGTCACCTTCTGGCCCAGTGTGCTCTATCACCGTTACCTTGCGGCGAGCGGCGTGCCGGTGGAGCGGTTGCTGGCTGACCAAGCGTTCGGTGGCTTGGTGATGTGGCTCAGTGGGCCGATCGTGGTGACGCTGCTGGCTCTGGCCACGCTCGGTCGTGCGAGTCGGGAGGTTGTCGAGAGCGAGGTGCTCGCACCACACTGACGAGGCGAGACGGACCGCATGAGCGGTGCGGGGAAGGAGGAGTGTGGTGGGCGAGCCGATACGCGAGGATCGCGTCCTCGTTCTCGGTGGCGGGATCGCCGGTCTGGTCGCTGCCTGGGAGCTGCACCGAGCCGGCGTCGCGGTCGAACTGCTGGAGGCGCGTGACCGAGTCGGCGGCCGACTCTGGACGAGTGACGAGCATAGTCCGTTCCCGGTCGAGCTGGGTGCGGAATTTATCCACGGTGATCGCGTGATCACCTGGCGGTTTCTCCGGATGTTCGGGCTGCGCGCGATCGACGATCCGAGCCAAGACCGGCGTTTCGTCGGCGCGAATGGCCGCATCCTGCCCTCGGGGGAGCTGTCACGGCCGGTCGGCGAGGCGATCTTCGCACCGCTGAGCCAGGCTGCTGAAGCATGGTTCGCATCCGGCGAGCCGGACACCGATCTGGCGACGGCGCTTCGCTGGTGGGCGTCGCGGCAGGGGATCACGATCACCCCGGAGCTGTGGGAACTCTGGGAAACGCTGGCGGCGATCGGCTGGTCAGCGGATCTGGCGGAGATCGGCGCGGCTGGCGAGGTGGAGGCGACGTACGAGGGTGATGGCTGGCGCAATTGGCGGATCGCCGAAGGACAGCAAGCGCTCGCCCGGCGCATCGCGGAGGAACTGGGTTCGGTGATCCGGCTCGGCTCGGCCGTGAGCCGCGTGGAATGGGGAAATGAGGGTGTACGGGTCTGGGCCTCGGACGGTGAGCATCGTGGCCGGTGGGCGATCGTTGCGCTCCCGCTCGGGGTGTTGCAGGCAGGCACCATCGAGTTCGTTCCGGAGCTTCCCGAACCGCTCAGGGAAGCGATCGACCGGCTCCTCCCTGGGCGCTCGCTCAAGATGGTCGTCGAGTTCACGTACGATCCGTGGGGCCCGGAGATCGGGTGTCTTTTCGTGACCACTCCGCACGGCATCTGGGAACGGCCGGGGCTCGGTTTCGCCGCACCCGAGCCGGTCTTCAGCTTGCTGACTGGCGGGCGGGATGCGGCCCGGCTCGGTGCGCTGCCGCCGGAGCAGGCGGTGCGTGAGGTTGTCCAGGCGCTCGGGGCAGTGCTTGGTCAGGAACTCACCGGCAGCGTGCGCCGAGCGCAGGTGATCGATTGGACGCGCGATCCCTGGTGCCGCGGTGGCTACTCGGTCGTCCCGCCCGGTGGCGCAGGATTGCGGGCTCGCTTCGGCCAGCCGATCGGCGACCGGCTCGTGTTCGCTGGCGAGCATACGAGCGTCGTGCGACCGTCGACGGTGCACGGGGCGATCGAGAGTGGACTCCGAGCGGCCAAGCAGATCCGCGCGCTCCGCAGCGCGACAGCAGCCGGCGCCTGAGGCGCGTGCTCGCTTCGCCGCGATCCTGGAGAGGAAGCGTCGTTCCGGGCGGTAGGGGGGTCTCGCGCCTCACGTTGCTCGGCTGAGCCAGCTGGGCAGCTCAGCGATGGAAGGAAGCAGCGCGTCCGGCCGCCCCAGTTCGAGGTCGTTGGGGCGGAAACGTCCGGTCTGGACGAGCACCCCCGTCATTCCGAGCTGGCGAGCCGGGAGGATATCGGCAGCCAGGCTGTCGCCCACCACGGCCACGCGCTCCGGTGAAAGACCGAGGCGCTCCAAGCCGGCTCGGAAGAAGTCGGGCGATGGCTTGCCGACGAGGTGCGCCTGTCGCCCGAGAGCCGCTTCCAGCCCGAGCAGAAAGGCGCCGGTATCGAGTGCCGGGCCATCGCGGCGATCCCAGACCAGGTTACGGTGCATGGCGACGAAATGGGCGCCGCGGAGCAACAAACGGAACGCGCGGTTTAGGCGATCGTAGCTGTAGACGGGACCAGCGCCACCGAAGACGACAACGGTCGCGCTGTCATCCTCGACCAGTGGGATACCGGCGAACTCTTCCTGCACGTCACCGTCGACCAAGAGGTAGCAGGGCTCGCCAGGGTAGTGAGCACGCAGGTATGCTGCAGTCGCTGCGCCGGCCGTCACGATCTCGTCATCGGCGACGGGGAAGCCGAGTTCGCGGAGCAGGGCACCCAGCTGTCGGCGCGTCCGTATCGTGGTGTTGGTGAGGAGGACGAAGGGGATGCCCCGGGCGCGCAGCTCGAGCACTGCCTGGACGGCACCGGGGATCGGTTCGCCATCGATGTGCAGGACACCGTCGACATCGAGAAGGAATCCGCTGATGGTTCGCATCGCATCGTCTCCACCGAGCTGGTCGGGTTCCAGCGCCGGACGGCGCCTTCCCCTGTACAGTGTAGCGATCCAGTGCCGGGCGGTGCGCAGACGGTGGTGCCGGCGAAGGTGGCTTCTGGCTGACCTCCGCCTCCTTTCCTCACCGGTACTCGGACGAACTCCGGGTAGGGGCGATCGTGAGTGCGTCGGTTCACCGATCGGGTGACGCGAGGAAAGCGGGGTGGCACCGCGCGAACGGGCAGGGTGATCCGCGATCGGGTGACGTCGACTAGAGGGGAGCTGGTGTGATCGGAGCCTGGCTCGTTCTGGCTGTCGCAGCAGCAGTGGCGTGGGGGACGGCGGACTTCCTCGCTGGCCTGGCTGCTCGTCGTCTCCCGCTGCTCATCGTCCTGTTCGGAGTGCAAGCGATCGGACTGGCGATCGTGCTGCCGTTCTGGCTTGCCTGGTCAGGCGATGGGACGGTGCCGGGGATGGCCGTGGCTGCTGGGTTCGCCATGGTAGCCGGACTCGCTGCCCTGTATCGTGGGCTCGCTCGGGGGCCGGTGAGCGTGGTGGCGCCGGTCGGTGCGCTCGGTGGGGCAGTACCGGTCGGCATCGGCGTACTCACAGGCGAGAACCTGGCGGGAGAGCACCTGCTGGGGGTACTCGCCGGCCTGGTTGGCCTCTCGCTGGTCACGTGGGAGAGAGACCGAGTGGCCCCACGGGGACAGTCCACGCGCACCGCGCTGGCGCACGGCGTCGCAGCAGCGCTCTCGCTGGGACTGGCCGTGGCGCTGCTCGGCGTAGCGGGTGAAGGGGAGCCTCTCGGAGCAGTCGTCGCCGCGCGTGTGACAGCAGTTCTCCTGCTCGGGGCAGCCGTAGCCGGTTGGTTACGGCGGCACCGGGATCGGTCGCTGCTGCGGCACTGCGCGCTCGCGGTCGCTGCGGCAGGGGTGCTCGATGTGGCGGCGACCGTCTCGTTCGCGCTGGCAGCGGAGCGCGGTCCGCTCGGGCCGAGTGGGCTCGTCGCCTCGCTCTATCCGGCGTCGACCGTGCTTCTCGGGGTCGTCGTGCTGGGTGAGCGGCTCTCGGTGCGTCGCTGGGCCGGCATCGGGCTGATCCTCGCCGGTGTGGCTCTCCTGTGCGGTGCCGGGTAGCGAACGGGGTCTGCTGCGAGACCAGTCGACCCTCGCGCGGTGGAGATACTCGGGGTGATCGGCGACTGGTCAGACACAGGAACAGGCCTCTTGCCGAGTGCCGTGCGGTACGGTAATTGGGGAAGAGTAGCGAGATCCGGAAAGGTGGAGACGATGGAACGGATCGGGTTCATCGGTCTGGGAATCATGGGACAACCGATGGCGCGCAATCTCCTGCGCGCAGGGTTCCCCCTGACCGTCTACACGCGGGACCGACGGAAAATCGAGGCGTTCGTCGAACAAGGGGCGAACGGGGCGAACTCACCCCGCGAGGTAGCGGAACGCAGCACGGTCGTCATCACCATGCTGCCCGATTCGCCGGAAGTCGAGGAGGTCGCGCTCGGGCCGAACGGGGTGATCGAGGGAATTCAGTCGGGGAGCCTGTTCATCGACATGTCGACGATCGATCCCTCGGTCGCCCGCAAGCTGCACGCGGCGTTCGCTGAACGCGGGGTGGAGGCGCTGGACGCACCGGTTTCCGGTGGGCAGATCGGGGCTGAACAGGGGACGCTCTCCATCATGGTCGGTGGCTCGGAAGAAGCGTTCCAGCGGGCCTTGCCGGTGTTCCAGGCGATGGGGAAGAACATTACGCACGTCGGTGGTCCCGGTGCGGGGCAAGTGGCCAAGGCGTGCAATCAAGTGGTCGTCGCCCTGACGATCCAAGCAGTGGCCGAAGCGCTCCTCCTGGCTGAAAAGGCGGGGGTGGATCCGGCGCGGGTGCGCCAGGCGCTGCTGGGTGGATTTGCGCACAGCCGGATCTTGGAGGTGCATGGGCAACGGATGCTCGAGCGCGCCTTCGCGCCTGGCTTCCGGGCTCGCTTGCACCGGAAGGACTTGCGCATCGCGCAGAACCTGGCGCGCGAGCAAGCGGTCCCGCTCCTGGCGACCCAGCAAGTGGCGGCACTCTTCGACAGCATGCTGGCGCGGGGGTTAGGCGAACACGACCACTCGGCGCTCGCGCTGGTCTACCGTGCGCTAGCGGGCGAGCAGGGGGAGGATTCCTGACCGGGTCGGCCAGCTGCCCGAGCGGACGCGGGCGTCCAGGTGCGCGGGTGCCGCGGTTGCGGGTGACCGCGTGCTGCGATCGCTGCCGGCCAGCCGAGCGAGAGACTTGCGCCAACGGGCGCTCGGGGGCGGGTCGAGCCGCCCAAGGGGGGAGCGCTTTGCTTGCAGCCTAAAAACCGACACTATGAGTCGATCGCGTCGCTGAGCTCAGAGCGGGCGCGCGGCACAGCGCTGATAGAGTTCCTGCCAGGGACGCACCCGCTCGAAGACCGCGCTCGCGGTCAGAACGTCGGCATCGGCGTAGCGCCGCCCGATGATCTGCAACCCGACCGGTAACCCGCTCGCGCTCAGCCCGGCCGGGATCGAGGCTGCCGGATGCCCGCTGAAGTTGACCGGATAGGTGAGACACCAGCCGATCAGCGGGTCGACGGACTCGCCGTTTACTTGGCTCGGCCCGACGGTGTTGCCGTCATCGGCGTTTTCCACCGGCAGGCAGGCCAGGGTCGGTGTAACGAGGAGATCGTAGCGTTCGAAGACGCTCTGGATCGCGTCGTACACCTCCGAGCGGATGCACTGGTCGCGATAGAAATCCAAGGCGGTCATCGAGCGAGTCTTCTCGACCCATTCGAGATACTGTGGGGGGAAAATCGTCGCGGTGCTCGCCGAGAAGGTCGATCCCCTGCGCCGCGAACCCTTCGAGCGTCAACAAGTTGATCGGCATGATGAGGCGACACCAGAGGTCGCTGAGTTCTCGCTGAGAGCGTGTTATTCCGATCCGTACTTCTTCGACGGTGGCACCCGCTTCCTCGAAGGCGCGCACTGCTCGGCTCACCACCGTTGCGATCTCCGGCTCGACTGGGAAGACATCGAAGTTGGGGCTGTAGCCGATGCGCCAACCGTGAATCGAGCGGCGTGTGGCAGCGAGGAAGTCGACCTGCTCGTCGAGCGCAAAGGGATCACGTGGATCGTAGCCGGCGATTGCGGAGAGGACGAGCGCCGCGTCCTCGACGGTGCGCGTGATAGGACCCTCGAAGAGGAACGGTGTGTCGCCAGCGAACGCGTTGGGACGGGCAACGAAGGGAACGCGGCCAAAGGAGGCCTTGTAGCCGTAAACACCGCACCATGCGGCGGGGATGCGGATCGAGCCGCCGCCGTCGGTCCCTTCGGCGAAGGGGACGAGTCCGTCGGCCACTGCAGCGGCGCTCCCGCCAGATGAACCACCAGTGTTGCGCCGAAGATCGAAGGGATTGCGCGAAGGACCGAAGAGATAATTGTCGCAGGTTCCACGGAAACCCATGACCGGGCTATTGGTCTTGCCCAGGACGATAGCACCCGCACGCTCGACCCGCTCGGCGAACAAGCAATAGGCGTTGACGACATGGTCTTTGAGTGCCCGGATGCCACCGAAGGTGCTCTTCCATCCGGACTTGAAATCAAAAAGATCTTTGATCGCGGTCGGTACACCATGGAGCGGGCCGAGTGGATCGCCGCGCAGCACGGCCTGCTCGGCGTCGCGAGCGCGCTGGCGAGCCTCGTCGAATCCGAAATAAACGAAGGCGTTAAGGCTGGGGTTGCGCTGCTCGATCCGAGTGATGAAGGCGTCCACGACCTCGACTGGCGAGAGTTGGCGTCGGCGGATATGGAGGGCGAGTTCGGTTGCGCTCATGTAGGCGAGTTCCTCGTGCATCGTCATGACAGCTCTCCTTTCACCCATGACGGGTGCGTTCGGGTTTCACCAACGCGACTCGATCCGTTGGCGTCAGGAGATCATTGGGTTCTGCGGAACCGCTATCCCCACGCTACGCCACTCCTCGACTCCTGTCAAGCGGATGCGCGAGTACCTGGCTGAGCAGATCGAATCATGGCGAGAGGGAGCGGGAGGAACAGAGGTCTGGGGCGTGACCGAGGAGAACCCGCGCAGCATCGTTCGTTGCGCGGACTTTCCCCTCCTCTGTTGGACGAGAAAGCGAGCGTTCCCTCGGTGTCTCTCCGCGAGATCGGGTTGGCGTGCGGTGCGCCGTGCTCCGGAGCCGGTAGACCTGCTTGCCCAGCTCGAGCGACGCTCGCGGAACGGTCGTTCTCGGACTTTTGGTCGCCCGTGCGTGCCTTGGAGCGGATGAGGTGAGCCAGTTCGCTGATCCGATCAGTGAGGCGCCGATCGATTTCGGCGGCCTGTGGCAAGAGCGAGGCGCTCGGCCGGTTCGGCGTCAGTGCCGCTCGCCAGGCTAGCTCGATCGCCGTGCCTAGGCGTTCGAGGCGCTGGACGAGGGGTGGGTGCGAGTCGATCGGGTGGGGAAGGCGATCGGCCGCATGCCAGTCCGGCGGTACGGGCGCGTCGAGCCGGTTGGCCGTCAGCCAGGCGATCGCTTGCCCGGCCGATGGTGGATCGTTCGGCTCTTGACTGAGCCGTGCGCGAGAGACCGACCAAGCGTATGCCGTGCCGGCGACCTCGAGGAGGGAAGTTCCCAGAGCCAGCCCGCCCGCGACCTGGGCGCCGGCTGCATCGGCGGTGATCACCCGCGCCATTGCTGTTCTGGAAGACTCGCACAATGGAGTCTCAAAGGCGTCATCGGTACATCAGCCTCCAATCCCTTCGGGCGGTGGCTCTCACGGTAGCGGCAATCCAATGAAAAGCTCTGACGGGCCGGGGATCGTTGCACGCTGTGTGTATTCCCGGTTGGCTGCGACCAACTCGTCGTGGGCCCGCTTCTCCCCCCGGTGCTGGCTCATGAGCGACTGAGAACGAGCGGTGGCTCTCGCCGATGATGGTGTGGAGCGACGCGAACTCTGCCTCCCACATCGTTCAGCCCCCGTGTCCCTGCCTGACCTGGTCACCCACGGACTGGTCAGAACGCGAGGTCTCATCCGGTCGCAGCGCACGTTCTGCTCGACCCGCTCGAGTCACTGGTCCGGCCGGACGGCCAGTTGCGTGCGATTCCGCGGCTGGGTAGCGAGCCAGTGGAAGGGCGCTCTGGGAGGCGCTCATTTACTGGAGAAGTGTGGCGAGTTCGGTCACGAGTTCTCGAGCGCGGCGGGTGACCCGATCGGGTGTGCTCCGGTCGTGCCGCATGCCGCAGTGGGCGAGATCGTTGCGGAGTTGGGTGACCTGGTCCCATACCTCGGCGATCCGCCGCTCGGGCAACGCGTGCAGCAGCGGTGAGCCGTCCCGCAGCTGCTGCTGGAGCGCATTGAGCTCGTTTTCGGCCCGCTGACGACTCTCCCGCTGCAGCCAACTCGGCCGCAGTTCCGGAAACGTCCGCCAGAGGTACCAGCTCACCAGCCACTCGCGGGCCAGCGTGACCGCCTGGAGGACGAGGCCCTTGCCGAGCGCGTAGCCGATCAGCTCGAGCTGGGCCCGGAGGTTGCCCTCGTCGAGCTGCTCCGGGTTTGGATGAGCGAGCGGCGCGATCTCCGCGCGCACCCGCTCAGCGAGCACGGCGAAGGGCGGCGTCCAGCGAGCCAGCTCCTCCTGTGCGGTCGCGAGTTGCTGGTCGAGTTGATGGGCAGCTGCCAGTGCCTCGAGCGGACGATTGAGCCAGACGGCCTGGCTCAGCGCCCCGAGCTTGTTGCCGACCCCGGCGAGCTGGCGAGGCAGTTCGGGGGCCTGTTTACGGTACAGATCGCTGTGGGTCGCCTGGATCCGCGCGGCGAGCAGGCGCCCGTCTCCGCTCCGTTCGAGAGCCTCGATGCCACTCGACCACTCGGCCAGATCGACGAGAGGGCTGAGATCGAAGACCGGCGTCTCGTCGCGCTCGCGGTCGCGCGCCTCGAAGGCACCGTAGAGGATCCGCTGGATGGTCACCCCACGCAACTGTCGCAAAACCAGCGCGGCGACTGCGGCGAAGAGCGGCAACGAGCGGAAGCCGTGTGTGACGTCGAGCACCAGCTCAGCCTGTTCGGGAACGGCGGCGACCAGTGCGTCGAAGATCTGCCAGAGTTCGGCCTCGCTTTTCCCGGCTGGAATGGGCACCGGCTGTGCCCGCTCGCCGAGATGCTCCTCGAGTTGCCGCCAGTTCGCGTGGGCTGCGCTATCAGGTGTCAGGAGCACGAGGAACCGTTCCGCGGCCAGCCAGGCATCGAGCGCGACAGGGAAGAGAGTGCTCCGGTGTCGCCGAATACGCTCCCCATCGTCCCACACGTAGGTCGTTTCTTGATAGGTACTCGTACCCAACACCGTCATGACGAGCACGACTGCCTCCCTCCGCTGGTCACGCGCGACATGCTTGCCGCGGTCCGCTCGCCACGGGAACCCCAGTGTTCACCTCGTCGCCTGATGATAAAAAAGGAGAGTGCTGTAGGGAAAGGGGGGCCTTCCGTGGGAGGCCTGTACCGCTGGTTGGACGGCCCGTTGAGGAGCCAGATCGTGCGCGCCTGGGGTGGCTGGGTACGACCGGCTCCACTCCAGGACGATCCGTCCTGGTACGAGACGGGCCTCTCCGAGGACGAACTGATCGGCATCCTGCCAGCACGCTCGATCGGTGAGGAGAGCGGGGAGGACTTGCCTCCGGATGCGATCGACTTCCTCGATGCGCTTCGTAGGGACAGAAACGGCCCGGAGCCGGAGCAACCGGAGTCGACGCTGCCCCCGGCGGAGGTGCTGCTTTTGCCGGAGCCAGGCGTGTGTTCCACGCGCCCCGACCTCGGCTCGGCCCGGCATCGCGCGGATGCACCGCCCGGTCGGCTGCCCGAGCGGCCGACGGCCGCCGGTCCGGTGAGTCGCTCGCTCGACACACGACCGCCGGAGGCGCCCATGACTCGACCTGCTACTCGGTCGGAAATGGGTGAGGCGGCTGCGACGGGATCGACCACGCCCGCCGAGGACGAGCGTGCTCTCGCGGCCCAGGCCCACGAGCCGCCCGGGCGCTGGGATGATCTGGCATGGCCGCTCGCATGGCTGGCTGAGCAGCTGGCCGCGATCCTCGAGCCGCGCTGGGTGGTTCTGGCACACCTGCCGTGCCGACTCGGTCCCTACTGCGCTGTCCAGCTCAGCGCGCCGCTCGCGGTGGTCGAGCCGACGCACTGGGCGACCGCGCGCACTGGGGTGCTCACCGGCGCGCCCCGGCTCGTCATCGAGGTCGCGGAGGCGGAGAACAGAGGAGTCGTTCTCCGCCGGCGGGTCGACCAGTGGCTCGGCCATGGTGCCGGCGAAGTGTGGGTGGTCGATCCAGCGCGTGGCTGGCTCACGTCGGAGCGGCCAGGTCGCGAGCCGAGCTGGTACGCGCCACCGGCGCCTCTCCCGCTGGGCGCGCTGGCTCCGGGGCGCTCTGTGGACCTCGCACCGCTCGTCCGCCCGGCAGGCGCCGGGCCGGAAGGCGGTGACCCGGGAGCTCGTCCTGACGCGACTAGATCGCGTCGGTGAGCATGAGGAGTACGGTCGTCCCCTGGTCGCTCGCCTTGACCACGACGGTCAAGGCTGCTTCGCCCCGCTTGGCCGCGAGCGAATTCTTGGGAGCGGATTGGAGCTGCCAGCCGAGCTGCGGGAGCGCCGTGCGGTAGAACTCCAGCACGCGATCGGCTGGATCGGGGACAGCGAAGCTGATGGTCCCGCCGTTCTCGACCTGGGTCGCCAGCGGTGAAAGATCGCCGGGCTGAGCGCCGGGATAGAGCGGCACCTGGTGCATCGCCCACGGCTCGATCATCTGGTAGGAGGTCGGTGCCGGTTGGGCGCCGGAACCGTAGCCGTAGGGATCGGCGCTGCCACTGCTCTCGCTGGGGGTAGCGTCGCTCGTGGTCCCTCTGCTCGAGCGGCGGCAGGCGACTCCGAGCGGCAGCGACGCGATCAACGCCAGGAACGCTCTCCGTCTCATCGGTCCTCCTCGATGCAGGCTCGAATCGACGGCCGCACCGGTACCGTTGCCGGCCGCGACGCGTCTCATTCCTGTGCGGGAAGGATACTCCGCGCTGCGCTCAACGCGATACCGGCGACCAGCACTGCTGTGACCCCGAGGAAGGCTCGCCCGTTCTCAGCGAGCGCATGGCCAGCCCAGGCGGAGCGCAGCAGCGTGACCACCGGGTCGAGCGGGAGAAAACGTGCGATCTGGTGGACACGCTCCGGCAGGAGTTCGCGGGGCATCGCCGCGCCGGTCAGGAAGATCATCGGATAGAGGAGCACCATCCCCACGACCTGGGCGGCCGTCGCGCTGGGCAGCCAGAAGCCGAGTCCGAACCCGAGCGCGAAGAACGCGAGCGCGCTCACCATGTAGACCAGGACGGCTGGACAGATGCGGTCGGGCCAGCGCAAGTCGTACACCAGGCGGGCGACGAGCACGAGGAGCGCCATGCCGAGGGTCGTCAGGACGAAGGCAGTCACCACCTCCGCAACGAGCAGCTCGAGCGAGCGTTGCAATCCCCTGAAGGGGATCGGGCTGATTGCGACCGACCCCTGACTTTTGGGCTACCCGCTCCTAGCCCGAATGGGTGAGCGAGGCGGCGCCGTCTCGTGCGTGCCGGCAGGCGCTTCGCGTTCGGCCCGCCGGCAGGCGAGCGCGGCGCGCATCCGCCGCGTCGCTCGTCACGCTGCCCTCTACTGGTAACGTGCACCGGGCCGTGCTCGCGCGCCCAGTGTAGCAGACGCGCCTTGCGCAGTCGAGACCGGCGCCGGTCTGTGTGCTGGCGCTCGCGTCGCCCTCGGGAGGAACCGGCGATCTCCGCACCGGGGGCTGCGCATGGCAGGCCGGCGTAGCCTCGCCGAGCGGCGCAGCACGTCGCGAGCGGTGATGCGCGCAGAAGCTGGTGCGGTGCGCGGACGCGTGCACCGTGACGGGACACCAGGCCAGACCCCTGAGACGCTGAGGCCCGCGGCCGTCCGCCGGCAGCACGGGGGATAGGCAGCCGGCGCCGCAGCGGTTTTAATGGCAACGCGCCGCGTGAGCAGCGGCGCAGCGTGTGGTCAGTCGGTCGCTCGAGGGCGAAGGGATGGAGGCGGTATGCGACTGGTCACCTACAGCGAGCGGGGTCGAACGAGCGTCGGGGTTCTGGAGGATGGCTGGATTCTCGATATCCCACAGGCATACACGGAGCTCTTGCGCCAGCAGGGCGTGGCGGATGCGGCTGGGCGGGCATTGGCGGAGTGCCCACCGGACATGGTGCTCCTGCTCGCTCGTGATGGGCTCGGTCGCGCGCGGGAAGCGGTCGCCTTCGCGAGGGAAGCGCTCGCGCGCGATCGGGAAGGCGCACTGCAGCGCGGGCTCGCAGTCGCAGCCGATGCACCCGGGGTGCGCCTGCGGGCACCGCTCCAGCGTCCGGGGAAGATCATCTGCCTGGGGCTGAACTATGCCGATCATGCCCGGGAGACCAACTCGCCGATCCCGCAGTACCCGGAGCTCTTCAACAAGTTCGCCAACGCGCTCATCGGGCCGGGCGAGCCGATCGTGCTGCCGCGGGTCAGCCAGCAAGTCGACTACGAGGCGGAGCTAGCGGTCGTCATCGGCAAGCCGGGGCGGTACATCGACGAGCAGCGCGCGCTCGAGCACGTGGCCGGGTACACGGTCCTGAACGACGTCTCGATGCGCGATTTCCAGTTCCGCGGTCGGCAGTGGATGCAGGGGAAGACGTTCGATCGCTCGACGCCGCTCGGCCCCTGGATCGTGACGGCTGAGGAGATTCCCGACCCGCAGACGCTGGACATCAGCTGCGAGGTGTCCGGCGAGGTGCTGCAGCGCTCGAATACCCGCGAGATGATCTTCAGTGTCGCCGCGGTCGTCGCCTACATCTCGCAGATCATGACGCTGGAGCCGGGAGACCTCATCGCGACTGGAACACCGGCTGGGGTGGGGTTCGCTCGTGAGCCGAAGCGGTTGCTGCAGCCGGGCGATGTGGTCCGGGTGACGATCGAGCGGATCGGCACGCTGGAGAACCCGGTCGTGGCCGAGGAGTGAGCGCGCGGGGGCGGCCGAGCGTCCGGGCGAGGCGACGCGGAGCGTGAGCTGGCAGCAGGCGGGCGCTGGCGCTCTCAGATGACGATGTTGCCGCCGCGCTGGGGCGGTCGGAAGACGACGAGCCGGCCGGGTTCCTGGTATTCGATCTGCGGGTTGACGCGCGCGCCCGCGCGGTAGGTAGCGAGGACGCCGGTGACGGCGACGCGCTCACCGCAGAGCGCTTCCCGGAGCCGGTCGACTGTCCACTTGCGCGCCGCGAGCTCGCGGAGCGCTTCCTCCCACAGCACGACGTAAAAGTCGCCGCCGACATACTCGCCGAAGTTGACGAAGAGGCAGGGGTGGCCAGTTCGGGTTTGCCAACTGACCACCGTTCGAACGGTGCCGTGCACCTCGACGTACTGCCCGACGTGCGCGAGCAGCTGCTGCCGGTCCGCGGCGTCGAGCACGGGATAAGGGCGACGCACGTCGTACAGATGCGTGCTGGCTGCCACGGTCGTGAGGTGACGGCCGAGGAACCGCTCGAAGCTGGGCAGGCGCTCGAAGGGGAGGTTCAGCAAGATCCGGAAGTTGCGCCAGTGTCGTTGGCGTTCCGGTGGCTGACCCTTGTAGAGCTGGTCGAGTTCGCGCATGAGGGGCGATTCGAGGGGACGGAGGAGGTCTTCTTGACTGAAGAGGAGCGTGTCGCCCGACTGGCGGCGCTGGTAGAGGGTCGGATCGAGCGACAGGGCGTCGAGGGTGATGTAGAGGACAGTGGCCGCAAAGCGGTCGATCGTGGCATCGAAGTGTTCGGGGAGCCTGCCAGGATGCTGGTAGCCAGGCTTGCCGAGTCCGATACTGTGGCTCATCGGCATGCCGGGGACATACATGCAGTCGTAGTCGATGAGCAGCAGCTGACCGGAGTCACCTAACAGGATGTTGTCGTCTGCGAGATCGCCGTGCGCGGCGCCGAGGTGCTCCAGGTCCAGGGCGATCTCGCTGAACTCGTCGCGGAGTGCTTCGAGCGCTGCTGGATCGTCGAGGCGGCTGGCGACTGCACGAACGAGCGTTTCTCCCCGCACCCAGGGCATCTTGACGATAGGAAACCAGCGGCCGTCGACGCGGATTCCCTGCTCGTGATACTCCATGGAGACGAAGTACGGCCGTGGATGGCGCTGGAGGAACGCCGCGATGAAGCGGTATCGCTCGGTCAGGTCGGGGACGGGCCGCACGAAGCAGCGGACGGCCCACTCCCTGGTCCCGATGAGATGGAAGGTGCCGACGAAGCCGCCGCTGCGGATGATCGGGAGCCCCAAGGGGTTCACTTCCGGCTGGCACTGCTGGAGTTCGGGATCGGCGAAGGCGGTCGCCGGATCCTGCACGACCTCGCGGTAGGTCGTGAGGTTGGGCCAACCGGACAAACTCATCATGGTCCGACCTTGTCCCACGAGACGCGGGCGAGCAGGAGCGTCGTGTCGTCGTCGCGCAGCTGACCGGCGGCGCGCTGACGGCTGACCCAGCGAGCGAAGGTGCGTCGCCGCAAGCGGGCGAGTTCCTCGTGCGGGCGCTCACCCGCGGCGTAGGCACGGAGGAACCATTCGGCGAGCGCATCGGTCATCAGGGCGAGGAACAGGCGGCCGGACGACTGCCCGGCGGGCATGTCGCGGTCGAGCGCGAACGGACGCTGGAGGATGCGCGGCGTCGGGACATCGGCATCGGCTCGATCGAGTCGGAAGACGACTGCCCACGGGCGGCGTGGTAACGAGTCGACCGCCTCATAGGGAAACCGATGGACGTGCCCGTTGCTCTCCGACCAGACGGCGAGACAGCAATCGCCGATCGCCAAGGCGACGAGGAGTCGTTCCCGGCGGAGGACGATGACGACGAGCAGGGTAGCGGCCACGCCGCGTTCTAAGCTCAGCTCGACGTACCAGGGGAGATGAGACGGAAGGTGCCGGCGGAATTGCTCTGCTGCCTGCTGCACCGGCCCGCGCAGGAAGGCGTCCCAAGCGATCTGCTTGTCGGCTGCTCGGATCCGCTCGAAGTCGACGGCGCACAGTGCAGCGACGAGGAATTCGGCCCAGGTGGCAGCGAAGATCGTCTGCGAGGCACCGTCGGCAGTCGCAAAGACCGCGTAGCGGCGCCGGATGACGTGCGCGAGGGCGTCTTCGTTCCCTTCCCCGGGTGCCCGCGAGCTCTTGGGGACAGTCAAGCGCAAGGTGCGCGCGAAGCGCATCGCTACCGCCCGAGATTGAACGGCAAGGTCCCGACGTTGAGGAACTTGATCGCCTCCACGAGCGGTGCGTTGTACCCGTAGGCCCGTGCTCCATCAACGACGGTGCGATCGGGGAACTCGGCTCGCGCTGCCTGCACGATCAGTTCGGGCAAGCGACTGGACATCTCGAAGAGCAGCTGGGCTGACTGGTGATCGGGCAGCTCGTCGAGCGTGGCCGGAAAGAGGATGCCGGCCTCGACGTCGCAGCGCACGTGGAGGTTGTAGAGCAATAGGTTGCCGTCATCGGTGGCGAGTTGCTGGAGCATCAGCGCCAGTTCCCGCGGGTCTCCATCGGTCGGCTCGCCGTCGGTCACGTGGATCACCGTGGGCGGAAAGGAGGTGGGGTGATCGAGCACCCAGAGTCCCATCGTTTGGTAAGCGAGCCGAAACGCGTGGCACATCGGTGTCTCGCCGGCGGCTGCTGGTGCGACCCAGACCGGGAACTTGATCTTGCGCTCGATGACACCCCCCGCGCCATCGACCACCAGTTTCGTCCGCTCCTCGAGGCGCAGCGGATGGTCAGCGAGCAGCGAGATCGGCTTGAGCAGATCGTCGCCGGGCACATGGGACAGCGCGTCCGACGCTTCCTGACCCGAGTAGGTGATGACGCCGACGAAAAAGTAATCGCGGACCCCGTCGTCCTTGGAGCACTTGAGAACTGCTTCCCCGATCAAGCGGTTGACCGCATCGGCGAGCACGTGGGCGGGAGTGAGCCCATCGGGGCAGACTCGGCCCATCGAGGCGGACTGGTCGATGAGGAAGAGGATGGCAGTCGGATTGCGGCGGCTGATCTCAGCCTGATAGCTCATCGCGTTCTCCCCCTGCCGGCGAGATCGCTCGGGGACTCATCGTTTTAGTATCGGTTCGGTGTTTGGCAGCGTCAAGTCGGGCGGTCGGAAAACCGTGGGCGGGGCGTGCGCCCAGGCCGCGGCCGTCGCGACCGTGTCCTGTCGTCCGGGATCGCGATCCGCGCCACGGAGCGTACGGTCACGAGCAGGCCACCGTCGCGAGTCAGCAGTGACGCGCCCGGTGCCGGGCCGCGCCGAGACTCGATGTGGGGTCCAACACACATCGGAGTTAGCGAGCAACTTCGGCCGGTCGGTTTTGCGGTGGGGCAGACCACAACGACTCCAGCGCTGCGCTGGTCCGGAGGCAGAATGAGCGATCCGGCTCGGCGCGCGGCTGGCTGGCGGGACGATCACCCGTCGAGCAAGATGGCCCGGAGAATGAGCAGGACGGACATGACGAGATCGGCGAGGACGGCGCCGGCAACGAGGGCCAAGAGCAGTTCGGCCAACAGGAGGAGGATGTCGGCGAGCAGCGGCAGGATGGTCTCGGCGGTGAGCGATTCTTCGCCGAGGAGCACGAGGCCGAGTCCGAAGGCGATCAACAGGAGCTCGCTGCGGGTCGCGCTACCGACCAAAGCGGCCAGCAGCCGCTTGGTGATCGGCAACTCCTTGATGCAGCGGTAGCTCTGCAGGAGTGACCGCTCGGCCGGCTGACGTACCGGGCGGGTCGCGGAGAGACCGACCGCTGCGACCGAGGGCTGGCCCAGCGTCGGCACGGTCACTGCGAGCGGCTCGGTCGCTCGGAGGTCAGGCCGGGTGTCTCCGAGTGACCCGACTACCTCACCCACCAGGTGCCCCAGCTTCCAGCCGAACCAGTACAGGGGCAAGAGTGCGAGCTTTTCCTGGTGCCGCTCGACCGTCGACTCGACTGGGCGGGTCAGTCCGAGCATGGTCACCTCCCCGACTCACACTCCGATGGTACGGGGTGAGCGCCGGGGAGTTTTTGCGGTCTCGTAAAAGTCGCTCGACCGTTCGCGGGCCGGGTGGAGCACACCGCTCGTACTCGCGCAGCGGATGCTCCTCAGAGAGGTCAGGCGGGTTGCGAAATGGAAGCCGGGCGGGCACTGGGGGAACTCGCTTCTGCCTCGGTGGGAACCAGCTGCGCGATAGCTTGACTCGCCGCGACTGCTGCCACCGTACTGAGGCCGGCGGCGAGCCACCCCGCCGGCGTCAGGGCCGGGAGACCGAGCAGCGAGCGGAACGGTGGTGTGATCAGGGTCGCCGCCAGGACAGCGCCCGAAAGGGCAGTTCCGGTCAGGAGGCTCGGTGTCAGGCCAGCCCCGCTCAGGCCGAGTTCGAGCGTTTGGGCGAGCTGCCCTGCGACGAGGGCAGTGAAAGCAACGGCTGGTGCAGCGCTGGGGCTGGCTGTCATCGCCCAGAGATAAGCGAGGGCAGCGGGGACTGCGGTCGCCCCCGCCCGACGCAACACGTCAACACGCAGCGGCCGGTCGAGGGCCGTCTCTCCCTCGCGGGCGAGTTGCTCCAACCGTTGATAGCGCGGACCCTGGAGTGCGATGGCGAGCGCCGGGGGGACATCGGTGATCAGGTTCACCATGAGGACCTGGCGCGTGTTGAGCGGTGCCGGCGCACCGAGGAGCGACGGGATGCCCATCAGGAGGAGCTCACCGAGATTGCCCCCGAGCAGTAAGGCGACCGCGCGGCGCATGTTCCTCCAGAAGCTCCGCCCCTCGATCAAGGCTTGGACCAGGGCGGCGAAATCGTCCCCGATCAGGATGAGGTCAGCGGCTTGTCGAGCGACTTCGGTTCCCCAACCCATCGCCATGCCGACGTCGGCCAAGCGGAGCGCGGCGCTGTCGTTGACGCCATCGCCGGTCATCGCCACGACGTGTCCGCGGGCTTGCAAGGCACGGACGATGCGGACCTTGTCCAGCGGTGTGGCGCGCGCGATCACCGGGACCTGTTCGAGCCGCTCGGCCAGTTGCTCGTCGCTCAGGCTGGCCAGATCGGCGCCGGTGATCACCCGCTCGTCCTCGGTGAGACCAGCGGCTCGCGCGATCGTGGAGGCAGTAGCGGGATGGTCGCCGGTGATCATCACGACGCGGACACCTGCCCGGCGACAGCGCGCAACCGCATCGGGGACGGTGGGTCGCAGGGGGTCGCTCAGCCCGAGGAAGCCGATGAGACGCAGATCGGTCGGATCCTCCAGCCGTACCGACCCATCGGCCTCGGCGACGAGCAGGACGCGCAGGCCGGCTCCAGCGAGCCTGAGGAGGTGATCGGCGAGTTCGGCGTGTCGCGCGTCGTCGAGCGGCTGCAGGCTGCCGTCCGCTGCGAGCCAGGCGCGACAGCGGTCGAGCAGGACTTCCGGACTTCCTTTGAAGTAGGCGGTGTCACCGATCCGCACGGCGTGATACGGTTGGGTCGATTCGAAGGGAAGCTCCTGGTCGCGGGGGACGTCGAGTCGCTCGCGCAAGCCAGCTTCCAGTGCGGCGCGCAGGACCGCTGCATCGGTGCCATGGGTGAAGGCGTCGCTCCGCGAAGGAGGCGGGCTCGCCAGCGCCGCGCTGATCAGTGTTCGGCGGGCCAGCTCACTGAGCTGCCCGGGCAGCGACTCGAGCCCGGCACTGGTCAGAATATGGGTCACCGAGAGCTTGCCAGCCGTCAGGGTGCCGGTCTTGTCGACGCAGACGATGCTGACGCGGCCGAGCGCTTCGACCGCCGAGAGCCGGCGCACGACGATGCCGTTCCGCGCGAGACGGCGAGCCGTCGCGGCCTGGGCGACGCGCGAGAGGAGCGGGAGGCCTTCCGGTACGGCGGCGATGGCCAAGCTGGCACCCAGGCCCAGTTGTGCCGCCGGGGGAAGCCCGCGTAGGATGCCGCTCAAGGTGACAGCTGCCGCGGTCGCAAAGGAGATCGGTAAGGAAAGGCGCGTGTACTGAGCGAGTCGTTCGGTCAGATGATCCCGGTGCTCCTCGCTGAGCTCCAACGAGCGACGGAGCGCTCCCAAGCGCGTCCGCGAGCCAGTCGCCACCACGATCGCGGCCGCTGTCCCGGAGACGACGGCACTGCCAGCGAGGACGACTGCCCGCTCGTCGCGTGCGGCAGCGTCCTTCTGGACCGGGATCGACTCTCCAGTTAAGGCTGACTCGTCGACGGCGAAATTGTTGGTCTCGATCAGGCGGGCATCGGCTGGAACGAGGTCGCCGAAGCGCAAGAGGACGATGTCACCGGGAACGAGTTCGCTCGCCGGGATGAGCTGCTCGTCACCGTCGCGGCGGACACGTGCCGTGGTTTCCGTCAGCCGGGCCAACTCGCTCGTCGCGCGGGCGACCCGCACGTCTTGCCAGGTGCCGAGGAGCGTGTTGACGGCGATCGTCCCGACGATGATCAGGACATCGAGCGGGGCGTTGACCGCCAGGGAGAGGGCTGCGCCAGCCGCCATGATGGCGACCAGCGGGGAGCTGAGCTGCTCGAGCGCAGCCTGGACCCACGGGCTGAGCTGGGAGTCGCTCGGCTCGATCGCGAGTCGACGCAGCGCCTCGCTGGCCGACAAGCCGTGCGGGCCGGTGGCGAACTCGCGGAAGAGTTCGTCCGGTGCATGGTCGCCCCAGCGCTCCGGCTCGGGGTCCACGTAGACGGGGGCGACGCTGGACGGGGGCTGGCCCCACAAGCGGACCCAGCTGAGCACGATCGCGAGCAGAGCGGAGCCGCCCAAGAGGATCGCGGCGAGCGTCGGCGAGAGCGGCAGACCGAAGCCGAGTGCCAGGGCAGCCAGGTTGCTAGCCAGCGAGACGAGCGTCGTGTCGCGTACAGCCTGATCGCGCCGCTCTCCGATGTCGAGCAGCGTCATGACGGCCGCAAGGTCGCTGGCCAGGACGTCGACCGGGTAGTCGAGGACGACACCGTTGGGTTGGAGACCGATCCCGAGGTCTGCTTCTCGGAAAGCGCTCGGGTGGCCCAGATGATCGGCGACGTAGAAGACGCGCTGACCGGAGCGCCGCAGTCCAGCGATCGTGGTCGCGGGATCGGAGTCAGCCAGGACCTCGACGCCGACCATTTCCAACCAGGTCAGGCTCGTGTCGGGCGCTCCGCAGACTAGAACGCGGATACCCTGCTGCCGGCAGCGGCTCAATAGCTCGCGCCCTGCCGCCGAAAGACGCGGTCGGAGCGCGATGACTCCGGCGACGCGACCGCAGCCGCGCTCGCAGAGGAGCACGGGCAGGCTGCCGCGCTCGAGGAGTTTCTGGGCGACTGGATGGGTTGCTCCGTTCGCTCCCGTCAACTCGAAACGACGCCAGTCACGGAGGCCGTTGCGGCGCCCATTGGTCGGGAGCGGGAGGGCGCTAGCGAAGGGCAGTCGTTGTTCGAGTGCCAGGCGCGCGCTGCACTCGAGGAGTTCGTCGAGCGAGAGTGCATCGTCGAGCGAAATCGCGGTGTCGAGCTCGAAGCCGTCGCTGAGGAGGAGCGGGTGATTGAGGACGATCACCGAAGGGCGGACGAGACGCCGACCGGGGGCGAGGCGCGTCACGAGTGTGCCGGCCCGCAAGGCGCGGGCCACGGCGCCGAGGTCGGCCATCTCGGTGCCGATGAGGGCAGGTCGGGCATTGAGCAGGACGAGTGCGCGGCCAGCTGCCGCCAGGGATCCAGCGCGCAGGCCGCTGACAGCGGCCGCTCCCAGGGCGAGCGGCGCGATCAGGTCGAGGTAGCGCTGGGTGAGCGCCGGCAGAGGAGTCGGGCGTGGTCGCCAGGCTGCGCCCGGTTCGACAGCTCGATAGCGGATGGTCGCCTGACCGTACAGGACGAACGAGCCAGCGGCGACGGTCTGGCCGCGTGTCCGGTGCTCGACCGTGCCAGCTGGCGAGAGCGTCAGGAGTTCGCCATCCTCGAGCACGGCCGGCAGTGGCAGGCGCGAGCCAGGGCTGACGCGCGCAGGCGCGCCGGGGTGCGGCAGGCTACTCTCCGCTAACTGCCGCTCGTACCGCTGCCATGCGCGCTGCCAGGGCAAGAGCACCGTCAGCAAGCGGAGCGCTTCCAGGAAGCTCACCAAGAGACCGATCCGCTGGCCAGCGAGCGCTTGGGTGACGATCCCGAGCGAACTGGTCGCGATGTCCGCGCCGATCGGCGTGAGGAGTCGGCGCATCCCCTCGCGCAGCGTGGGAAAGCCGCGGAGTACCGTCAACGCGTCGGCGATCAGCGAGGGGACCGGGCTCGTGGTCAGGGCGGCTGGTCGACCGAGCAACTGGCGGGCGACGAGGAGCCCGAGCGCGAGCGCCGTGCCGGTCGAGCGGACAATCCCGTAGGTGAGGAGGTCCTGGTCGAAAGGGGAAATGACGCGTCGAGCGCTAGGCGGTAGCTCGGGGAGATCGAGTCCCGCAATGCTGGCGATGACGTCGCTCAGATCGATGCTCTCGTCGAGCTCGACGAGGACGCGTCCCGTCAAGGCACTGGCGCGCACGACCGCCGCCCCGAGCCGGCCGAGTGCGTCCTCGATGGCTTGCGCGAGGTGCGGGTTCCCCTCCAGACCGGGCACGGCCAGGCGGAGTCGTCGCCGGCTGACCGTCCCGACCTGCCGGGTCACCGCATGCTCGACGCGCACGCGCCTCGAGCGTGCGCTCGCCGTGTCGCCGGGTCGCTCACTGTCCGCCTCGCCGGAGCTCGCCGCGCGATCGGACTGGTCAAGGCGCTGCGCGAGTTCCTCGAGGAGCGCCTCGGTGCTCCACAGCGCCGGATCGACGCGCAGCAACCACGTGCCGGTCAACGCGTTCCCGGTCGCCGCGAGAATACCGGGAAGACGACGCACCTGTGCGAGCGCGCCATCCGGCGGGTACGGATCGAGCGACAAACGCACCCGGCCGGGTAACTGGTGCAGTACCCGAATGCGTGGTCGGTTCATCGCGCTGAAGCTCTATCCTGACTACGCGTCCGTGGACTGGCGCGATCGATCAGTTGGCTGGTGCCCGCGCTGCCACGCTTGGCGGAGCGCTTCCGCCTCGGCCAACACGTCCTCCAGCTCTTCCTTGGTGCGCACGAGCGTCTTCAAAAGACGGCGACCCACCACTGTGCCGAGCGAGGCGGCCCAGAGAATGGCCGTGTCCACCAGCTGTTCAGCGTGGGCGACTGCTGGCGGAACCGAGGGCGCCACCGATTCGGCAACCTGCGTCGACGGTTCCGCGGTGACCGTGGCTCGTTCGCGCGGAGCCTCCCGCCGCGTCCGCGCGCTGCTACCGGTTGTGCCGGGCTCGCCGACCCGCGTACGTCGCGGTTGTCCGTCACGCTCTGGGGATGCCCGCTCGCTCGGCTCAGCTTCTCTGTGCTCCGCTGCTGTGACATCGTCGGGCGAGCGCGCTTCTCGAGCCTGCTCGTCTCGTTCCTGTTCGTGCATGCGTCTCTCCCGGTCAGTTGGGTTGGACGATCGACCCTTGCGGTCGCAGTCGTTGGCGCGCCGCAACGAAGCCGTCGCGTGCTCCCCGCAGAATGGCCTGCCCGCCGGCGATGGCGGTCAACCCGCCCGCGACGGCGTAGACCAGCCCCCGGCGGACGGCACGGCGGACGCGTGGCGAGAGGAGCAGCGCGGTCGCAGCGACCGCGATCGCGGTCTCCGGTCGGGCATATTCGTCCAGCTCGAGTTCCGGCATCGTATCCCCCCTTCTGACGACACTACTATTGTCGGTCTGTCGCGCAGCCCCGATGTCATCGTGATCGTGCGAAAGCGTATCGACGTACCCGAGTTCTATACCACCAGGGACCGTTCACAATATTGCAAAAATGTGAACGTTACTGCGTATCGAGCGCCGGTCAGCGCCTTTCCGGGCGTGCGTGGACGAGTATACCAGCCTTGTGGCGACGTGTGCACGAGGGAGCGTGCGCCGCAGGCAGTGGGCACGCTCGGCCGAGCGTGCTGGTCGCTCCGTCGACGGTCCACGCGCGTTGTCAGCCTGGCCGGTCGGTCGCCGATGAAACTGCTGGGGTGCTCGCTGGCGAGGGAGCGCTACGAGCGGCGCTCACCAGGTTCGCTGGCTGCCAGTGCGTGCGCGAGGTCGCCGGTGTCACCGGCGAGCTGGGCGATCGCGGCCTCGTCGTAGCCAGCGGCGCGGAGGGGGATGACGATGTCTTGGCGCAGATCGGGCACGCTGGCCGCCAGCACGGTCGCCTGCCCAGCCACCGCGAGCGATGCGACGCTCGCGGGTACCAGCGCAGTCTCGCCGCGCGCCAGGTGGAGTTCGTCTCCGTCGGTCTGGATCGCCAGTGTGCCCTCCAGGCAGGTGAGGATAGAGGGGGTCTGGCCCGGCTGGCGCGGGAGCGCACGCTGACCTGCGATCGTCCAGCGCTCCAGGAGGAAATATCGGCAGGCAGCCAAGACGGTACGCCAGTCGTCGAGCGGAAGGGGTTGCGTCCGCTGAGCACGGCGCTCCGGGCGGAGGACAGCGAGTCCTTCCTCGATATGCAGGGGACGACCTCGACCTTGCGTATCGACGCGTCCCCAATCGTAAAAGCGATAGGTGATGTCTGACTGCTCTTGAATCTCGTACAGCAGGATCCCGGGGCCAATGGCATGCAGGGTTCCGGCGGGGACGACGACCGTGTCCCCAGGCTGGACCGGCAAGTGCGCAAGGACCCGAGGCAGCTCGCCGCTCGCGATGCGGAGACGGAGAGCCGGGGGATCGAGCAGCTCGGTCAGTCCGACGATCAGTTCGGCGCCGGGTTCGGCTGCCAGGATGTGCCATGCTTCCGTCTTGCCGCGCTGCCCGAGCGCTGCGGCCTGCTCGTCATCAGGGTGAACTTGGACGGACAGCACATCGTCAGCATCGATCAGCTTGATCAGGAGGGGAAAGTCGCCGAACGGCTGACTGGCTGCCATGCCGCGCTGGCCCAAGAGATCTGCCCCGAATTGCGCGACGAGTTCGCGGAGCGTCAGTCCTGCCAGCGGTCCGCTGGCGACACGGGCTTCGTTCGCGGTCTCCCACGATTCGCCGATGCGCGCGCCATGTGGCAGCGATTTGCCGAGGTAGCGCGCCAGACGCTGGTCGCCCCAGGGGCGCTCGACCAGGATCGGTTCGAGGAGCATGGGCCGGGCGAGGAGCGCCGCGTTCATGGTGCCGGCTCGCTCTCCTTCCGCTGCCAGCGGTCGTAGAGGATGCCGAGTGTCAGGCCATACGCCAGGTGCCGCCAGACTTCTTGGAGGAACGGGACCGGCCGGTTGAAGGGCTCCAGGCGGCCAGCACGGATTTCCGGATGGACGCGATCGAGCAGCGCGACGATCGGCCAGAGTGCCAGATTCTCGGCGAGCGCGAAGAGCGATCCGGCGAGCCAACCAGAGAACGGAAACACACGCCGCAGACGGCCGTAGAGGATACCGAGCGCTGCACCGTTGGCCAGGTGCATGAGCGTCCCGAGCAACGGCCAAAAGCGAGCTCCCCCCGGAAGCAGCCCGGCCAGGAGCCGGAGATCGTTGGTCCGTCGGCGCAGGACCGCGAGATCGACGGCCATAGCGAAAAGGAAAGCGACGGCACCGGCCAAACCAGCCAATGTGGCGTGACCGAGACCCCTCATGACGTGGCTCCCTCCACGTGCCCGGTGGTGGTGGCAAGTTCAGCCCGGCGCGCGGCGCTCAGCGGGCGAAGCAACCAAACCAGGAGCGGTGGAGTCAGGAGGGTGGTGAGCATCGACATGACGACGGCGACCGAGAACAGGGGACGCTCGACTACGCCGAGCGACAGGCCGATCGAGGCGACGATGAGTCCGACCTCGCCGCGTGGCACCATGCCGAAGCCGACTACCGCCATCGAGCGCAAGGGAAAACCGATCGTCCCCAGCGCGGCTCCGAGCGCTTTGGTGAGCACGGCGACTCCGGTTACCGCGAGGGCGAGCCCGAGCGTCTCGCCTTGGAGGAAGAGCCGCGGATCGACGCGCGCACCCGTGACGACGAAGAAGAAGGGAACCAGGAACGTGTAGATCGGGAGCGCTTGCTCGTGCAAGTGGTAGCGCTCGGCGACCTCGGCCAACGCCATACCGGCCAGGAAGGCACCGACGATCGGGGCGAGACCGATCGTCGCGGCGATCGCCGCCAGGGCCAACATCAGCGCGAGTGCGACCACCAGCGGGGCATGCTCGAGCTGGAGCCGGTCGACCAGCGGGGGGAAGAGACGCCGGACCACCAGCGCACCCAGCCCACCGACGAGCGCGGTGAAACCGAGTGCGAGGACCGAAACCCAGAGCACGCGCCCGAGTTCCAGTTCGCCCGAGACCGCGATCCCCGAGACGACGGTGAGCATGAGGAGTCCGAGGATATCGTCGAAGACAGCAGCACCGAGGATGATGCGGGCCTCGCGCGAGTCGAGGGCGCCGACATCGCGCAGCACGCGAGCGGTGATGCCGACACTGGTGGCGACCAGCACTGTGCCGATGAAGATCGACTCGATCGACGGGTAGCCCAACGCCAGCATGAGCACGGTTCCGCCGGCGAAGGGTCCGAGTACCCCGAGCACAGCGACCGCGAGCGACCGGACGCCGACACGGAGGAGATCGCTCAGGCGCGTTTCCAACCCGACGAAGAACAGGAGTACGACGACGCCCAGTTCGGCGATCGATTCCAGAGCGAGTGCGAGACCCTCGCGTGCAGCCTCGCGATCCTCATGAAAGAATTCCAGGATTTCGTGAGCCGGGACACCGATCAGGCCGAGCGCGAAGGGGCCGATCAGGATCCCGGCGAGCAGTTCGCCGATCACCGCAGGCTGGCGCATGCGGAGGAAGAGTTCCCCCGCGAGCTTCGCGGCGAGAAAGATGATCAGGAGTTCGCTCAAGACCTCGACGATCGCGGTCATCGACGTCGCTCCCCGAACACGGTGATCGAATCCCCTTCACGCGCTCGTTTTTCGCCAGCTCGCCACGAGTCGAGTAGGCGTGCCTCAGATGTGGATGGCCAGGTTGTCGACCGCCAGCGCGGCCTCGCCGATCACCTCGGAGACGGTCGGGTGCGGGTGAACGGAGAGCCCGATCTCCCAGGGCGTGGCTTCGAGCAGCTTGGCCAAGGCGGCCTCGGCGATCAGCTCGGTGGCGTGATTGCCGATGATATGGACGCCGAGGATATCGTTCGTTTCGGCATCGGCGATGATTTTGACGAAGCCGTCGGTCTCCCCCTCGATGAGCGATTTTCCGTTGGCTCGGAAGGGGAACTTGCCGACTTTGATCGCCCGACCCTGCTCCTTGGCTTCCCGCTCGGTCAGGCCGAGGCTCGCGATCTCCGGATGGCAGTAGGTCACGACCGGGACACGGTGATAATCGAGGGGGAGCGGTTTCTCGCCGGCGATATGCTCGACGGCGATGATCCCCTGGTGCATCGCGGTGTGCGCCAGTTGCTGGATACCGAGCACATCGCCGATGGCGTAAATACCCTCGACGTTCGTGCGGAAATACTCGTCGGTGACGATGAAGCCGTCCCTGGTGCGGACCCCCAGCTCCTCGAGCCCGATTTCCTCGATGTTCCCTTCGCGGCCGAGTGCGACGAAGAGCGCATCGGCCTCGATGACCTCTTCTTGCGTGCCACTCTTGCGCACGCGCATCCGGACACCGCCCTCGGTGATATCGAAGTCATCCGCTGCGGGACGATAATCGGGGATGATGCGGATCCCCTTGCGCTGGAAGGTTCGGACGAGCTGTTGTTGGACTTCCTCGTCCTCGTTGGGGACGATACGCCCCACCAGCGTGACCTCAGCCCCGAAGGCGTGCCAGACCGTCGCATGCTCGACACCCGTTGCGCCGCCCCCGCGGATGATGACGCGCTTGGGGTACCAGTCGATCTGTGCCGTGGTGTGGTCGCTGTTGAGCACGCGGACGCCGTCGAATGGGATGCCGGGGATCGCTCGTGGCCGAGAACCGGTGTCGATCACGATCGTACGCCCACGCAGCTCCTGGGGCTGGCCCTCGGCACCGTTGACCAGGACAGTGCGATTCCGGGTCAGCCGGCCGACTCCCTGGATGAGCGTGATGCCGTGCTTGCGGAAGAGGAAGTGGATCCCCTTGTGGAGCTGCTCGACCACCTGCTGGGCGCGCCGGAAGGCGGTCGGATAATCGCCCGCGACCTCACCGACGATGACGCCGAACTCCTTGGCCCGACGCGCTTGCTCGAGGAGTTCCGCGCTCTTGAGGAGCGCCTTGCTCGGAATGCAGCCCCGGTGCAAGCACGTCCCGCCGACCTTGTCCTTCTCGACGACAGCGACCTTCAGGCCGAGTTGGGCAGCGCGAATCGCTGCGACGTAGCCGCCGGTCCCTCCACCGAGGAATACGACGTCGAACTCCTGGCGCTGTTCGACGGTCATCCCGTCCTCCTTCGGTTCGCGACGGATGAAGACCCTCCTCCGGCAAACTGGAGGCTGTCTGTGGGCAGTATAGCAGGGAAGTCCGGGCGTACCGCGATGTCAGCAGCCCGGTGTCGCTGAAGCGAGGAGCGAATCCCGAAGCCAGAGCGCTCGCGCGACGAACCCGCCCGTGCACGGAGACGGCGCACTCGCTCGCCGGTCTCCGACGAACCGAACGGGCGACCGAGCCGACCTGTGCTACACTTGCCGAGGGCAAGAGATTGACAGAACATGTAGTGAGGCACGATGCAGGAAAATTCAGGGAAAGCACTCGCGAGTTGGCGCGAAATCGACCTCGCCATCTGGCAGCGGATGGCCGAACGCGCCCGTAAGGAAGGGGTGCGCGCCTACCGGCTGAACGGCGACCCGCGTCACTGGGCCGTGACGAGTGCGAGCCGGTCCGGTGTGGCCTACGAGGTGACGATCCTCGACGACGAGCTCCTCTGCTCTTGTCCGGGTAGTGCCTACTACCGGTACTGCAAGCACCGCGCGCTGGTCCTCGCCGAGCTCGGTCTCCTCGATCCGGAGTTCGGAGTCGAGGCGGCCTGAGCGGGCACTGGCTTGCCCGATGAGGGTTCTTCCTCCCCAGCGAGGCGGCGCTGTGCAGCGGCGAGTTCGCCAGTCAGGGCGGGCTGTAGCCAGCGGAACGCTGTCTGCGGCGCGACTCCTGAGCCGTACAAGAGCAGCAGGTACATGATGCCGAAGATCGGCAGGTGGCCGAGCAGCTCCACCGGCGGCAACAGCGGTACCGTGAGATTGAACGGAACCCACATCGCGAGGATCACGACGCGGGTGAGGACACCGGTGATGAGCAGGATCCCGATGGTCGCCTCGACGACACCCGCAAGGTCACCGAAGAAGCGATCGGAGACCCAGGTCCAGCCGAAGAGACTGTGGAGGACGTTGAAGTGCGGGTACTGCCGGAGGAACGCGCTGCTCAGTTCGGGGTTGAGGAGCTTTTCGGAGAAGGCGACGATGACCAGCGCGAGACCGGTGAGTACCCGGAGCGCTGTGACCGCGTGCCGCTCGTAGCGCGTGAAGCGGACGAGATACTTGGCGACGCCGAGCGGCGGAACCGTCTGGCCGAGCACGAGCAGGACGAGCGCGATGCCGAGATAGTGCAGCTGCTCGAGCACAGCGACCGGCGGGAAGACAGCGAAGGCCGCCAGGTAGACGAGCAGGAGGAGGGCTGCGCCAGCCCGGTCGAAAAGGGCAGTAATGAAGGTGAAGGCGACGATGACGGTCGCGACCAGTAGAGCCCATCCGAGGAGCGAGTTCGGGAGTTCGAGCGACGGTACGAAAAGTTCTCGCTGATACGCGAACCAGACGAGACTGATACCGGCGTGGAGGGCGAGGACGCGGGTCGCGCAGGGTTCCATACTGGCGAGGAGCGGCGGATTCGGCCAGTGCGGCGTGCCCAGGGCCCGCTGGAGAAGCCGGAGTCCCGCCCAGAGGAACGCACCGAGGCCGATGATCGCCAGCGTCGGCCAGCGCCAGAAGAGCTCCCACTGCGGCGAGCGAAGCTGGAGGCCTTCCGGCACGAACCAGCGGACATGCGCCGATGCCGGCGCCGGACCGAGGGCGACCAGAGCGCAACCGAGCAGAAGCAGCCACCGGGTGTGAGGAGCCTGTCGACGTGGCCAGTGCAGGCGATCCATCGCCACATCCGGGTTGTCCGACCGTGCGTGGAGTGTAACATGTGACCTGGTAGAGGGAACGACCACTGTGCCACCGGCTCGACACGCCCGGAGCGCTCGGCCGTTCAGGAGGGAGCGGGGGCACCACCGGTGCCACCCGTGCGGTCTCGTTGGGCGAGCGCCTGCCGCAGTCGCACGAGCGCACGGTGCGCGCGGCGCTGGGCGGCGGTGGGGGAGATACCGAGGAGGTCGGCGATCTCGTCGAACCCGAGCTCGGCCTCCCAGCGGAGGTAGAGGATCTCCCGGTCACGGTCGCGGAGCTTCGCCAGCGCCTGCTCGACGAGCAGGCGGTCGGCCGACCAATCCTCGGCGGCTCGGGGGCAGGCCTCGCGGAGTACACGGCCGAACGCCCGATGCTCCAGCTGTTGGGCGCGCAACCAGTCGAACCAGCAGCGCTGGGCAATCCGCGTGAGCCAGGTGGCCAGCGCTGCGCGGTCGCGCAGCTGGGCGCGAGCTGCCCAGGCGCGCGCGAACGTTTCCTGGATCAGGTCGTCATGGAGGGAAGGCGGCACACCGAGGCGGCGCAAGTAGGCTCGCAGGTGTTCCACATGCTCGCCGTAGAGATCAGCGAAGAGGGTGTCGTCCGGAGCGCTTCGGGACAGGGATTGCTCTGGCTGAGCGGGCTCGGCGGGATCAGGGGGTTCCTGCGATGGCCGTCTCCGGCGGCCGGCGTGGAGCAGCGGTGGCGGTATCCGGTGGAGGAAGAGGTGCGGTGGTGCCGGCCGGTCGTCGAGGAGCAGGTAGCCGAGCGACGGGAGGACGAGGAGCAGGACGAGGCTGAGCCGGGGTGGAGTCAGGCTGGACCGCATCGCTCGGTTTCCTTCTCTCCGGTCAGGGGCCCGTACGGGCAGTGTACAGCAGGAGGACCGCACAGACCAAAGCCGTAGCCACCGGTCCCGCTCGTGCCAGCTGCTGCAGGTTCAGGACACCGAGCGCACCCACCGGGCAAGGAGGCCGCCGCAGCGCATACGCCGCTCCGGCAGTGACGAGACCACGCGCGAGGCCGAACGCGAGGAAGAGGGCTGCACCCTGTACGAGGTCGCGTGACAGGAGTGTCGCCAGACCCAGGCTGACGAGCTGGAGCGTCGGCCAGCGGGTGGTGAAAGCGGTGCCGAGCTCGAATCCCCAGGCTGCGCTCGCGAAGAGGGGATCGCACTGGAACCGTGCGGGCGGGACCTGGCGCCAGACCGGGCTCCGCCAGCCGGTCACCATCTCGGCCATCGCGAGGGCGGTGACCACTGTGGCGAGTAGGGCTGCCGGTCGCTGCGTGGCGACCACAGCTGGCAGGAGCAGCGTGCCGAGCAGTGCGAGCGCCCCGCCGGTCAGCGCACCGCCGGCGCTGCTGGCCAGCACGTGGAGGAAGGCGGTCGCCACGGCGTGCCGGCGTGGTCGCTCGGCCATGGTCGGGCCGAGCACGTCGACCATCGAGTACCCTCAAGGCGACCAGAGTGCGGAACACCCGCTGGCCAAGGCGAGCGGGAGCAGCAGGAGCATCATCGCTTTCCCTCCGTGTTGACCGTGGGCTGCAGGAGCATGCTGACGATCTCCGGGACTTCCTCGACGCTCCGGAGGACCCCGCGTCCCCGCAGGTGACCACGCTCGTCGACGACCGCGAGGCTCGGGAAGCTCGAGAGACCGAGTGCAGCCAGCGCAGCCTCGCCGATGAGGTGTGGCACGCGCGCTGCACCAACCGGTGCATCGCTTTCCGGGACGGCGAGCACCATGAGCGTGCCGCGCTCGGCGAGTGAGGCTGCGAGCGTTTCCAGTCGTTCCCAAAAAGTCGCGCACGGTGGGCAGCGCCGGCTGAGAGCGAGGACGACCGCTGGTGCCGGCGGGGGTACGCCGAGGATCAGCTGATCGGACGCGGGGTCAGCGAGCGCGAGCGGCGGGACCGGCTGGCCGAGACGCGCCCGCTCGCGTTCGGCCTCGACCGTGCTGGCGACGACCTGGTGAAGCGCCTGGAGGCGCTGGGCCAGCCGGGCGAGGACCACTGCCAGCCCGAGGAGAGCGAGCCAAGCGCCGAGCAGGCTGGTCGTGACGGCCCACTCAGGCAGCATGCCATGGCTCCGTCCCTGGCGAGAGCCGGCGCAAACTGGCCGCCGCGGCCACGAGGCGCGACACCGCGAGCGCTGCTAGCAGCAGGCCGGCGGCGATGGCGAGTTCGGGCGGGGACGGCGCGGCCGTCGCTGGCCAGCCGACTGCGACGAGCGCGAGCAGGACCAGGTTGCGGAGCACGGTGGCGCGGCCGAGCTTACTGGGCACCAGGTTGCCGAAGCAGGAACAGTCCGCACCCGGCGCACGCCGGGCTCCGACGACGGCGAACGCGGTGAAGGCGAGGAGAGCGGTCGCGGCGAGCGCAAGCCCAGCGCGCTGGGTGCCTGGTAGGAGCAAGAGGACTCCGGTGAGGAGTTCCAGCGCGACGGTTCCGAGCGCAGCCGGGCGTGCCCAACGGCGGAACCGCGGCAAAACGGTCGCGACCAGGTGCGCGAGACGCCCGAGGGAGACGATCTTGCCCAGCGCGGCGACGAGGAAGGTACCGGCGAGCAGGGCGGTCGCGGTGCCGGCGAGCGATTCGGGAAGGTGCCGGAGCAGGCCAATCGCGCCCAGCGGTGCAGCTGTGCCCGGGGAGAACGCCGGCCAGTGATAGTAGGTGACGTACGCAAACTCCAGGTAGAGCCCGCAAGCCAGCGGTGCCGAGAGTGTCCCGCTGTCGAGCGGGAAGCGCCACAGGCAACCCTCGGCTATGTCAGCGAGGTACACGGCGTGCTGCGCAGGGTCAGAACCGACCAGGTGCCAGCGGTAGGGGAAGCCCTCCTCCGGAAGCCGGTGCGTCGCGGTCAGCTGCCAAGAAGCAGCATCGATGGCCAGCAGCTCGGAGGATTCCGTGGAGAACGCGACCAGCCAGTCACCGGCGAGTGCCACGAACTGCGCTGCCAGATCGCGGGTGAGCGGCGTGTCGGCGGAGCGGATCTCCAGCGTGCGCGGATCGAGGATCAGGCGTGCGAGGTCGTCAGTGACCAGCCAGAGCTGGTTGCCGACCAGCACGGGGGCTGCGAGACCGGGCGCCATGCTCGGCGCGCTCTGCCCGCGTACCGGCAGGTAGGCGGTGATCAGCCGTGGGATGGCCTGCTGGGCGAGCACTCGGCCGGTCTGCGGGTCGAGGGCGAAGACGTCCCCCAACGAGTTGGTCCACTGCGGGAGGACGGAGCGGTTGACCACGAGCAACCGCTCGCGGCTGGGGAAGAGCCACACGTAACTGCTCCCGCCCAGGCCCTTCGCCCAGGAAGCCCATGCTCGCTTCTCCAGATCGTAGGCGGTGACGATGAGCTGGGGGATGGGACCGCTCCCACCGTAGAAGGCGAGCGCGGCCAGCTTCCCGTCAGCGGAAAAGGCGGCCGAAGCGAGCCAGGGGTTGGCCAGCAGTTCTGGCTCGCGGGTCGCCAGGTCAGCGAGCGGGGGAGCCTGCAGCCCGAGCGGCAGGACGGCCTCCAGCGTCCAATCGGGGAGCGAGCGGATCTCGAGCACCTGGCGGGCCAGCGTATCCGGCTCGCTGCGCACGACCGCTGCCCGGCGACCGTCCGGCGAGAGGGAGATCTCCCGGTAGGCCCGGTCCGGGTGGGGCACCCGGTTCAGCTCGGCGCCGGTCGTAAGGTCGAGGATGGCGATCTCGGTCCCCGCGGGGCCAGCCAGCGAGACGAAGAGCGCCTGGCCCGGGGGAGCAGCAACGGCCAGCCGGTCGCGCGCCGCCAGCGCCGCCCCAAGCGCGAGCAGGAGGACGAGCACGAGCGCGGCACCAGCGCGCGGGCGTGCCCAAGCGCGCATGTCGGATCGTTGCATCAGGGGCCTCCTTTCGCTCGGCCAGAGCTCAGCAGGTTCCGACGAGAACCGCTCGCGTGCACACGACGCTGCCTGTTCCACACCAATTGTTTTGAGGTGGTCCGTTCGCGCATCCGCATCCCGTCGGACATGGCGGCGCGCTTCCGGTCGTGCAGCAATCGATGTACCGGACGATGAACGCTCGGTTCCGCCGTGGATCGTAACAACACATGTACCATGATCCCGTACCACTGACCGTTCCAGGCGGGCAGCTGGAGTCGCTCCCGCCCAGACAGGAGCAGAGACAGCCCCGCTGGTTGCAGCGGAACCAGTCGCTGCAGCTCTGCGCGCTGGCGGGTTCCGGGTCGAAGAGGAAAATCCCGGTCGCGAACATGGCGCTGAGCGCACGGCGCAACCACGAGCGTCGGGTGGGCCCGCCGCTAGGCGGTGTGTGGGCGGGGTGGCTCACCCGCGCTTTCGGTGGGGGCTCGGATCCTGTCATGGTCGGCGCTCTCCTTTCGGGACTCTCACTCTCTCTAAACGCATGAGCAGGTCTCTCCCAGACAGCCGGTCGGCGGTCTCTCCTCGATCGCCTGGCGGCTTACGGTGTCTCCGCGTTGCTGACTGGCCACCCTTCGGTCGAGTGCGGCCAGCCGGTGGCGAGCCCGCAACGTAAAGGCTCGGAGAGCGTCCCCTGGTCGAGCGAGAGCTGGTAGAGACACCCGTTGCTGGTCGCGGTAAGCCAGAGAACGCCCCGCTCGAGATCGGTCCCGACTGGCTGCCAGTGGTTCTCGGGAAGCTGGGGAAGCGGATAGGCCCGGTCGAGCGACCACCGCACGAGGTCGAGTATGATGACCTCGTCGTGGCCCACCAGGGCTGCCCGGTCACCCAAGACGCTCGCCCGCCAGCCGACGCGGCGCGATTCCGACAGTGCTGGGTAGCGGGCGTGGACTGCCAGCGTCTCCGCGTCCAGGACGAAACCCTGAAGGTCTTCGGTCACGACCACCAGATGGGGGCCCCACAGGGCTGGCGGCAGCGCGCTCGGGTAGGTGACGAGGGTCGACTCGTGCCGTGCTGGCTTGGCGGTCCACTCGAGCGGCGCGAGTTCCTGTCTGGCTTCGATGCGACCGGTCGCCGGATCGACCAGGAGGAGCGTGGCGACGGTCGGTTGCCGGGGCGACGAGATCCCCGAACTCATGACGACGAGCTTGTCGGGTAACGCGAGCAGGTTGGCAGCTTGCGCACCGGGTAGGGGAAGCGCCCAGTTGGCCCAACTGCCAGCGGCCAGGTCGAGCGTGGTGATCCAGGTGATGAAGCTGCCGCCGCCCCCGGGGAAGCTGCCGGTCGTCGAGGTGAGCCAGGCGGCAGCCCAGGTGCCCGAGGGGGCGATCACCATCCGCTGCAGCACGGGAGGCTCCGTGGCTGCCGCTGGGAACTCTCGAGCCAGCGCGCGGACCGGGGGAATCCCGGAGTCGAGCGGCAGCACTGTTGCGAGCGACCAGTCGGGTATGCGCCGGACCTCGAGCCGGTTCCGCCACGTCTCACCAGCCAGCTCGCGACGTTTGAGGACGACGAGGTCACCAGCGGGCGAGAGTGCAGCTGCGCTCACGTCTGAGGCATCGGAGTAAGAGTCGACGACTTCACCGGTCGAGAGATCGAGGAGCACGAGCCGGCTCCCGAAGATGCCAGTCATGGCGTCAGCCGGTTCGGCTGCGAACGTCAGCAGTCTCGGTCGAGACTGTTCCGGTGCCACGTGGCCCGCGGTGTGCAGCAGGCCCGCCGGTGATCGGGGGAGGGCGAGCGCGAAGACGAGGAACAGGCTGACGGCCAGTGCAGCGGCACTCGCGGTGATGGCGTGTCGAGGGTGCCGGAGGACCAC
>Ga0272447_1000317_pt1 | contig 37599 bp, 44 predicted proteins | sample YNPCB0133_FD_194589 | JGI IMG/M metagenome (GOLD analysis project Ga0272447, IMG submission 194589) | Hot spring microbial mat communities from Yellowstone National Park, WY, United States - YNP-CB-013-3 | ecosystem: Environmental > Aquatic > Thermal springs > Hot (42-90C) > Sediment | place... | reverse complement strand
TCCCTCCCCAACGCCAGCAGCTCAGCTATCACCTGTGCCGGCCTCCCCCACGGCGCTTCCCTCCCCGACGCCAGCAGGTCAGCCTGCCCCCACGCTGGCTTCACCGACTGCTGTCCCCGCGCTTACGACGCCACTCTATGAGCTCGGTCTTCGCAGCCCAGCCTTTGCGGACGGCGATTGGATCCCCATGGTGTATGCGTGCGACGGATCAGATCGCTCGCCTCCCCTGCGCTGGGACGCGCCTCCGCCGGGAACCCGCAGCCTGGCGCTGATTATGGACGATCCCGACGCGCCGGGGGGACGGTTCATCCACTGCGTGCTGTATCAGATCCCGCCGGACCGGACGGAGCTCCCAGAGGGCGTGCCTGTGAAACCCACGGTGGAGGGGATGGGGGTCCAAGGCTAGAACGATTTCAGGCGCATCGGCTACGGAGGCCCATGCCCGCCGCAGGGCCCGGCTCACCGCTATCGGTTCACGCTCTGCGCTCTGGACATCCTTCTGGATCTTCCGCCTGGCGCCAGCGCGACAGCGGTCGAGAAGGCCATCCAGAGCCATATCCAGGCAATCGGGCGGCTGGTTGGGCGCTACGGTCGATGAGCCGAAACCCTAGGGACGCCTATCGCCCTCCAGTGGTCAGCAGCATCGCCACCGCGCGGTCGAGCACCGCCTCGGCGACGGCGGCCTTGCTCATGAGCGGGAGCGGCTCGACACGGCCCTGGGCATCGATGAGAATGACGCGATTGGTGTCCACGGCAAACCCGGCCCCGGGCTCTGTCACATCGTTGGCGACGATGAGATCCAGCCCCTTGGCCCAGAGCTTTGCCTGGGCGTTCTCCAGAAGATCGCGGGTTTCTGCAGCGAACCCCACGACCACATGGGGTTTGCCGATGGAGGCCCGGCGGGCGGCTACGCCGGCCAGGATGTCCACCGTAGGGATCAGCTCCAGGGTGAGCCCTTCCCCCCGCTTGATCTTGAAGGTCTGGCTTTGGGCGGGACGGTAATCTGCGACCGCAGCGGCCATCAAGAGGACATCGACGGCTTCGGCTTCCCGCCAGACCGCCTCCGCCATCTCCGCGGCGGTCCCCACATCGATGCGGCGGGCGCCGACGGGGGCCTCCAGGGCCACCGGGCCAGCGATCAGCACCACCTCCGCCCCACGGTCCAGAGCGGCCTGGGCCAGGGCGAACCCCTGCTTGCCGGAGGATCGGTTCCCGATGAAGCGGACGGGGTCGATGGGCTCACAGGTGGGGCCCGCGGTGACCGCTACCCGGCGGCCGGCCAGCGGGCCGTGCCGCCCCAGCGCTCGGCGGACGTGCCCCAGAAGCTCCGCGGGCTCCACCATCCGCCCCCACCCCTCCAGACCGGAAGCCATGCGGCCATACGCCGGGCCGATGATCTCCACTCCCCGGGCCCGAAGCCGGGCCACGTTCTCTTGGGTCGCCGGATGGGCCCACATCCCCGCGTCCATGGCGGGGGCGACCAGGATCGGCGCTCGGGCCGCTAAGCACAGGACGCTGAGCAAATCATCTGCCAGGCCGTGGGCCATTTTGGCCAGGAAATCAGCCGTAGCCGGGGCGATCACCACCAGGTCCGCAGCCTCGCCCAGCACGATATGGGGCAGCGCCGTCTCCGGAGTAGATGCCCATAGATCCGTCCAAACCGGCCGGCCGGTGAGCGCCTGGAAGGTGAACGGCGACACCAGGCGGGTCGCCGCTGCGGTCATCACCACATCCACGCGGGCCCCAGCCTGGGTCAGCCTGCTGGCTAAGTCCGCGGTCTTATACGCCGCAATTCCCCCAGTAACCCCCAGGACGATGTGTCGATCTTTCAAGACTGGGATCGGTTCCATATATGGCGCTCCGTGTGTCGCTCTCACAAACGGTGATCCGTTGTCTGGCCTCACTCCAGGAGGATCTGTTCGCTCTCCACGCCAATGACCACGGCCAGGGATTCAACAGGCACATTCAGGGCTCGCAGCCGATCCCGTCCGCCTTCAAACCGCTTCTCGATCACTGCGCCGATCCCGATCACCTGGGCGCCCGCCGCTTGGGCCAGCCGGGCCAACGCCAGGATGGTCGCCCCGGTGGCCAGGAAGTCGTCGATGATCAACACCCGATCCCCCGCTCGCAGATAGTCAGCAGCCACCAGCAACGTCACGTCTCCACCCTTCGTGTGGGAAGGGGCGGCGGCGAAAAAGACATCATCCCCCATCGTGAGGGGTTTGTGTTTGCGAGCGAAAACCAGGGGCACCCCCAGAGCGTAGGCGGTCATCAGCGCTGGCCCGATCCCGGAGATCTCCGCGGTCAGCACCTTGGTGGGCCCCAGATGGCGGAACCGCCGAGCGAGCTCCTGTCCGCAAGCGGCGATCAGGGCCGGATCAATCTGATGGTTCAGGAAAGCATCCACCTTGATGATGCCGTTCCCCAGATGACGCCCATGGCGCCGGATCGCTTCTTTCAGCGCTTCCACCGAAAACCTCTCCTCAAAACGTTTCGCACAGATTGAGGCCGGGCGGGGACCTTTTAGCCTAAGCCGTTCTCGCAAGTCAAGTTTGATTCGGACCTTGTGGAAGGACAAGAGGACCAGGAAGGGAAGATCTCGGCTCACTGCTGCGGGCGCACGCGGATGATGCCAAGGATCAGGCGACGAGCGGCCGGATCGGCCCCCTCTCCGCTCACCGGCAAACGCTCACCTGTCTCCAGCAAATACATCCCGGCCTCCAGGAGATAGTCTCCGGGGGGCATCTCCGCCGGCAGCCGGAGCACATAGCGATCCCGCAACGGCTGACCGGGGATCCAGTGGGTGGTCGGATACGCTCCCTCCAGGGGGACCTGATCGTCCTGCGCCCAGACCGGGTTGCCGGTGGCCGGGTTCCAGATCTCCCCGATCAGATGGGTGAACACCATATAGGAACGGGAGATCGGCCCCTCGGCCTCCCAGTAGAGGTCCAGAAACAGCGTGTCCCCCGGCCCTGCTTCCGGCGGATCCCCCGCCCGGACCCCATCCAGGCGGTAACCCAGGAACCGGATTTGATCCCCCAGGCGCGCAGACATCGGATGGGCAATCTCCGAGGGGGAAGGGGGAGGGGGAGGGACCATTCCCTCCACCCGGAACGCGGGGATCGTCACCGATCCGCCCCCTTCCGCCTGAACCCGGACGATGTAATCCCCCGAAGGCGTGTAGGGGGTGACGGGCAGCTCCAGGGAACGCCGCCGGATCCCTGACCCCGCCGGGACATGGAGCTCCGCCCGAGCGACCCGCTGATCCGGCCTGCGGATCCATTCCACCGTCAGGGAGAGCGGACGGCCGGACTGCAGGTACAGGCCGATGCGCATGGTCTCCCCAGGCCGGAACGTGCGCCCGATCCGATCGTATCCGAGAAAGATCCCAAGCGGATCCTCCAAGCGATGGATTTCATTCATGCGGGCCGGGTTCTCCACGGGGACGATGGGCTCGTGAGGGGAGGACACGTACAGAATCAGACCGTTGCGGCCGAATGGAAACTCCAGCACGCGGTAGAGATGGGCGTCCAGCCACCGTTCCACCCATCCCTCGGGATCCTGAAGGTGGCTTTCCATCCGGGCCAGCCAGATCCGCGGATGGGCACGGAGGATCTCCCCCAGCTCCCCCTCCACCGTGTCCGATCGAACCGGGGCGACCTGCCGGGGGACCGGATACACCGGCGGAAGGCCGTTCGCTCCATCGATCCGCTCGTAGTAATACCGGAACGTCGGCGCGCGGTCCCCGGAGACCAGGATCACGCCATCTCCGGGCTGGGCGTAAGCGCGGATCAGGAAGGGAAGGAGGGCCAGATCTGCCCGCCAGTGGCGGTCGGCGTAATAGCTTGGGAGCGAGGCCAGCGATAGGCTCAACGCGCCCAGTCCCAGCGCCAGGGCAACAGGTCGGAGGCGGGAGAGTGAGAAAACCTGGGCGATGGAGAACGCCAGCAGGAGACTGAAGTAAGGGAGCGCGGGGAGGAAGTACCGTGCCTCCAGGCGGGGCGTATACAGGAAAGCCCGATGGCGGGTGATCAGCCAGACCGCTACCGGCTGGAGGGCTAGCCCAGCTCCCAGCAGGATCAGAGGGAACAGACCCCGCATCCGACGCGGCGCGCGCGCGGCCTCCCGCGCGGCGGCAGCAGTCCCCAGGAGCATCCCAGCGATCAAGAGGGCAGCGGGCCCGGCCCATCGCTCCACATAAGTGGAGATCCCGGTGGTCCACACCACCGCGCTCAGCTGCAACACAGCAGACCATGTGGGAGGCTGGCCGCCCGCAGACCAGGTGGCCATCCGGGGCACGGCGAAGGCGAGCCACCCGCTCATCAGAAGCACAAGCGCCCCGTGGGCAAGCAGCCATCGCGGCCACGCGCGCCGGGGGATGGCCCACAGCAGGCTGAGGCTCTGAGGGATCCAGGCGAAGAGGGCCAAGTAGACCGAGAAGAGGGCGATTGAGCTCGCCAGGGCCCACGCGCCCCATGCCCATATGGAACCTGGATCCCGTGCGGTGCGCAGAGCAAAAAGAGTGGAGAGGGCGATCCCGAGGGCGGCCAAGGCATACATCCGGATCTCCTGGGACCACCAGATGTGAAAGCGGGAGAGCCCCAGGAGCCAGAGGGCGAGGAGGCTGACACCGGGTCCGCCCAACCGGCGGCCGGCAGCCCCCACCACGGCTACGGTGAGGACCCCGAAGGCCACTGATAGGAATCGAGCGCCGAACTCCCCATCCCCTGCTAGCCGGATCCAAGGCCAGAGCAACACGTAGTAAAGCGGCGGATGGGTGTCCCGGGCTGTCCCTAAGATCATCTCGTGGAACGGCTGACGGGCCAGCCCGATGGTAAACCCTTCGTCCCACCAAACGTTCGCCTCGCCCAGGCGATGGACGCGCAGGGCAAATGCAACCAGCAACCCCACAAGGGCCAGGACAAGGTATGCCGCCCCGCTCTTTAACTCGCCGCTTCGAGAGGAGCTCATGGCAGATCAATTGCTGCAAGTGGAATGACTCGATCTTCTTGAGGGACAAACATGCCCGAGTGGAAATTCACGCGCTCGCCGGTATCCAATCGGTAAACCCCTAATCCGATTCGGTAAGCGCCGGGGGATGCTGTCGGAGATATGGGAAGGCGCCGGATATCCTGCACGCTGGCACCCACGCGCATCCAGCGCGGCGGCAACGTCTTGCCGATGAGATAGCCATCCTCCTGGGCCACCAGACGACCGTCGGGCCCATAGAGGTGAAGGAAAACCGTCCAGTCCTCATGAACCGGAGCGCGAAGCGCCCAGGTCGTCAGAACAATCAGCTCCCCTTTTCCCCGCTCCACGGATGCTTCGCACAGAACCAGCGACCCCGGCCCGAAAGATGCCCACTCGAACTGACACGGCCTGCGGCCACCGACTCGCACAAGACGCAAGGATCCCTCAGTTCGATAATCCACCCGGAAAACGGCGTCCGCGCGTTGCACGATCTCCGCCATTCCTTCCCAGCCTGGCCAGGATCCCAGCGTCCCATACCGGAAGCGCCACGGTTGCAGAACGTCCGGGAATGAGAGGGGAAGGACTTCCCATGATTCCCCCAGATTAGCGTGCAAGAACGCCCCGATGCCCACATAGTCTGGGATGAGAGGGATCCCTTCGTGGCCGAATGGATAGCGCTCCGATGAGCTGGCCAGCCAACTGGGATAATTGATGAACACAAGCGTGGAACCAGGGGGAACCTCCCGCACCTGTCTCAAGGTTTCCCGGACCAGAGCGCCGCCTGCCTTCATCTGCTCAAGCATGTCCTTTAGGAAAGCGCCATGGGCAAGGGCCACGGCACCGATTCCAACAGCGGCGAGGATCCTCCCCCATGAAGGGCGCCGGGCAAGCCACTGTATCCCCTTAGCCCAGATCCAGGCCGCTCCCGCTGCCCCCAGATACATCAAGCGGGGGCCGTCCATGACATACACGAAGGGTCGCGTCAGCAGCGCCGGAAGCACCGCCAGCCCATACCATCCCACTCCTACCACCCAGACTAATATGTAACCGGACTGATAAAACACAAAAGCCAGCGCCCCCAGGACGATCAGCCCCAGTAAGGCCAGCGCCGCAGACCCGGCCGGCCAGCCAGCGGGGATCGCCTGAGGAAGCGGGGTGATCAGTCCTTGAAGGAAATAAAGCGCGTTCCGTCCCCAATCCGCAACCGGTAGGCCTCGCATCGCCTTTCCGGGCCCAGCAAGGGAAACCCAGAGCGCCAGGGAGGCCATAGGGAGCATTCCATAGATCCAGGCAAAGATCCGAACGCGGGAATCAGTAGCCACGCGAAGACAGCACCCTCCCTCCATAACAGGTCTGCCGCCTTCCAGAGCGTGAGGCCGAGGGGTCGGTAGTAACCCACCGGCCAGCGAAGAGAGGTCCAGATCTCAGCCCATCGGGCATCCCGCGCCGCCCGCAGGACAACCGGATCGTCGAACAAATAGGGGAGAGACAGGAAAGGTCCGAAGAGCCCCCACCCCAACCCGCCCAGAAGCAATAAGGTGGCGAGCCGGAGCCCCAGAGAACGCACTCGATGACTCTCTTGACGGACCGTGTTCACCCCTCATTCCTCTCCGGCAGATCCCTCGCCCTCCTCCTCCCCTCCCTCGCCTTCGCCGGCCAGCTCGGGCATCGCCTTCTCGATCTGCTCCGGCGTCTGGCCGGCCTCCAGGCGCTCGATGACCTCCTCAAACTCCGGGCCCAGATCGCCCAGCTCCTCCCCCAGCTCCTGCGTCATCCGCCGCATCCAGCGACCAATGGAGCGAGGATCTTTCTCATCCACATCCCCGATCCAGTCTGCATCTGCCATGGACTCCAGCCGCGATTCCTCCGAGCGAAGCACCCGCACCCGGGAGATCAGCCGAACTAAATCGGAGCTCCCGCAGTAGGTGCAAGTGACCTGGCTGTGATCCACCTCCGAGAAGGTGCGGAAGAAGGCCGTGACCCGACGCCGGCACTGACGGCAACGATACTCATAAATCGGCATACAGACCCCTCCCTAACAGGATTCCACTGTGGAGGCAATTCCTGATTATAGTCCGGTCCGGAGGGTCCAGCGGGAAGCGCCTCGGCTCGGGTAAAATGAGAGACGATCTCACTGCCTGCAGAGCGCGATGAGCGAACGAGAAGGCACGGAAACCCTGGAAACGGTTTCCTCTCCGGCCGCCACCCTTGAGGGGCTAGCCCGGCGCCTGACTCAGCCCCTCGTGATAGTGATCTCCGGACCCTCTGGGGCTGGGAAGGATTCCCTGATCCGGCGGATGAAGGAGCTCCAGGTCCCCTTTCACTTCGTGGTCACCGCCACCTCCCGTCCCCCGCGCCCTGGCGAGGTCGACGGTGTGGACTACCACTTCCTCTCTCGGGAGCGGTTCGAGGCGGGGATCCAGGGCGGGGAGTTCCTGGAATACGCGGTGGTCTATGGGGATTACAAGGGCATCCCCCGCTGGGAGATCGAGAACGCCCTGGCCGGCGGCAAGGACGTGATCCTGCGGGTGGATGTGCAGGGCGCGGCCACCCTGCGCCGCCTGATCCCGGAAGCAGTGTTCGTCTTCGTCATCCCCTCCTCCCGAGAGGAGCTCATCGAACGCTTGCGCGCCCGCGGCACAGAAAGTTCGGAGTCCATCGCGCGGAGGCTTCAAGCGGTGGAGGAGGAACTGAAGCGCTGGATAGAATTTGATTACGTCGTCGTTAATCGGGATCAACGCCTGGATGAAGCGGTGGCGGACATCCTGGCGATCATCCGCGCGGAGCACTGTCGGGCACGCCCCCGGGCAGCGCGTCGGGAGCCCATGGATCCTCCGCCCGACGGAGCGTCGGCAGGACACCCCGCGCCCCCTCCCTCATCGTCCCGGTGAAGGAGCGCAGCCTCACAGGCTCTGGAAAGGGAATCCATCCATGGCGGGGACAGGAGATCTGTTCACACACGGGCGGATAGAGACCTGGAAGCGGGAGGCCCCCCTGGCGGCCCGTCTCCGGCCCCGGCGCCTAGAGCAGTTCCTCGGCCAAGACCACCTGATCGGGCCCGGAGCCCTGCTCCGGCGCCTGATCGAAGAGGGAAAGCTCCTCCACTCGATGATCTTCTGGGGGCCCCCAGGCACCGGCAAAACCACCCTAGCCTTGATCATCGCTCAAGCTGCCGGCGCCCACGCGGAAAGCCTGAGCGCGGTCACCGCCGGACTGGCGGACCTGCGCCGGGTGATCCACGAGGCCCGGGAGCGCCGCCGTCTCTACGGCCAGCGCACCCTCCTCATCGTCGATGAGCTCCATCGCTTCAACCGGGTCCAGCAGGACGCCCTGCTTCCCCACGTGGAGGACGGGACGGTGGTGTTCATCGGCATCACCACCGAGAACCCCTACTTTGCTGTCGTCCCCGCCCTGGTCTCCCGCTCCCGGGTGTTCTCGTTCCGCCCCCTCACGGAGGAGGAGATCCTGGCCCTGCTGCGCCGCGCCCTCGCCGACCCCGAGAACGGCTACGGCGGGCAGCCCATCGAGATCCCGGAAGAAGTCCTTCGCTTCTGGGCCCGGCTTAGCGAAGGGGACGCCCGCGGCGCCCTGAACGCCTTAGAGTTGGCGGTCGGCGCCACCGCCCCCGGCCCGGACGGGGTGATCCGCATCGCGATGGACACCGCTCAGGCGGTGGTCCAGCGACGGGCGCTGGCCTACGACCAGGAGGCCCATTACGACACGATCAGCGCCTTCATCAAGTCCATCCGAGGCAGCGACCCTGACGCCGCCCTGTTCTGGCTGGCGAAGATGGCGGACGCCGGGGAGGACCCCCGTTTCATCATGCGGCGGCTGCTGATCCTGGCGGCAGAGGACGTCGGGCTGGCGGATCCGATGGCTATTGTGGTCACAGCGGCGTGCGCCCAGGCCCTGGAATGGGTGGGCATGCCCGAGGCCGCTTACCACCTTGCGGAGGCCACCCTCTACCTGGCCACCGCTCCCAAAAGCAACAGCGCCGGGGCCTATTTCCGGGCCCTAGAGTTTCTGCGGGCACATGGGGCGGGCGAGGTTCCCGTACATCTCAAGGACGCCAGCCGGGACGCGGAGGCCCTGGGGCACGGCCAGAGCTATCAATATCCTCACGCCTTCCCTGAGCATTTTGTCCGCCAATCTTACTGGCCCGTCGGCCTGCCCCGGGTCCAGTTCTACAGGCCATCGGATCATGGCTACGAACGGGAGATCGCCGAACGCCTCCGGCGCTGGTGGGGCGCTCCCGAAAGCCCGGATCCCTCCTCTGCCCTGTCGGGAGGAACCTAATCGGCTTGGAGCGCGTCCCGGCCCCCAGATGGACCTGGCGTCGGGCCGGAGTCCAAAACGTGGGAGGCGCCATTAGCCTGGACGACTGCCTTCGTCGGCCAGAAAGGGGGAGTGGGCAAGACCACCCCAGTCGTCCATCTGGGGGTGGCCCTGGCGGAACGGGGAGCGCCCACCCTGCGGGTGGATCTGGATCCCCAGGCGGCGCTGACGGCGGCCTTCGGGCTCAATGAGGACCTCCCCCTTAGCATCGAGGCCGCGCTGCTCCAGGGTATCGCTCTAGCCCAGGCGATCCGGAGCACACGGCCGGGCTTGGATCTGGCCCCCGCCGCTTTCCGGCTCCATCTGGGAGAGATGAGCCCGCATCAACGAGCCTGCTGGCCACACCGGCTCCGAGAGGTTCTCCGGCTGGCCCAGGAGCGCTATGCCCACATCTTGATCGACGCGCCGCCCGGCCTGGGCCCATTGACGGTGAACGCTTTGGCAGCCGCTGATGCTTTCCTGGTGCCCATCCGGCCGGACTATCTATCCCTCCGCAGCCTTAAGGGATTGCTGATCGCCGTGGGGCGGCTGCGCCGACAGCTGGGGCTCTCCCTGGAGCTCCTGGGCATCCTCCCGAGGATGGTTTAAATGGTTCCGCTCCACGCCCGACACTATCGGGACGTGCTCTCCGAGCCGACGGCTGCCTTCGGCCGGAAGGTGTTCCAGATCTTCATCCTCAGCGGCCCCTCTTCTGCTCTCCTGAACAAGAGGATCAAAGGAAGGAGAATCTACAAGGTGATCAGGCCCCGGCGCAGGCCATGGCGGACGGCTTCGGCGCGGTTGACGACGTTCAGTTTTCGGTAAATCGAGGAGATGTGGAACTTCACGGTGCGCTCGCGGATGCCCAGCCGGGCCGCGATCTCCTTGTTGGCCAGGCCCTCGGCCAGCAGCCGCAGGATCTCCAGCTCCCGAGGCGTAAGCGGCTCGCCTGGCTCTTCGATCCCCATCGACCGCGCCTCGAAGCCAGACATCAACCGGGGATCGATCACGATGAGCCCCTCTGCCAGGGCCTGCACGGCCGCCCGCAGCGACTCCGCCGGTGTCTCGAGGAAAAGCACTCCGTAAACCGGGAAGCTCACCATGGAGGAGAGCAACCGTTCCCCCGCCTCCAGATCCTCCACCAGAAAGAGGGCCGCCGGCGCCTCCCCGGGTGGCCCTCGCCACGCCCATCCCGCATCCCATGATGGGGACGCCCCCGCCACCACCAGAACCTCTGCGCTAGAGCGCCCCAGGTCCGCTAGGGAGGGGGCCTCCTGCACCACACAGATCCTCTCTACCTCCAGCATCGCGCGAAGGCCCGCCCGGAGGGCCGGCACAGCCGCCACGATGGCCACGCGGATCATCCGCCCCTCTCCCGGATCAGCATGCCTACTGCGTCCGCTGGGACCGCTAGGCTTTGATCCCCTCCTACCACCATCGTGCTCACCCCCACCACCCGCCCCCAGGCGTCCAGCAGCGGGCCGCCGGAGTTCCCCGGCGCCAGCGCGGCATCGGTGCGCAACAGACGGAGCATCCCACGCGGGCCGCCGGTCCGAACGGTCACCCATCCGCTGAACACCCCCAGGGTGACCGCATAGGGCTCGCCCCACGGATGGCCCAGGGCCAGCATCAGGGATCCCACCCGAAGCGTGGCCGGGTCGCGAAGGGGGAGCGCGGGCCCCACCGGCTGCGGAAGCCGGAGCACCGCCAGATCCAACTCCGGCTCCACGATCACCGGCGCCGCGGGCAGATGCGTTCCCTTCCACAGGGTCACCCGATGCGGCCCGCGGGCGAGCAGATGGGCGCTGGTGACGACCAGCCCGGGTTGGGCGAGGAAGCCGGCCCCGAATCCCCCGCGGCCGTTCCACACCCGCACAACGCTCGGGATCACCTGCTCCAGCATGGCCCCCAGGGCGGCATCTACCGCCGCCGGAAGCCCCGCCGTGGTCCGCCCCGGAAAGGCCATCGTTCCGCCTCCCGTGCCTCCCGACGTTCCCCCACAATCAGCGACAGGGTCCGCCGCTCCTCCCCCCGGAGCACCTCTACCTCGACCGGACGGCCTACCACATCCCCGAAGAGCTGGGCCTGGAGATCCTCCACATCCTGCACCGCGTGGCCCTGGAAGGCCGTCAGGATGTCTCCGGAGCGCAATCCGGCCCGGGCGGCCGGGCCGCCCTCCTCCACCCCTGTGATCAGCAGCCCGTAGGATTGAGCGCGCCCCAGGGCCTCCTGCTGCGCCGAGGCGAGGGGGACCGGTTGCGTGCGGACACCCAGGTAGCCCCGGCGGACCTGCCCCTCGCGGGCCAGGGCTTCCGCCACCTGCCAGGCCAGCCGGATCGGGATCGACAGCGGGATCCCGGCCAGGCCGGAGGTGTTGATCCCTACCGCCTGCCCTTCCCCATCGATCAGCGGGCCTCCTGAGAAGCCCGGATACATAGTGGCATCGGTGCGGAGATAGCGCTCCAGCCATCCGCCCCAGGGGGTGCGGAGCGGACCGCCGACCATGGTGATCACCCCCAGGCTGGCCTGGATCCCCTCCGGGGTGGGCCGCCCGATGGCCAGGACAATCTGGCCGACCTGGGGTTCCCTCTTCGCGATCTCCAGCACCGGAACCGACCCCTCCGATACCCGCAACAACGCGAGGTCCGTGGCGGGGTCCCGGCCGATGCGGACAGCCTTCCGCTCCTGGCCATCCGGCAGCACCACCCGGATCTCCTCCCGCTCGATGACGTGGTCCGCCGTCAGCACCTGGTCCGCCGCATAGCCCACCCCGCTGGCCGGCTGGCGATCCCGCGCGTCCACCGTGACCGTGGCTGCCGCCCCCCGCGCGGCTGCCTCTGCCAGAGCCTCCGACAGAGCGACCAGGGGATTCGGAAACTCGCGCTCCATGGGGACCTCCTCCTGTTTCGATGGCCTGGTGAGCGAGGCCGATTGCCTCACCCCCTTCGGGTCTCTGCTCTCAGCATACCGCGGGGATTCTCCCGGCGCCTCGGTCATGCGGACAGGAGAGATCCCGGACTTCCGGGCAACCTCACTGTGAGGGCGAGGCAGAGGTTCGGGGCTCCTACAAGAAATTCATCTCGTAGAGGCAGCTTCTGCCGCGACTTTGCGGGATCGAAGACGGATGTTCGGGGCTAAAGCCCCTCCTACAAGAAATTCGTCCCATAGGAGCGGCTTTCGCCGCAACCCTCGCGGGATCGAAGACGGGGATTCAGGACTAAAGCCCCTCCTACGAGAAATTCATCTCGTAGGAGCAGCTTCCGCTGCGACCTTGTTTGTAGGCCGAAATTCATTTCGGCTCATATCCCAGCAGTAGAGAGACGTATGCAGTTTGGTAAGGATACGTTTTCAGCAGGGTGTCCAGCGGTCGATTGGGGAGCCGCGCGGATTTCCTGAAATCGGATGCTGGGACTTCCCGGCGTTTACACCAGCCCGCGATAGAGCTCCAGGGTGCGCTGGGCGGTCTCCTGCCAGGAGAACTGCGCAGCGCGGGCCTGCGCTGCCGCCCGCCACGCGGGATCCTCGGCCCGCCGCCAGGCGACTTCCAGAACCCGAGCCATCCCTTCCACATCCCGGGGATCGAAGAACATCGCCGCCTCCCCCGCCACCTCCCGCAGTGCCGGGATGTCCGAACACGCCACCGGCACCCCGCAGGCCATCGCCTCCAACATTGGCAGGCCAAAGCCCTCCCAAAGGGAAGGGAAAATGAACAGCCGCGCGCCGGTGTAGAGAGCCGGCAGATCCTCCTCAGGAACCATCCCCAGATCCCGCACGCTCGGCCGGAGCCGCAGCGGATAACGGGGGTCCCGTAGGCCAGCCAGAACCAGCGTCGCCGATGGCTCCAGGAGCCGCTCCCGCACGCGCGCCCACGCCTTCAGGAATCGATCGATGTTTTTCGATGGCTTGTTCACGCCCACCCAGAAGGCGTATGGATGTTGAAGGCCATAGCGCGACAGGGTCCCCGCCACGTCCCGTGGAGGGCGTGGGAAGAAATGGGGATCGACTGCTTCGGGAGTCACTGCCACCCGGCCGCGGGGGGCACCGAAGAGGCGGAACAGGTCTTCCTGCGTGGCTCGGGAGATCACGAAGACGGCATCCGCCCGGGCCAGGACGCAGCGGTGCCAGATCCGGTAGAGCCACCGCTGGAGCGGGGACCAGGCGGCGGGCAGGCGCAGAGGGGCGAAATCATGCAGCGTCACCCCGAGGGGAGCCGACCGCCTGAGCAGGCCCAGGGGGACCGCATAATAGGGCACGTGGACCAGGGCCTTCGGCCATCGCTGGAGAAGCCAGGGGATGGCCAGATGCTCTGCAGGCGCGAACGGAGGGATGGAAACCGGGATCCGCTGCACCGCGGGGAACCGATCCAGCGCTCGGAGATCCCAGCGTTGGTTGGGCGCACGCGGCACGTACAGCAGGCGTAGCTGCAGCTCAGGCTCCAGGGAGAGCATCGCTTCCAGCAGGCGGAAGGCGTAGCGCCCGATCCCCGGGAAGCGGTCCTGGATCACCCGGCCGTCGAACACCACCTCCATCCCAAGGGTCTCCCTTACGGGCCGGACGCCCGCTCATACAGCTCCACCAGCACCCCGAAGGCGCTGCGGGGGTGGATGAAGGCATAGCGCATCCCATCGCCCCCCACCAGGGGGAATTCGTGGATGAGCTGCGCGCCGGCCTCCTTCAGCCGCCTCAAGACCCCGTCCAGATCCTCCACCTCTATGCAAATGTGATGAAGGCCTGGTCCCCGACGGGCCAGGAACTTCGCGACGCCGGACTCCGGGTTGAGGGGCTGCACGAGCTCGATCTCCCCGCCCTCCATCGGGAAGAAGGCGACCCGGACCTCCTCCGCCGGCACCTCGGCCACCCGCGCCAGGGGCAGGCCCAGCAAATCCCGGAAGAAGGGCAGGGCCGCTTCGAGATCCTCCACCACAATGGCGACATGGTTCAGCCGCGGCATCCGAAACCTCCCGTTCGGCGGTTCTCAGCGATCATCCAGGGCCCAGCCAACCGCGCGAAGACTTCATGGGTCCCTCCGGATGGAGGAAACCGCCTCCTCCCAGCGGGCGGCTTCCCGGCCTCTGAGGGCGTGCCCCATCGGCCATCCCCCTGCTCCAAGCCAGGCGCCCGCGCTGTCGATGAGGACGTCCCAGCCGCTGGGGTGACGCCCGGGGACTACGCTTTGATGGACCTCGTCGGTGATCGCATACAGGACCGCCCACAGCCATCCCATCAGGCCTGGGCGCCGCACAGACTCTGCCTGCAGCGTCCAGCGGGCCAGCGCAGCCAGGATGGCATACTCCAGGGCATGGGCAGTTTTCTTGAGGAGCGTGTCCAGCCATGGCTCAGGGGCCTGGGGCAAATGAGGCTGGGCAGACAGAAAGAAGATCACCCCCATCCAGGCCAAGGTGAGGGCCCAGCAGACCCCGCGGGGGGCTTCTCGCACGGCCCGCTCAAGGGCGCGCCGTCGCTCGCTCCACGGCGTAGGCATAGGCATGCTCCAGGGTCGGCATACGGTGCGCCCACCGATGGGCGGCGAGGATCATCCGTCGCGCGTTCTCCCCCATCCGCCACGCTTCCTCCGGGCACCGCAGCAGCGTCCAGGCCGCCTCGACCATGGCCGCCGCATCCCCCGGGGGGACCAGCCATCCGGTCTCCCCGTCGCGGATGTATTCGGGGACCTGGCCCACGGCGTCGGCCACCACCGGGAGCCCGACCGTGAGCAGATCGATGAGCTTCATCGGGCATTTGGCCCGGTTGATCAGGTCATCGTCCATGAGATAGAGGGCCAAATGGCCCCGGGCCAGAACCTCCGGGAGCCGGGCGGGTTCCACCCAGCCCTCCCACCGGACCCGCTCGCTCAGGCCGGCCTCGGCGAGGGCGATGCGGAATTGCTCTTCTTCATCGCCGAGGGCCTTACCCACGCAAAGGAAGGTGAGATCCTCCGCGCGCCGCGCCAGCTCCACCATCACATGCACGAGGCGCTCCAGGCGGAACTCCAGGAAACGGGTGTAGAGGACGACGCAGGGTGGCCCCGAGGGCTGCGCCCGCGGCGGGGCGTGGAGGAGGGCCGCGTTGGGCACATAGAACACGCGGCGGCGGGGGATCCCCATGGCCCAGGCAAGGGTCTCCAGCGCGCGGCTGGCCACCGTCAGGGCGTCCGCATGGGTCAACCCCCAGCGCTCCTGCCAGGCAAACAGACGCCGCTGCCAGGGCATGTAGGGGTTCCGATCGTTCCATCCCCCCGGGCCCTCCCAGTCATCAGTGTCCACCACCAGAGCGCCCCGGAAGCGCCCCGCCCGACGCAGCTGATGGAGGATCCAGTGGACGAACCCGGCGTAGGCTTTCGGCTTGAAAGCGTGCACCACGTCCGGCCGCTCACGGAGGATGAGGTGGACCATCCGGCGGGTCAGGGCGAGGGGCGGCCATGCCCGCGGAGGGAGCGGCGGGTAGATGAGGCGCACGCTCTCCTCCTCCCAGGCTCGCCCCGCGTCCTCAACGTTCGGCCAGGGCGGCAACACCAGGACCACCCGGTGGCCCCGGCGGGCCAGGGCCTTCGCCATCGGCAGCGCCCGCGCCGCCATCGTCCCCCGCGGGCGCAGGCCGAAGGGGCCGACCATCACCACGGTCCAGGACGTTTGCTCCCCTGACCTCGTCCCCAGCGGATTCATTCCACTGTCACGCTTTTGGCCAGGTTGCGGGGCTGATCCACATCGCATCCCCGCAGCACCGCGATATGGTAGGCCAGCAATTGCAACGGCACCACCGCCACCACCGGCTGAAGCCAGCGGGGAGCATGCGGCACCGAGAGGACCACATCGGCGCGTGCGGATGCCGCCCGGTCGCCGTCGGTGACCAGAGCGATCACCTGCCCCCGGCGGGCCCGCACCTGCTCCATCTGGCTGAGCATCTTCTCATAAGTCACGGGGTCCTGCAACGCCAGGGCCACTGTGGGCATCCGCTCATCGATCAGGGCGATGGGCCCGTGCTTCATCTCCCCCGCCGGATACCCCTCCGCGTGGATGTAGCTGAGCTCCTTCAGCTTGAGCGCCCCCTCCAGGGCGATGGGGTAAAGCAACCCTCGCCCCAGGTAGAGGAAGTCCTCATAGCGGTAAAAGGCCCGGGCGACCTCCACCACCTCGGCCTCCCGGTCCAGGACCCGGCCCAGGAGGTCGGGCAGGCGGGCCAGCTCGCGGACGTGCTCGCGAAGCTCCTCCGGGCTCAGGGTCCCCCGCAGCTCGGCCAGCCGCAAGGCCAGCAGCAGCTCGTCCACGATGGAGGTCGTGAAGGCTTTGGAGGAAGCCACCCCGATCTCGGGGCCGGCGTGCATCAGGATGCAGGCATCCGCCATGCGGTGGGCCTGGGAGCCGATGACGTTGACGATGCTCCACAACCGCGCGCCCCCCTCCCGCGCTCGCTCCATCGCCGCCAGAGTGTCCACGGTCTCCCCGCTCTGGGAGATGGCCAGCACCACCGTGTCCGCGTCCAGCACGGGGTCGCGATAGCGGAACTCGCTGCCGTAATCGACCTCGGTGGGGATGCGGGCCAGGGATTCAAAGTAGAACTTGCCCACCAGCCCGGCATAATAGGAAGTGCCGCAGGCCACGATCACGATGCGGGAGATGCGCCGCGCCGCCTCGGGGCTCAGCGGGACCTCCTCCAGCGTCACCCGGCCGCGCTCGAAATCCACCCGTCCCCGCAGCGTATCCGTGACGGCCCGGGGCTGCTCGTGGATTTCCTTATGCACAAAGTGCCGGTAGGGCCCCTTTGCCGCTGCCACGGGATCCCAGGGGATCGTCTGCACCGGCAGGTGCACCGGCTCCCCCTCCAAAGTCCACACCCGGACATCTCCCCTGCGCACCACAGCCATCTGGCGGCTCTCCAGGAAGAGCATGCGGCGGGTGTGCTCCAGGATGGCCGGGATGTCCGAGGCGACGAACATCTCCCCCTCTCCCAGGCCGATCACCACCCCTCCGGCGTTGCCGATGCGGACGGCGATGAGGCGATCGGGGTGGTCGGCGGAGAGGACGACGATGGCATGGGCGCCCTGCAGAGCCTGGAAGGCGCGGCGGGCGGCGGTCTCCAGGTCGGCCCCGGCGCGGAGATGCGCCTCGATGAGATGGGCGATGACCTCGGTGTCCGTCTCCGAGGTGAAGCGATGGCCCTCCGCCTGGAGGGCCTGGCGCAGCTCGAGGAAGTTCTCCACGATCCCGTTGTGGATCACGGCGATGCGCCCCGTGCAGTCTCGGTGCGGGTGGGCATTGTGATCCATGGGGGCCCCGTGGGTCGCCCAGCGGGTGTGGCCCATCCCGATGAACCCGGAGGCCGGCTCCGCCTCCAGCAGATCCATCAGCTGGCGGATCTTCCCCGCGCGCCGCCGGACCTCCAGCCGGCCGTCCTGGACCACCACCAGCCCGGCGGAGTCGTAGCCCCGGTATTCCAGCCGTCTCAGGCCCTCGATCAGGATGGGCACCGCATCCCGGTGCCCGACGTATCCGACAATGCCGCACATGGCAGCCTCCCGAAATGAAGGGGGAATTTTCCGGAAGACCATCCTTCGCCCTTCCCGGGCCAGCGTCCGGCCGGGAGGGCCTGTCAGGAGGATCGATTGAGGGCCGCTGCCGGCCGTTTTGTCCCGCCGGTTGCCCGGCGGTTTTGTCGGCCGGCTTCTGGAGGGGGGAAGCAGGGGTCGCGGCCGGACCCCTGACGGCATCCGCCGAAGCCTCGATTTTCCCCGGCTCAGAAGCCGGGTTAGCCCCGCCGGAGCGGGGAACCGCCTCCCTCGTCACCCGCGGGAGATCTCCCACGGGCCAGGCGCTGGCTTCCCCCCGGATCCCCGCCTGACCATTACGAACCTCCTGAAGACTTGCAGGTTGTCCTGCGATTTTAGAACACGCCCCCGATCAACCGAAGGCTGCGTGCAAAGCACAAAAGGCCGCGCGCAAGTCTTCCCAGAACCTCTGGAAGGATCGATCCATCCTCTCCGGCCTCAACACCTCCGCGATCGCCTCGCCGTATTCCGCGCCGCCCAGGATCGGCTCCACCCCCGCCGCACGGATCGCATCGCGCAGCGCATTTTTATACCGATCGCGCTCACATTTGTAACGGAGAGGGCGTGGGCGAGCCCCTGGCACCACCCGAGGAAGCGCTTCGGCGTCCTCCAGATACCAGCGCTCGATGTGAGGATCCGGAACTGCACAAACCAAGCAGAAAAAACGTGGCTCGATCCGAACCGCTTCCTCCTCCAGCTGACGACGGACTTTCGCAGCGCCTCTGCAATCCCCATCCACTACAACAACCAGCACATCCGGTTGTGGCACCCACCCTTTCCGAATCTCTTTGAGGAATTGTCGCCACTCGCTCCAGACCTTGCTTCCATGAGTTGCGTTCCGAACATCCTCTTCGATCTCCACCCCGCACTCCCGAGCAACCCTCTTCGTCAGGCTCCGCACAAAGCGCTCATGAGCGATATTCTCAAAGAAATATACCACCCGAAGAACCCGACTCATCCCCAGTCTCCACGCAAGATGCGCTGCGAGATCGAGGGCTCCTCCTCCTCCAGCGCCTCGCCCACAGCCGGACGGCGAAAGAGGCCCACGGCTTCCGTGAGCTCCTTAAACGAGCTGCTTCCGTCCCTCCGGACACATCGAATGAGAAGAGCTTCATCGCCCAGATAATCCGGAAGAAGCGGGGAATGCGTATTGATGAGAACCTGCCTGCGTCGAGAGGCCTCCCGCAGGAGGTCTGCGATGATCTTTAACCGCCGGGGATGGACTCCGTTTTCTGGCTCCTCGAGGCCGATGACAGCAGCCGGATTGGAGGGGCTCAGGATCGCAATGAGCCCCAGCAGTCGCAGCGTGCCTTCAGAGATCAAGCGAGCGGAGAAATCCACTCCTCCCTCCCGGATCTTCAAACGGACTTTCCCCTCATCGGTTAGCTCGGTCGAAAATCCCTCCACCGAAGGAACCAGGGCCCGCAGGACGCGCTGCAGGTTGTCAAACTGAAGCGGATCCCGGCGCTGGAGCGTGTAATAAAAGGCGGCGAGATCCCCTCCGGATGGGGTGAGAACCTCCACTTCTTTCACCGGGCTCTCCTCCCGCATCTGACGGGGCTCAAAATAATAGAACTGCCAGCTGGCCAATTCTTCGCGAAAGGCCACCAAGTGGGGATAATGAGGCGGATAAACCGGAAGGGAGACAATCGTGTGATTCAACCCGATCTCATATTCCATCGGACGGGCCTGACCCTCCATCCGCAGCCGCAAACGATTTCCTATCCGCTCCAGAAAGGGACGGCGACGCTCATCGGGGCGCAACTCCCCGCCAACTTCGGTCAAGGCCCGGAGGGATTCATCCTGAACGCGCAGGACCCCGGTCTGGGGGTGGATCGCCACTGTCAGGCGATAGCGTAGAAGACGCTCGGTGATCCGACGAGAGGATTTGGCCGGGCGCGACTCCCCATTACCGCCTCGGTAGATGTCGATCAATTGCTCCGCACGCCGGATCGCCGCATCGCTCAGCTCCACATCGACTTCCGTAGTGAACTCCACGAGATCCCGGCGCAACAGACCGGCGAGCCCCTCCTTACCATAACAGAAAGCCTCCAGCGGATCCCCTCGGTGCTCCCGAAAGGCATCCGCCAGAGAGGGCCGGGTCACCATCCGGCTGAGCAGCGTGAGGGCATCGAACAGGTTGCTCTTGCCGCCGGCGTTGGGCCCCATGATCAGCGTGAGCGGACGGAGGGCCAGCTCCACGCCCCGAAGAGACTTATACCCATCGATCCGAATCCGCCGGATCATTCCTGGCTCCTGGGCTTTCCCGGGCGCCGCTCTCGGCATCTGCAGAACACCCCCGGATCTTTTCCATTATAATCCAGGTGGAGGACATCTCCTCTTCCCCCACAGGCTTAACGGGAGGCGGGATGTAAAGCGGGAAGCGGTGTTGCGAGCGCTGCGGGAAGTTTTCGGGCCCCGCGGGGTGTTGTGGGAAGCGCATCACCTCCTCCTCTACGAATACGATGCCTCCATCGATAAGGGCCGCCCCGATTTCGTGGTCTTCCCCACCTCCACCGAGCGGGTGGTCGCCGCCGTGCGCATCGCCAACCGCTACGGGTTGCCCATCGTGGTGCGCGGCGCGGGGACCGGATTGAGCGGCGGGGCGGCGGCCGACCAGGGCGGCCTGATGATCGTGACCACCCGCATGCGGCGCATCCTGGAGATCGATCCCGTGAACCTGCGGGCCGTGGTCCAGCCCGGGGTGGTCAACCGGCCGTCTCCTAGGCCGCCGCCGCCTACGGCCTTTACTACGCCCCGGACCCCTCCAGCCAGAAGGCATGCACCATCGGCGGCAACGTCGCTGAGAACTCCGGAGGGCCCCACTGCCTGGCCTACGGGGTGACGACCCACCACGTCCTCGGGCTGGAGGTAGTGCTCCCGGACGGGGAGGTCATCGAGGTGGGTGGCGCCGCCCTGGACTGGCCGGGCTACGATCTGACCGGGTTGATCGTCGGCTCCGAGGGAACCCTGGGGATCGTGACGAAGGCGATCCTGCGCCTGCTCCCTCAGCCGGAGGCCGTGGTCACCCTGCTGGCCGTCTTCGACACCGTGGACCAGGCCAGCGAGGCGGTCTCGGCCATCATCGCCGACGGCACCATCCCCGGGGCCATCGAGATGATGGACCGCACAGCCATCCAGGCCGTGGAGAGCGCCAAGCGCTGCGGCTACCCTACGGACGCCGGGGCGGTCCTCCTCATCGACGTGGAGGGGTTAACCGAGGGGCTGGAGGATCTGGCGCATCACATCGCCCGCATCTGCGAGCACTATGACGCCCGGGAGGTGCGGGTGGCCACCGACCCCGTCGAGCGGGAGCGCCTGTGGTCCGGCCGCAAGGGAGCCTTCGGGGCCATGGGACGGCTGGCGCCGAGCTACTACGTGCAGGACGGCGTGGTGCCGCGGGATCAGCTGCCGCAGGTGCTGCGTCGCATCCAGGAGATCGGGCAGCGTTACGGCCTGGTCATCGCCAACGTCTTCCGCGCCGGCGACGGGAACCTCCATCCCCTCATCCTGTTTGACGAGCGGGACCCCGAGCAAACCCGCTGCGTCCTGGAGGCGGGGGCTCCCTCGCCGGCGAGCACGGCATCGGCCTGGAGAAGCGGGGCCTGATGCCGCTCCTGTTCTCCCCTGCGGATCTGGAAGCCATGGCCCGGATCAAAGCGGCCTTCAACCCCGAGAGCTGTCTCAACCCGTGCAAGATGTTCCCTTCCACCAAGATGTGCCTGGAGACGTGGAGCTGCCGCCGGGCCCGGATGGCGGAGCCCATTCGCTACCGTGCCGGATCGCCGGAGATGCCCCCGGAGGAGGAGCTGTGGATCTGACGGAGCGCTACCAGCTATGCGGCCAATCCCCCCGATCCGTGATCCGCCCTCGTACCGTAGAGGAGGTGGCGGAGGTGCTGCGCGAGGCGGACCGCTCTGGATGGGCGGTCGTGCCGTGGGGAAGCGGCGCCCAACAGGGATACGGCGAAGCGCCCTCCCGCTACGATCTGGCCCTGGATCTGACCGGACTCTCCGGGATCGTGCGCCATCGCCCTGCCAACCTTACCGTCCGCGTGGAGGCCAGGATCCGCCCGGCGGACCTGAACGCCCGGCTAGCCGTGCACGGCCAGTGGCTCCCCCTGGATCCCCCTCCGGGGGATTCGGCGACCATCGGAGGGATCCTGGCCACCGGCCTGAGCGGCCCCTTGCGGGCCCGTTACGGCCCCCCTCAGGATCTTCTCATTGGCCTCCGGGCTGTCCTAGCGGACGGGACCATCGTCCAGGGCGGCGGGGAGGTGGTGAAGAACGTAGCCGGCTACGACCTGCCACGGCTCTTGTGTGGTTCTCTGGGGACCCTGGGGGTGATCGTGGAGGCGGCCTTCAAGCTGTGGCCCCGGCCCAAAACCGAGGCCACCGCCCTCTTCGGGTTCGCCCGGCGGAGGATGCCATGCCCCTCACCCTGGGGCTGCTCCGCCATCCCGGCTTCCCGCTGGCCGTTGAGGTCCTGAACGCCGCGGCCTGGGCGGAGCTCCGCCGGCAGGTCTCGCTTCCTGAGACCCCTGAAGCGCGCATCGGGGTCCTGGTGCGGGCAGGAGGCTGGCCGGACGCGGTGGAGCGCATGTTGTGGGACGCTGAAACCCTGGCCGCCACCGCTCGGGCCCGAGAGCGCCTTTTAGGGGATGAGGCGGCTCGGCTCTGGCAATATGTGCCCCGCCTCACCGCCCTGCCTTATCCGCCCCCTCCCGACGGCCTGTGGGTGCGGCTAGGGGTCCTGCCCGCCCAGGTGGCGGAGGCCCTCCAAACGCTGGAGGCGTCTCTGGACGTCCGGGTGATCGGGCAGGCCCAGGCGACCGCGGGGGTGATCTGCGCGCGGGCGCATGGGCCGCTGGAGGCGCTCCTTCGCTGGGGCGAGGCCCTTCGATCGTTCGCCGTAGGCCGAGGCAGGCACTTTACCCTCCTCAACGGCCCGGGGGCAACCCGTCGCGCGCTGGGCCTGTGGGCGCCCCAACGGCCCGAAATCGCCGCGATGCAACGGATCAAAGCCCAGCTGGACCCGCACGGACGGCTGAGCCCGGGGCGCATGGGATGGTAGCGCGGAAGCCCTGTCCGTTCCGCCGGATCGCCCGCGGCGAAGCGGCTGCGCGGATCATGCTGGAGGGTAGGCATTCCATTGCGTTCCTGGATCATCGGCCGCCGTTCCCGGGGCACTGCTTGTGATCCCGCGGGAGCACCATGAGACCCTCGTGGATGTGCCGCCGGAGCAACCCGAGCCGCTTTTCCGGAACGCCCCACGGCCAGCGCAGGCGACGGAGAGAAGACGGAGAGGAGAAAGAAGCAGGCATGGATGCGGGGCTCGCCATGGCGCAGCTCAGGATGCCGCCATTCCATATGCCTGAAAAAGCTTCTATTCAACGGAGATTTCTGAGTATCGCAAGGCTTGTAGCTGCGATGCGGCAAGCAGCGCTCGCGGTTTAGGCGCTAGCCCCTGATCTTGAAGGAGGGATCCATATGGCGGCGCGTGAAGCGGTCCGAGAGGGGATGGAGGTGCGGGGATTCACAGTGGATCACCTGCCGGATTATGGGGAGATCCTCCGCTGCACCCACTGCGGGCTCTGCTTGAACCAGTGCCCCACCTTGCGGGTGCTGGGGTAGGAGCCGGATTCGCCCCGAGGACGCATCTATCTGATGCGAGCGATGGCCGAGGGCCGCCTGGAGATCAACCCGGACTTTCGAGAGCGTATGGAGGTGTGCCTGGCCTGCCGCGCGTGCCATACTGCGTGCCCCGCCACCGTGTCCTTCGGCCGCCTGGTCGAAGCCGCCCGCTGGCAGGTCCTCCAGACGCTCCCCCTCTCACCCATGGAGCGCCCGATCCGCGCTCTCGTCTTCGGAGGGATCCTCGCCCATCCGTTCCTCCTGGCCCTGCTCTCCCGCGGGCTGTGGCTTTACCAGGCCAGCGGGGTCTGCGCCCTGATCCGGCGGGGCGGGCTGACCACCCGCCTGCCCTCTGCGCTGCGCAGCATGGAGGAGATGCTCCCGGATCGCCTCCCCTCCCGCTTCCTCCCCACAGGAAGGACCTATCTAGCGGTGGGGGAGCGGCGCGGGCAGGTCGCCTTGCTGGCCGGTTGCATCATGCGCACCCTGCTGGCCCCGATCCAGGAGGCCACGCTGCGGGTCCTCACCCGTCAGGGGTTCGAGGTGGTGATCCCTCGAGGCCAGGTCTGCTGTGGGGCGCTGCACGTGCACGCTGGAGAGCGACGGCGGGCCCAGGCGCTGGCCCGACGGAACCTGGCCGCCTTCCTGCGCAAGGAGGTCGACGCCATCCTGGTCACCGCTGCGGGCTGTGGCGTGGCGATGAAAGAATATGAGGATCTCCCGAAGGACGATCCGCAGTGGGCGGAGGCGGCTCGGGCCTTCCGCGCGAAGGTGCGGGACGTGACGGAGTTTCTGGATGCCACCAGCCTGCGGCCGCTGCTGCGCCGCCTCGCCGGCCGGGCCGTTTATCAGGACGCCTGTCATCTGGCCCACGGCCAGGGGATCCGCGCTCAGCCTCGGCGTTTGTTGAAGGCAGTGGGATTGACCGTGCTGGAGCTTCCGGACGGGGATCTCCGCTGCGGCAGTGCGGGGATCTACAACATCACCCATCCGGAAATCGCCAATGCCCTGCTCGAGGAGAAAGTGACGCAAATCCGCCGGCTGACCCCCGATCGCGTGGTGACCGCCAACGCGGGCTGCCTGCTTCAGCTGGCGATGGGCCTGCGCCGCGCCGGCATCTCCCTCCCGGTCCAGCACGTGATGGAGATCCTGGACGGGTCCACCGCCGGTTGAAACCGAGCCGACGTCGAGCTCATCCGGCTTCGACACGCGCCGCGTCCTGCAGCAGGCGATACGTCTCCCGGGTCGCCAGGGCCATCCACCACGCCAAGCGCAGCCCGTGCAGGCCGTCAACGTAACCTCGAAGCCGGACGAACCGCCGCCAGAACTCCCGCAGCATCATCGTCCATGGCGTATGGAGTTTGGGGCGGACGCCGGCCTGGCGCAGGGCCTGAGCCTCCAGGCGGGCGTAGGCCCTCTGCTTCGCCCGGAACTCCGCCGGGGAGTCGTAGTTGTGGTGGATCAGGGGATTGCGGAGATAGCCCGCCTCCCCCTGAAGGATCACGATCTCGTGAACTGGGCGCTCATAGCGCGCGTAGCCCCGTCGGAGGGCCCGGAGCTGATAATCCGGCCACCAACCCCCTCCCCGTGTGAGCCGCCCGAAAAGATAATTCCGTCGGGGAACCCACCAGCCCACGTAACGGGGATCCCGGATGGCCTCGCGCACCTCCTCGCCGAGCTCCGGCGTGGCCCGCTCATCGGCATCCACGAAGAAGATCCAGTCCGCTTCCACCTGTTCCAGAGCTGCGTTGCGCTGCGCCGCGTAGTTCTCGAAGGGATGTTGGAGCACCTCCGCCCCGCAGGCCCGCGCGCGCGCCACCGTGTCGTCCTCGCTGAACGAGTCGAAGACGACGATACGATCTGCCCAGCGCACGCTCTCGATGCACGCCTCGATGAAGGCCGATTCGTTCCGAGTGAGGATGACGACCGCTAGCATCCCCGCCTCACAGAAGTGAGGAGCTCTGCAGGGCTTCCTGGGCCGTGTGCTGCACGGCCTCGTAAGCCGCCTGCAACGCCAGCGCCTGGGGATCCGACGATCGGGCGAGGGCCTGGGCCCACCGCCCGGCTCCCCAGGCCAGCAGGCCGCAGGCCAGCCGGAACTTCCACGCAGGATAGTGTCGACGATATAGCCGCAACCGGCTGGCCCAGAGGGCTCGGATCATCTCCGGACGTGCCTGACGGGCGCTCGCGCCGCCCGCGTGCACGACGACCGCCGCGGGCACGCAGTAGCGCGCCCATCCCACCCGGGCCATCCGCCAGCACCAGTCCACCTCCTCTGCATAGATCCAGTATCCCTCATCGAGCAACCCCACAGAGCGGATCGCCTCCCCGCGCACCAGCATGGCCGCGCCCAGGGGATGGCCGATGGGAAAAGGCTCCCCCCGTGCATACCAAGAGCGAGGATAACGGCCGTTCAGCCGGGTCTCCAGCAGCCGCGGGTGAAGGGGGAAGAGATCGAGGAACAGCTGGGCCAGCCCCGGGAACTCAAAGGCGCTGTGCTGGAAGCTGCCGTCGGGATGGATCAGCCGGGGCCCGCACACTCCCGCCCGGGGCACCCGCTCCATAAAACGTAACAGCGCCGCGGGCGCCTCCCCTTGAACTTCGGTGTCGGGGTTCAGCAGCCAGACGTAGCGGGGAGCTTCCGGATCCTCTGGGAAACCCATGGCGCGCAGCGCCTGGTTGTTGGCAGCCGCGAACCCCCGGTTGACGTCGTTCGCGATGATCTCCACGGAGGGGAAGGCGCAGCGGATGGCCTCCACCGTTCCATCGGCAGAGGCGTTATCCACCACCCAAATCCGAGCGGGAAGGCCGGAATGATCCAGGGCGGCCTCCAGGGCATGCAGAGCGCGCAAGGCCCATTCCCGAACGTTCCAGGTGACCATCACGACGGCCAGCAGGGTCACGGCTGGACGCGCACTCGGATCCGGGATTCCAGAAACGGAAGCCACGGCCAGCCCGGGGGCCACACCCGGATCTGTGGCGGCCGGGCCAAGGGGAGGGTCTGCAGCCGCTGGAGCGCGTCGCTCGGAGAGCGCCCCCGCAGCGCGTGGCGGATCTGCGGGATCGAGAGGCGCGGGACCGCGCGGCCCTGGGCCTCAAAGGTGAGGAGAACGCGAGGGGTCCCCTCTGGGCCAGCCTCCACCTTCGCCTGCAACTGGTCGCAACCGGAGAACGCGAACTCCTCCGCCGCCAGCTCAGCCCCGGGAGGGACACGGCGGCTGAGGGCGATCAGGGCCATGGCCCCAACGTCGCTCTGGGCCACCTTGTAGCCGGTCACCTGGGCCCGGATCTCCGCTCGCAGGACGTCCGCTGGCTCTCCGATCAGGCGGTCGTAGCTTTCCAGCAACCCTCGTACCTGAAGCGTGGGAGGGAGAACGCAATCCTGCGGATCCAGTCCGGCCAGCATCTGGGCATAGCCCTGTTGCCGAAGCCGGTCCAGAAGAGTCTCCCGCAATTGTCGCTGGTCCTCCGCGGTGACCACCGGCACCGTCTCCATCTTCCCCCCTAAGAGCGGCTCCGGGTTGCTCACCCGCAGGGCGAAGGCCAGCGGCCCCTCCACCAGATTGATCTGGTTCGGCCCCACGTTGCCCGCCGGGCCTGGCTCCAGCGCCCGCACCCGCGCTTTCGCGGTCGCGCCGAACCCGGCCGGCACCGTCACCGAAGGGCTGATCACGAAACGGACTGCAATGCCCCCGCTGGCAGCCCGAACGATGGTCCCCGCGGGGACTTCCACCGGCTGGTTCAACTGGTTAACGAGGAAAACCGTTCCTTCCGCATAACCGGCGGGCTTCTCCTGACGGCCCGTGGCCTGGATCTCTGCTCGCCCCTCCACCACAACGGCGACCGGTTGGGCGGGGATCGCTCCGCGGGAGAGATCCCGGGCGGAGAGCCGGGGATCCGCTTCCAGGGTGCCAGTGATGGCCACGGCCTGCCACTGGGGATGCAGGGTGACTTCCGCCGAAGGGACCAGGAAGACCCCCATCGTCAGGACGGCGAGCAACCCCAGGACCCCTGCTGCCCGGCTCAGCAAGAGGGCCCAGCGGGGAAGGGGACGCCGTTGCGCTTCCGCCCAGTTTCGCAGGGGCTCTGTAAGCCCCTGGATCGGCTGGGCAGGCTCCAGATCCTCTGGGCCCGTCCATGGCCTCCGCAAGGCAGCCTCTCGACAGGGAAAGGCAGGGATCCCCAGCTCCCGGGCGGTTTCCTGCCACTCCCGGGAAGGCGTGACCACAGCGATGGACTTCCCGATCCCCTCAGCGAGATGCTGGAGGCGCCGCAGGAGCACCGGCCCCATGGCCGGATGCTCCTCTGGGACCTCCAGGACCACCCGTGGGGCTGCAGCAAGGGCGATGCGGAACCGGAGGGAAGCCCAGTCGTCATCGGGCCACACCGTTAGGAACTCCACCCCCTCCCCGGGTTCCTGAGGCGGTGCTTCCAGATCCATCCCTCTCATCTGTTCCGACACAGCTGCACGATCTCCGCAACGGCATCGTTCACGGAAGGAACCATCCGATCCGCGTAGGCCTTCAGGGCCTCTGCCTTTGGGCCGGGATGAGGAGCGACCCCAAAGACGGTGAGCCCGATCGACATGCCCAGCTCATACATGCGACGGACCATCCGGAAGACCCCCTGAATTCCCTTCACCGAATCCTCCACCAGCACCACGTGCCAGGGGAGTTGGCTCCATTTCACCAGAGGACCCATCAGGGCATGGAAGGCCAGCGTTTCATAGGCCGCTTCCAGCGCCGGGATCTCCCCGATTCCGTCCGAAGAGGCAACGGCCACGGCGAAGGCGGTCAAGCTGTGGAGGATGTGGGGCTTGGCGGGATTTTCCTCCAGCCCGACCCGCTCGACCAGCCAGAACAGGCGCCCGAGGCCGACCGGCCGCCAGTCCTCCAGCCCCACCCATCGCGCTGCCAGCTCCGACTCCGGCGAGTAAACCGGGAGCGGCGGCGCCGGCTCCCCATCAGGCGGTTGAGAGGGACGGGAGGTATAGAAGGCAGGGGCCAGGCGGCCTTCATGCCAGAGATCCAGCAGGGTGCGGGCGCTCTCCCGGGTCAGCAGCGGCTGATCCCGCTCCAGAAGCCCATGGGGGACCTCCACTGGCGCCGGACGGCCGTACGTCTTCGCATAAGCCCGGCTTCCCACCATCCAGGCCTGGAAGACGGCGGTCGTTGGGCATGAGAGCCGGTGCGTATCCGCCAGCAGATGGAGGAGCAACGTCTCCAGAGCCTCCGAGCGGGGCAACGAGGGTAACGCTTCCCGCCGCCAGAGGCGGAGGGCCGCCTGGGAGGGCCGTTCTCCGGGCTGGGTGGCTTCACCGGCCTGCCGGACCCAAGTCACATAATCCGGGCGGATCTGCCCGCTGTCCAAGGCGCGATCTGCTAGGCAGGCCATCGCCTCCTCGAAATCCGGGACGATCCATTGCCCATCCTGGCGGGCCGCCTCCAGCAGGAGGCCCGCCAGGCAGATGGCTGTGGAATCCCACTCGCTGGTCACCCCGGAGGCTTCGAACCATTCGATATCCGCCTCTGTCGGCAGCGGGATCTCCCATCCCAGACGCTGGGTAAAGGTGCCCAGGGTCGCCGGGATCCCCTGCTTGTAGCCCACAGGGAGCACCAGCACATCATCGATGTCCAGCAGCAGCACCACAGGCATGGGCCTTCCTCAGCGTGGGGACTCCGGAGGGATTCTATCTCGGAAGACAGATGGATCACAAGGAGAGCACAGGAGAACCCGTTGGTCAATCCCGTTCCGGGGACTGGGCTATAATTAAAATGGAACGGCAAAACGGGCCGGTGGCGGAACAGGCAGACGCGCGTGGCTTAGGACCACGTGGGGCAACCCGTGGGGGTTCGAATCCCCCCCGGCCCATGTAGAGGCGCTCCACGGATCATTCATGTTGTGCCTTTGCCGTTTGAGCCGGGTGAAGGGTCATCAAGAAGAGACCCTTTTTCACCAGGTGCAGCGAAGCTGCCTCGCGCGCGGCCCATGCGGAAGAGGGGTGGATGGCCAACTTCCCGATGAAGCGAGGCCAACAGGACCCCTGGTGGTTCTGTGTGTAGGAGTGAAAAAAGGAGCACATCGAGACAGAAACCAGCGGTCCGTTTGGGCGATCCACGTATCGGGACATGGACAGCCGCCTGCGGGTGACCGGAGGGATTGCCCAAGACGCGACCCAGTCCAGCAGAGAGGGGTTCCGCTACCCAAATTCAGCAACACCTAATAGGGAAACTGCCGCTTAGGCCAATCCCCGAAATATGAGGGCATCGTCCGTTGTCGAAGGCTTACCGCCCTCTAACCCCCTCAACACCGCCTCCCGACCCCCCGCTTTTACAGTGAGGCCGGGACAAGGGGCACGCCTTTGGTGTCCCATTCTCCCCCATGGGAGCGATCGATCGTGATGAATGAAACCGCTCCGCAGGTGCGTGGGATCCCGGTTCCCTCAAGGGTTGCCATGAAAATCCCGATGGCGCGTCCGCTGATCGATGAGGAAACCCGCCGCGCTGTCCTGGAAGTGCTGGAACCGGGGCGCTTGGCACAGGGCTTCCGCGCGCCGGAGTTCGGGGAACGCTTCGCGCAGCGGAACGAGGCGCCCTTTGCCACCGCCGTGTCCAGCAGGACCGCGGCGTTGCTCTTCGCGCGGATGGCCCTCGAGGTCGGCCCGCGCAATGAAGTGATCGCCATGCCTCTCACCCTCGCCACCATTGCTAAAGCGGTCCTGTTCTTGGAAGAAGCCAGTAATGAGACCGGCGTCCACTACCCGATCCTTGTCTACCGTCAGCCGCTCTATTAGGGGCTGGTCTACGACAATTCCCTCCCGGTTGCGCGGAGCGTCTCCCGAGAGGTGCTCTCCCTTCCCATCCATCCCGCCCTGCATGAAGACGAGATCCTCTACGTTGTCGAGACCGAGAACGCACGGATAGATGAGCTGATGGGAGACGGTTCGCTATTATGGCCTGCAGATGGCTGCACCGATCCCAGTCTGGGCGCTGGTCTTCGCCGCTCACCGCCTTGACGCGCTCGATCATCTCTTCGATCCTCTCTATCGTCCTGGTGGGATGGGAACGTTTCTTAGCCGGACGCGTGGTCTATGCCCTACGGGCCAGGGGCCGGCTACAGGTCCCTGCCTTGATTATCGGCGCGGGCGGGGAAGGGCGCATGGTGGCCGAGCCGCCCCGATCTCCGGGATGAACTGGATCGGCGTCCTCGACCCTCACCGCCTGCGCGGGCAGGGGGTCCTGCCCAGCCTGCCGGTGCTGGGCACACCGGCCGATCTCCCTCGTCTCACGGAGCAGCAGGGGTCCAGGAGGTTATCGTCTCCGCAAGCGTTTTCCCCCGGGAGGCACTAGTGGAGCGGTCCCGTTCCGCGCCCTCGCCTTCCATCCCCAGGTCAACTTGCGCCTCTCATCCGGCCTCCATGAGCTGCTGGCCAAGGGGACCGAGGTGCGGGAGAGGATGGGCGTCCCCCTGCTCTACTGGCAGCTCCGGCTCTCACCTCTGGAACAGACCCCAAACGCCGTCATGGATTACATACTGGCGAATAGGGCGTTGATCCTCCTCGCTCCCTTGATGCTCCTGATCGCCCTAGCCATCCGGCTGGATTCCTCCGGCCCGGTGCTCTATCGGCGGCAGGTGGCTGGGCTGGGCGGGAAGCTCTTCGACGCCTTCAAGTTCCGCACTATGGTGGTGAACGCGGAAGCCCTTCTGGAGCAGAACCTGAGGCTAAAGGAAGCCTTCTGGCAGAACTATCAGTTGCGGGACGATCCGCAGGTGACGCAGATGGGGCGGATCCTGCGCCGGTGGAGCCTGGACGAGCTGCGGCAATTGTTCAGCGTGCTGCGTGAGGAGATGCGCTGGGTGGGCCCCCGGATGCTGACGCCGGAGGAGATCTCCCGCCACGGGCGCTGGGAACCGAACCTGCTGACCGTCGGGCCCGGCATCACCAGATTGTGGCAGGTCTCCGGGCGGGCGGATCTGCCTTACAGCGAGCGGGTGCGTCTAAATCTCGTCTACATCCGCAATGACAGCCTGCGGCTGGATCGGGCCATCCTGGCCCAGACCATCCCGGCGGTGATCCGGAAACGGGGGGCCTATTGAGCTTTCCCCATTTCGGGAGCGCATCCGTCATCCCGATGCTTCCGGCGAGGGTTCCCCATGTGCAGTGGCCGTCCGGGGGGCGACCACCTCCCCGCGTCGGGCTTCATAGAGCCCCACCCCCAACTTCCGGGCGATCGCCTCCGCCCCCGCGTAAATCGCCAGCCCAAAAACGGCCGGAACCACCGGCTCCGGAAACCTTCCCTGTTGCAGCCGGCTCTGGAACGCGGCATCCCGGATCCGCTCCAACATCTGCTCGAAGGGACGATGGCCCCACACCCGTCCCTTCACCTCCACCACCCACGTGGCCCGACGGCCATTCGCCTCCTCCACCTCCAGGACCAGATCCGCCTCCCCGTCGAACTGCACCATCGCGCTCCGCTGCACCTGACGGCCGGTCAGCGCCAAGAATCGTGGCATCAGGTCTTCGGCCATGTTCTCGTGGACCAGCCCCCAGCGCTCCTCCATCCGGCCCACCGTCCGCCGCAGCTCCCGCATCTCCTCCCTCAACGCCGCAATTTGCCGACTGTTCTCCTGAACTTGCTGAGCAAGCGCCGCGATCTGCTGACTGTTCTCCTGAACTTGCTGAGTAAGCGCTGCGATCTGCGCCTCTACCCGCTCCATCCCCTCCGTCAACGCTGCAATCTGGCGGCTGTTCTCATGGATGGCTGCCCAGACCCGTTCGAACTCCCCGTGGATCTCCAGGCGCAAGCGCTCCACGCGCTCCGGGAGGGCGAGGAGCTCGTCCGTGAGCAGCTTGCGGCGCACCTCCTCCCAGAACGCCGGATCCCGATCCAGGAGCTCTAAGAACTTCAAGCGGAACACATGGTCTCGAAGCAACTCTTCGATGATTTGAGGGGTCATCCCCGGTCCTCCAGCTCTCCTACCGCGCCGATTCCAGAAGGCAGGACAACGCGGGTGTGAGCAGTTTGTCAATCCATCTCCGCCGGATCCAGAACTGCAGCCCCGCTCCTGGATGCCAAGGCATGGTAAGAACCGGCGAAGTGTTCGACAAAAGGACATATCTTGTTTAGAATGGCGCTGGACTTCCGACGGGGCGGGTTCTCAAGGGGCTTAGGCCATTGCCCATCGGGCACGTGGAGGGACCTTCGGCTATGGCGATCCGATGTCGGAAGTGCGGCCGTGAGGCGGCCATCATGATGCGCCAGCACCGGCTGGCGCTCTGCGAAGCGCACTACCCAGAGTGGTTCGTGGAACAGACGGAGCGCACCATCCGGATGTTCCGGATGTTCGATCGCTCGGAGCGCGTGCTGGTGGCAGTCTCAGGCGGCAAGGACTCCCTGAGCCTGTGGGATGTGCTGCTACGCCTGGGCTATCAGGCCGATGGTCTCTACATCGGCCTCGGCATCGACGGCGGCATCCGCTACTCCGACCAGTCCTATGAGAAATGCCACCGCTTTGTGGCCGAGCGCTGGCCCGGCGCCCGCCTGATCGTGGTGGACGTCGAGGAGGTTTACGGGGAGACCATCCCGGAGGTTGCCGCCCGGACCCTGCGCGGCCGGGATAAGCCATGCGCGGTCTGCGGGCTGATCAAGCGCTACATTATGAACCGCGTGGCCTATGATGAGGGCTACGCCGCCCTGGCCACCGGCCATAACCTGGACGATGAGGTGGCGGTGTTGTTCGGCAACGTGATGAACTGGCAGGTCGGCTACCTGGCCCGCCAGGGCCCGGTGCTGCCCGCCTCCCGCCCCGGCTTCGCCCGCAAGGTGAAACCCTTCTGCCGCTTCTACGAGCGGGAGACCGCCGCCTACGCGCTGCTGCAAGGCATCGACTACATTTACGACGAATGTCCCTACGCCGAGGGCTCCACCAGCATCGCCTACAAAGAGTGGCTGGCGAAGCTGGAGGAGGAGCGCCCCGGCACGAAGCTCCGCCTCTACCTGGGCTTCCTCAAGGCTCGGGAGGAGGGACAGATCCGCTTCGCGGCCGACGAGGCGGAGCTGCACGCCTGTGACAGGTGCGGGCAGCCCACCTCCGCGCCCGGGATCTGCGCCTTCTGCCGGCTCTGGGAGAGGCGGCGGCCCGCCCGTACCATTGCCGCTCCCATCCTGTCCACGGAGGGCTGAAGGATGCGCATCGTCTCCTTGCTCCCCGGAGCCACCGAGCTGGTCTGCGCCTTAGGGCTGGCGGATCATCTGGTCGGGGTTTCCCACGAATGCGATTTCCCGCCGGAGGTGGTGGCCGGCCTTCCCCGCCTCACCCGCAGCGCGCTGCCCGAGGGGCTGACGGACCCCGCCGCCATCGACGCGGCGGTCCGGGAGAAGGCACGGCGGGGCGAGCCTCTCTATACCATCGACGAAGCACAACTGGCTGCGCTGGCACCTGACCTGATCCTCACCCAGGCCCTGTGTGAGGTCTGCGCCGTCCCCATGGGCCAGGCCCTCCGGGCCTCGGGCCGGCTCCGCTGGCCGCCCCGGGTGATCGCCGTCAACACCTACCGCCTGATGGATCTGTTTGAGTGCGTGCAACAGATCGCTGAGGCCGCCGGGGTGCCCGAGCGAGCGGAGGTCCTCCTCCGGGCGTGGCGGTGCCGGCTGGCCCGCGTGGAAGAAGCCGTGGCTGGCGCCCCCCGTCCGCATTTGCTGCTCCTCGAATGGCTGGATCCTCCCTTCTGCTGCGGTCACTGGGTCCCCGAGATGGTGGAGATCGCCGGTGGGCGGGAGGTCCTGGGGTGCCCCGGCGAGCCCTCCCGTCGTATCCAGTGGGCGGAGGTCCTCACGGCTGCGCCGGAAGTCATCGGCCTGATCCCGTGTGGATATCGCCTGGCCGAGGCGGTCGAATCCTATCCCCTCCTCACCCGTCTGCCCTTCTGGCCACAGATCCCCGCGGTGCGCAACGGACAGGTCTATGCCCTCGAGGCCTCAGCCTACTTCAGCCGCCCAGGCCCCCGCACCATTGATGGCGTCGAGCTCCTAACCGCCCTTCTCCACCCGGATCGCTTTCACACGCCGCTTCGGGAACAGGCCGCGCAGCCACTGGAGACGGCCAAGATCCTTCAGGGATGAACCGCTGGGCCGCCCCTCTTCGCACACAACGGCACGCCCCAGGCTCGCTGGCCGGATCCACAGGGGAAAATTTCCCTTGATCCTTCCCGTCCCTTTTCCCATCCAAGCTGGCATCCTCCTTGCAAACTTCCGTGGGAGGCCGCCTTACAAGCCATAGCTCCTATCTTTTCGCCCTGGTCCAGTTGGCTGCCCTCCAGAACGGCAAGAACATCTTGTTTTTCTCATTACTGATGATAGAGCGGGCGACATGGATCATCGCTCCTCTTCGGGGAACTCGTGTTCTTTATTGCAGACATCGCACACCGTCACCATCCTTTAAGCGCTCGCTCCCTGGGGTCGGAGTCGGTGGCCGCATCGGCCCACACGTCCGACCCGCCGGGCGGTTTCCCACCACGAGGCCGCAGTCGGGCACGTCCCGCGTCGCCACTGCACCGGCTCCTACCCTCGCGAAACGACCGATGGTCACGTTGGGAAGGATCACCGCACCAGCCCCCATGGAGGCGCCATATTTCACCAGAATTCCACCTACTTCCTAATCCTGGCCGCTTTTCAATTTACCCGCAGGGGGAATCGCTCAGGGAATTTTATCGTTGTCCAAGCAGGCATGAGGATCGATGAAAACTCCATCCCCGATGATTGCTCTGTGGAAAATGGAAGCATTGTTCTGGATTTTCACATGGTTCCCAATGATCACATCAAAGCCCATATACACGTTCTTGCCAATGCAGCAATTCCGGCCGATTTTGGCTCCCTCTCGGACCTGAGCGTGATGCCAAATCCAGGTTCCCTCACCGATTTGGGCTTCGGGAGATGCTCGTTCAGTCGGGTGGATCGTGCTATGTCCCTGCATGTCGAGATTTCGACGTGATTGGGAGTGAGGCAGTTGACTGTGCACCCCGCTCCGTGCCATTGTGTCTGGGAGAGGCGAGGCCGACGAGCTGATCTCAGTGCGATGCCCCGGATTCCATCCCATGCCGGGTCATCGCTTAGAAGATCGTCATCAGCATTGAGACGGCTCGCGGTGCCCCGAAGGAGGAGAACGCCCCGGCTCATGATGCCTTCACCCACCTGCTTTCCCGACCGCCTCCCGACAAAGAGATGCCGTGGCAGGAAGCGAAGTCCTTTGTGGACCTGCGGCAGGGATTTCCGGTCCTGGATGACACCACCCCCGGATCAGCTGGACGCCCGGAAGACCGACCGGATGATGTATCATATACGCCGTTGGATGCGTATTCCTGTCGCGGCTTCAGGCTTTTCGTCCGAGGCGAAAGGACAGGCAAAATGGGTCGCCTGAACCGACCGCTGATCGCCCCATCGGAGCTGGAGACGCTGACCGCTCGCTTCGGCCCCCAACCCTATCATCACGCAGAGGTGATCGGCGGCAGCTGGTGGGATGAGGTGCGCCGCAGCCTGGACCGCCGACGCGGGGAGGTGCTCTTGGTGGTCCAGCGCCCGAGAGGCGATCTCCTGGTCCACACCAAGGCCTTCTACCCTCCGGAGGCCTATCGTCTCCCCACCGGCGGCATCGGCTGGGCGGAGACCGCATGGGAGGCGCTGCATCGGGAGATGGCCGAGGAGACCGGCCTGCCGGTGCAAGCCGCCGAATGGTGGGGGCTCATCACCTACGCCCTGTATCCCGCTGCGGACCGCCGGGACCTGGAGGCAACCTTCGTCTCTTTCGTGTTCTACGTTCGCACTGAGGGGGAGCCCCGACCCGCCGATCCCGGAGAGCAGATCGCCGCTTTCCGCTGGGTCCCACCGGGAACCCTCCCGGAGATCGCGCGGCGCCTCGAATCCCTGGACCCGCTGTGGCGCGGCTGGGGGGCCTTCCGGGCGGTGGGCCATCGCTTTGTGTGGGAGCATCACCAGCATCGCCTGACATCCACCCGTGTCGACTCATCGTAAGGTATAGCAAGTCTCAGAGGGGGGTTCCATTGACAGACCACGGGCTTTCCGGGAAGAAATTCATTGCCATCGCCGGGAACATCGGGGTGGGAAAGTCCGCCCTGACCGAGCGGCTGGCCCAGGCCCTAAGGTGGGAGCCCTTCTTCGAGGCGGTGGACGACAACCCCTATCTCGCCGACTTCTACCGGGACATGGCCCGCTGGGGTTTCCATTCCCAGGTCTTCTTCCTGAGCCGCCGGCTCCGGCACCACGTGCTGCTGCTCCAGCGCCCCTATCCTGTGATCCAAGATCGCACGATCTACGAGGACGCAGAGGTCTTCGCCAGAAACCTCTATGAGCAGGGGGATCTGAGCGAACGGGACTGGCGGGTCTACCGGGAACTCTATGAGACTCTGCTCCTGTTCCTCCCGCCGCCCGACTTGGTGATCTATCTACAAGCCTCCATCCCAACGCTGCGGCATCGCATCGCGCTGCGCGGGCGAGCCTTCGAGCAGGAGATCCCCACGGATTACCTAGAGCGCCTGAACCGGCTCTACGAGGACTGGATCCGGCGATTTGATCTCTGTCCCGTGCTGACCATCCCGGCGGACCGCCTGGATTTCGTGCAGCATTCCCGTCACCTCCGCCTGATCGTGGAGAAAGTGATCGACAAGCTCCAGGGAAAGGAAGAGATCACTTTCGATGAAGAACTGGCGGATCCCGCACGCTGAAGGCCGCCTGGCCGGAACGAGGATTTAGGCGCGCCCTTTGGTTCGGGGTAAGATCGGCGGGAGACGGAGAGCCCGTCCGCCGCTCTAGGGGAGGTGAGAACGATGCCCTACACCCTGCACCCGGTCGCCGAAGGCGTCACTGCCATCGACCTTCACTTCCACGGCCGTCCGCAGGTCATCGCGGCCTACCTGATCTATGACGGCCGGGAGGCCGCCCTCGTAGAGACCGGGCCGACTTCCAGCGCGGAGCACCTGCTGGAGGGAATCCAGGCAGCCGGCGCGCCTCTGGAGGCCTTGCGACACCTGATCGTCACCCACATCCATCTCGACCACGCGGGGGCGTCCGGGTTCCTGGCCCAGCGCCTGCCCGGGGCGAAGGTTTACGTCCACCCGGTGGGCGC
>Ga0272447_1000316_pt1 | contig 37599 bp, 36 predicted proteins | sample YNPCB0133_FD_194589 | JGI IMG/M metagenome (GOLD analysis project Ga0272447, IMG submission 194589) | Hot spring microbial mat communities from Yellowstone National Park, WY, United States - YNP-CB-013-3 | ecosystem: Environmental > Aquatic > Thermal springs > Hot (42-90C) > Sediment | place... | reverse complement strand
TGCATCAAACCCATCGCGCCCTTTGGGGAGACGGCGTTGGGGTTTCCGCCCGACTCTGCCTGCACCACTGCCCGCACCAGCGCCTCGTCCACGCCCTCTTCCTGCGACACCCGCGCAACCAACTCGCTGATGCTTTGGGGTAGCATGACGGTTGTGGCTCGCTGCGCCACGCGCAACACCTGCGCGAACTCGGAAGGCGCGGTCGTAGGAGCACCAGCAGATAACTGCTCCACCCTCTCCCACAGCGCTTGCATCCGAGCTACTGCCCGCGTGTAAAGACTACTCATACTCCTCCCCTCCCGCCTGCATCGTCAATAGGCTGGGCGCAATGGCGGCTCGTACGGTTGCTAAGTCGTCCAATGCTTTCTGTTCGGTACGCAGCAACTCCTGACGCCATTCCTCGTACTGCTTCTCACGCAGGCGTTCCATCGCCTTGCGTTCGCGCTGTGCCTCTATCAACGCTTGCCGCCTCTCCTCCAGTACCTTTTCCGCTTCCACCACCCGCTGACGCTGTTGTTCGATGCGCTCCTCCAGAGCCGATAGATAGGTCTGCTCGACGGCTAGCAGGTCTACCGCCAGATGTTGACGGCGGTGAGAACGGCGTAAACACTGCTCGCGCTCGGTGAGCAGTTGGTGCAACACAGTCTGTTCGCGCATCAGTTGCGCCTGCGCCTCCGCAAAGGCGCGTATCGCCTGCTCCTCCAGCCGTTGGCGATAGTCCAGTACCTTCTGCAACGAAAACACGAACCGACGCACCGCCTCACTCCGCAAACAGCGTCTTCAGCTGCTGTATTGTCTCGTGTAGTAGGCAACCCTCCTGCTTGCCCTGCTGCAGGAAGGCGCGCACCTTGCCAATGTAGCGCAGGGCGTGGTCGATATCTGGGTTGCTTCCCTGCTGGTATGCACCAATGTTAATCAGGTCTTCTGCTTCCGTATAGTCCGCCAGCACCTTGCGAAGTTGCGCCGCCGCCTGCTGGTGTTCTGGGTCGGTAATCTGGGGCATGACGCGCGACACGCTCGCCAGCACGTCGATGGCTGGGTAGTGGTTGCGATGCGCCAGCGCGCGCGACAGCACGATGTGCCCATCTAGAATGCCGCGCACGGTGTCGGCGACCGGCTCGTTCATATCATCGGCTTCCACCAGCACGGTATACAGCCCCGTGATGGTGCCCTTGTCGGAGGTACCCGCGCGTTCCAGCAGGCGCGGCAACAGCGCGAACACCGACGGGGTATAGCCGCGCGTGGCGGGCGGCTCCCCAATCGCCAGTCCCACTTCGCGTTGTGCCAGCGCGAGACGGGTAACCGAATCCATCATCAGCAGGACGTCCAACCCCTGATCGCGGAAGTACTCGGCGATGGTGGTGGCGACCATCGCCGCTTTGATGCGCAGCAGGGCAGGCTGGTCGGACGTGGCTACCACCACCACCGACCGCTTCCGTCCTTCCTCGCCAAGGTCCTCCTCGATAAACTCGCGCACCTCGCGCCCGCGCTCGCCAGTAAGCGCGATGACGTTCACATCTGCGCTGGTGTAGCGGGCAATCATGCCGAGCAGGGTGCTTTTGCCCACGCCCGAGCCCGCGAAGATTCCGATGCGCTGTCCCTTGCCGACGGTAAGCAAGCCGTCAATCGCGCGCACTCCCAGACTAATCGCGTCGGTGATGCGCTTGCGCACAAGGGCGTTTGGCGGCTGACGGTGAACGGGGTACAGCACCTCGCTCCACACGGGCGGTCCGCCGTCCATCGGTCGTCCTAGCCCGTCCAGCACCCGCCCTAGCAGGCATTCGCCCACAGGCACTTTATGCACCATGCCGGTTGCCACCACCAGACTGCCCGGCGTGATACCCTCCATCTCGCCTAAAGGCATTAGCAGAACGCGGTTCTGGCGGAAGCCCACTACTTCGGCAAAGATCGGCGAGCGCGTGCGCTGAAAGTGAATCTCGCACACCTCCCCCACCCGCGCGGCAGGTCCCACGCTTTCAATCACCAGACCGATGACCTGCTGCACCCGACCGTGTACCTTAATCGGGTCTAGCAGGCGCAATCGCTCCCGCGCCGCAGACAGGTCGGGCAGGGGCAGGGGCGGCAGATTGGTCAGCGTGTCTGACATGGTTGTCTGTCCTTCTTCCCTCTCCTACGCCGCCTGCTCACTTGCAAGCAACGCCTTCTCCACCGACTGCATCTGGGTGCGTAGCGATGCATCGATGGTTCCGCTGGGTGTTTCGATGATGCAACCGCCACCGCCCACACGATGGTCGTCCACAATCTCGATGTGCCGCACGCCATCGCAGACCGCGAGAAAATCGTTGCGGTGTTCGCGGGCGATTTGCAGGTCGTCGGGGTGCACGCGGATGCGCACCTGTTCGGTGTCCGCCACGCGCCGCAGGGCGTGCTTGATGATGGACAGGGTGGCTTCTCGACGAGCCTGGATCTCCTCGCGCAGCACCTTGCGAGCAATCTCCAGCACCAGATCGATGACCTGCGGCTCCATCTCTTCCCACAGTCGCTGCCGTTCGGCAAGCAGCGCATCCACCAGTTTCTGCACCTCCGCCTGCAAGCGGGCTATCGCCTGCTGAAACTCGCGCTGTCCCTCTTCCCGCCCTATTTGCAAGCCCTCTTCGTAGCCTTTGCGCACCGCATCTTGGCGCATCTGGTCTGCCTGTCGGTGTGCCTCCGCAAGCACACGACGCGCTTCCGCGAGCAGCTCCTCTGGGGTTGGCGCGGTCGGTTCCGGCGGTTCCTGCGCTTCCGCCGTCGGCTGTTGCACATGCAAAGGTGCGCCCACCCAGCGGGTGAAGCGTCCAATCTGGTCGCCTTTGAGCACCTGCACGCGCATCGCCTACACCACCATCTCTTCTGCGCCGCCACCCCGCGCGATGACGATCTCGCCCGCTTCCTCCATGCGCCGGATAATCGCCACGATGCGTTGCTGCGCCTCTTCCACGTTGCGCAGGCGCACGGGCCCCATGAACTCCATGTCCTCTTTGAGCATGTTGGCGGCGCGTTCGGACATGTTCTTGAAGATGCGCTGCTGTACCTCCTCGCTGCAGCCCTTCAGCGCGAGCGCGAGCTCCTTCATGTCCACTTCCTTCAGCACTGCCTGGATGGAGCGGTCGTCCAGCTGCACAATGTCCTCGAACACGAACATCATCTTCTTCACCTCTTCCGCCAGCTCGGGGTTGGTCTCGGAGAGGCTGTCGAGAATCATGCGCTCGCTGGTGCGGTCGATCCAGTTGAGCAGCTCCACCAATGCCTTCACGCCGCCCGCCGTGCTGAAGTCTTGCGAGATGACGGAAGAGAGCTTGCGTTCCAGCACCCGCTCCACCTCCCGGATGACATCAGGTGGGGTGCGGTCCATGATGGCGATACGGTGTGCTACGTCGGCACGCAGCTCGGGGGGCAGGCCCTGCAACACCTGCGCCGCCTGATTGGGAGGCAGGTACGCCAGAATCAGCGCAATGGTCTGTGGGTGTTCATCCTGAATGAAGTTCAACAGCTGGCTGGGGTCGGTCTTCTTGATAAAGTCAAACGGCACAATCTGCATGGCTTGAATGACACGGGTGATAAGTTCGTTCGCCTTTTCGGGACCGAAGGCGTTCTCCAGCACTTGTCGGGCGTGCTGCAAACCACCCTCTGCGATATACTCCTGAGCCACACAGAGCTCATGAAACTCCTGAATGACCGCTTCGCGCACTTCGGGCGCGATTTTGCCCATCCGCGCGATTTCGAGGGTGATTTGCTCTACCTCGTCCTCATCTAAGTGGCGCAATACTTTTCCCGCCACATCAGGTCCCATAGCGACAATCATGATGGCGGCTTTCTGACGATGAGTCAGTGAAGGTGTTGATGTTCGTGTCGCCATTATCGCTCATCCTCCGCTAGCCAGCCTTTAATCAGCATCGCCACCTTCTCTGGCTTCTGGTCTGCCAGCCGGATGACGCTTTCTAGGTTGACATCCACGCGCTCGCGGATGGGCGTAATTTCCACCTCTTCCTCTGGCAGTTCACCCTCAGCGATTCTCTTCCGCACAGCCCCTGCAGTCGCTGCAGCAACGTCTTCCTCTTCTCCACCCGTGGCGGCTATCTCCTCAGGCACTTCCCCACCCGGTAACGACATCACGACGCCCTCTGGAGTCTGCGCCACCCGCGCTGGGCGTAATGCCTTCGCCAACAACAGTAACACAATGAGCAGCATCAGCAGGGGCAGGTATCGCAGGGCGGTGTCTATCAGCTGGCGATTGGCAAACTGCTTGCGAGCGGCTTCCGCCTCTTTCGCCAGCGTGTTGTCGAAGGGGATGCTCTCCACAATCACGCGGAAACGGCGGTTGGGATCGGTCTGGTCAGCACCAACCGCTCCCTCAAGGAAGGTGCGCACCTTCTCCACCTGCTCCTGCGGCACAGAGGCGTCGATCATCGCCGCTACCGACATGCGCACCACCCTGCCCGGCGTCTTGACGCGGTGGATGGTGCTTTGACCCACCTCGTAGTTGGTGGTGGTGGTCGAGTGCTTGTATTCGCCAGGCGTGCTTGCGGGAGCAGTGGGATAGGTAGGCGCACCTGCAGCCCCGCCTGAGCCGCGCGTAGCGGCGCCGCGCACCGTCTCCTCAGTGCGGGTTTCACTGATGGCGATGCCTTGCCCGTCTGGACCGGTCTCAATCTGCTTCTGGTTCACCTCTTCGCGGTCGAGGTCGAGCTCGGCGGTCACGGTGAGCCGCGACTTGCCCGGACCGAGTACGGCGTCCAGCTGCTGTTGCAGCTGTCGCTGCACGGTCTCGGCATAGGCGCGTTCCAGTTCCAGTTTATTGCTCGCCACGCCGGGAGCCATGTCCGACGCCTGCGAACCATCCCACAGCAGATTGGCGTACTCGTCGACGACCGAGATGTTTTCGGGAGACAGCCCCGCCACACTGCGCGAGACAAGAAACACGATGGAAGCAATCTGCTCACGGGTCAGTTGTTGCCCTGGCTTTAGGTCGACCATCACGCTCGCCTTCGCCGGTTTCTTCTCGCCCACGAAGGGGGAATCGATTGCAGGAGTGATGTGGACGCGCGCGCCCGCCACTGGCTGCAGGCGGGAGATGGTGTTTTGCAGTGACTCTTCGTGCGCGATGCGGGTGGTCTCCTGTTCCACCGTCTGCGTGGTGCCAAAGCCCAGTTTCTCCAGACGGCTGTAACCCAGCGTGCCCTGATTGGGCAGTCCCTCCGCCGCCAGCGACAGTAGCATCTCGTCGCGTTTGTCTGCAGGCACCTCAATCGTACTGCCTCCTGCCGACAGGCGGTAGGGTACCTTCGCCTGCTTCAGCCGCGCCACGATAGCCCCCGAGTCAGAGGACGACAAGCCTGTGTACAACACCTCCCATTCGGGCTGCGTCGCCCAGAAGGAGAGGGCTATCATCACCACCAGCAACCCCGCCGCCGATGCGACGGCAATCAGCCGGGTCTGGCGGTCGCTGGTTTGCCACCACTCGCGCACGCGCTCTAACATCGGCTATACCTGCATCCGCATGATTTCCTGATACGCCTCAATCACCTTGTTGCGCACCTGCACCGCCAGCTGCAGGGCAACGGAGGCTTCCTCTGCCGTCGTGACCACACGCACGAGGTCATCGGTCTCGCCCGCAGCGAATTGTCGAGCGAGCTGGGCGGAATCGAGCTGCATCTGGTTTATCTTGTCGAAGACGCCTTTCAGTGTTTCCGCAAAGGAAGGCGCATCGTCGTGATTATTGAGCGAGGAGGTGCTGGTCAGGGGTGCTGTAACGCTCGGCAGCACGGCATTTAATCGAATATCCATCGCTCGTACCCTCCTTATGCGTTCCTGCCAATGTCTAAGGTACGCAGTGCCATCTGTTTGGCGGCGTTCATCGCGGTGACGTTTGCCTCGTAGGCGCGGGTGGCGGTAATCATGTCCACCATCTCGGTGACCACGTTCACGTTGGGCATCAGCACATAGCCGTCAGCGTCAGCGTCAGGATGACCAGGGTTGTACACGCGCTGTGGCGGGGACGTGTCCTCCGCGATGGCTGCGACGCGCACGCCGCCTCTTCCCGTTCGGAAGGCGTTCTGGATGCCTAACAGGTCAGCAAAGCCGACGGGTCGCTCCTCTAGCACTGCCACCTTGCGTCGGTAGGGACCGCCTGCCGCCGTGCGCGTGGTGTTGACGTTTGCCAGATTGTCGGCGATGACGTCCAGACGTAGCCGCTCGGCAGTCAAACCCGACGCGCTGATGCGTAACGAGTTAAATAGGCTCATGGCTCACTACCTCCCCCCTCCGCCCGTAATAACCAGCTTCAAGCGCTGGTAGCGTCCGGTGATTAGCTGGCTCAGCGCCTGAAAGCGTATCTGGTTCTCCGCGAGCTGCGCCATTTCGTAGTCGATATCCACCGTGTTGCCGTCGAGACGCATCGGTGCATCTTCGTCAGGCGCGACCTGTGGGTTCGCCAGCAAGGAGGGCGGCAAGGCATAGTGTCGTGGGTTGGTAGTGCGCAACGGGGTTGTTTGCGCAGCTCTCAAGAACTCTTCAAAAGAGACGTCAATCCGCCGATAGCCTGGCGTGTTCACATTGGCGATGTTGTGGGCGATTGCCTCGTGTCGCAGGGCACTCGCATGAAGTGCCTGCTTCAGCAAAGGATAGTGTCCGCCAAATAGTTTATCCGTCATCGGTTTCCCTCCTTAACACAGCCCGCAATAGTCGTTTCCATCGGCTCTCGTCGGTCTGGGTGTTTGTCCAAACCTGTGTCAGAGCTATCTTTTCACCGCACAGCAGCGCGCGCGGCACACCAGTTGTCAACATGTATGCTACATGTCGTCCGTATGTACGACGAAGCAGTTCAGCCGCCCCGCCCAAGTCGCATCGGCGGTGTTTCGCGCCGTGGCAGTCTGACGCCACCACGCTCACCAGTCGCTGCTCCAACAGTTCATAGGCGCATCGCGCCGCTGCCGGAGACGCCCTGCCCGGTATCAGTGAGCTGCTAGTTACTTGCAGATGCACCCCCAGCGCCACCAGCTCTTCCAACAGCGGCAGGTTGCGTTGCAGGGCGGGGACGCGTTCCGGATGCGCCAGTACCACCGTCCAGCCTGCCGCCAGCGTCTCCTTGATGACTGCCTGACCGAAGTTGGGCCAGTCCCCCCACAGCGGCTCCACAAGCACTGCGCGCGTTCCCTCACCCAGCGACATCCACTCATCGCTCTCAAGCCGTCGCAGCAGGTCAGGAGCCAACGGGATTTCGCAGCCGGGTAGCACCGTTAGCGAGATGCCCTTCGCGCCAAGCAGGGCGTTGAGCTGCTCGACCCCTTGCCGAATCTGCGCCGCGCTAAGGGCGGGTCGATCACCCCAGTGGAGATGTGGCGTAGCGACCATTGCCGTCACGCCCTGGGCGGCGGCATCTTCAGCTAGGAGTAGCGCTTCGCCCATGTCGGGGACACCGTCATCGACGCCAGGCAGGATGTGGGTGTGGATATCTATCATGGAGGGCTAACGGCGGAACACCGAGTAGGTCGCCAGTAGAGTGCCCAGTATCGCCGTCCATTCATAGTTGGGTCGGGGGCGCGATGGCACGATTACCACATCGGTCGGCTCCAGCGGGAAGCGGGCGCCCTGTGGCGTAGTGGCGTTGACCTGCAGGAACCGATTGCCGCGGTTCACCACGATTCGGTTCAGGCGCGCCTCCCTCGTTGGGCCTCCTGCCGCAGTGAGCGCGTCCATCAGCGTTTCACAGCGTCCCTTCTGCCAGCCGTATGCCCCAGCCCGTGCGACCTCGCCGATGATAAACAGGGTGTTCTCTCGTTCCGGCACGCGGATAGCCATGCCTGGCTGTAGCGGTCGCTCGCGCACCGCCGCATCGAGCAGGTTCAGCACTTGCGTCAACTCCCCCACCTGCACCTCCGCGCGAGATGGGTCCCCAGATGTCAAGGTGCCTCCGGCGGTCGCTATTGCTTCCTCCAGGTTGCGTAGTGTGCCTATCGGATACACTCCCGGACGTGCCACCGCCCCGGTGATGGTAAAGGTGGCTTCGGTCACAATCAGGTTATCTCCTGGCTGAAGCACAAAGCGCACCGCCGAATCCTCTCGTGAGAGATTATCGGTAAACCTCACGGAGAACTTTACCTCCTGCGCCCCTTGCCTGCGCAGGACGGTGAGGGACATACGGTCGGCATTGGGGGCGAAACCACCCGCCAGCGCGATGGCTTCGGCAACGGTCATGCCGGGCTGCAACGGATAAACGCCCGGGCGCACGACTGCCCCCAGAATGAAAACCTGATGTTGCGCGAAAGATTTCACGATAACGCTCACGCGCGGGTTTTTCACCCAGCGAGCCAGCGATGTGGTTATCTGCTGGCTAAGCTGGTCTGGCGTGGCGCCCTGCGCGCGTATCTCGCCCACGACTGGCAGGGAGATATTGCCATCGGGACGCACAATCACTGTGCGTGAGAGGTCTTCGTAGCCCCATACAGCCACCTCGAGGGTATCGCCCGCGCTGATGCGGTAGTCGTTAGCGGACATAGTGACGGGAAAGAGGAACAGCAACAGTACAGTCGCCACTGGCAGCAGCCGATTAGCCATGGAGGGTCACACCTCCTCTTCCTCGTCCTCTTCGCCCTGCTCCTCTTCTTCCTGAGCTAGCTCCTCCAGCGAAGTGGTCTCTAACCCTTCCTCGCGCTCGATAACGTCCAGCTCTTCGGCGGGCTCTTCACTTAAGGCGGGCAGCTCGTCGAGAATCACTACAGGCGTACGGTGTTTCGTGCGGCACTCCTCACAGGTAAACTTCACGCGCACTTCTGCCAGCCAAGACGGTATTTTCTCCAGCGGTTTGCCACAGTCCACGCAAGTTACCACGCTCATTTGCGGGCTTCCTCCTTCTTCGATAATTGCTCCTGTTCCTTCAGTTTCTGCTCATAGTGCCGCACAGACAGCACCGCGTTCACAATCATCAGCACTGCAGCACCGAAGTAGAGCCAGGGCAGCAACGAGTCTTGGGGCTGTCCTGGGTCACGGATGGCATCCGCCCCATACACTAGACCCACTGCACCGATGACGAATAACAACACCGCCAGCACGGTGAAGCTGTTGATGAATTTCCACACGACGCTAACGCCTCCTAACCCTCAAAATGGCAGGTACATTTTACCCGCTTTTTTAGCGTTTCGCAGCCCAATCGAGACAGGCCGGTATGATGTCCCCTTGCTTGGAGACCTTTCATTACTGCTCCTTCCGCGCTCGCTTCTTGGCGTCCAGCAGCCTGCCGATTTGCTCGGTCGATGTGGTAGGCGGTACAATCGGACGAGCGGAGGACGACTCGCTGCCAGCAGGCAATTGTGTTCCCTCTAAGTTCGAGGCGGGTACGGCAGGCGGCGCATACTTTTCGCGCAGTCGCTCTTTGCGCTGTAACAACCTCGAGGTGGCAGAAACCGCAGATGGCACCCGACGCTTTGGCAACCAGCGCGTCCTTATTCCTTCCCATGCCTGCTGCCAATCGGCAAGCACGTCCGTTTGCCAGACGATGCGGCGCAAGGCGATGTCGAAGGGCAGCAGCACCAGCACCACAAACAGCAGCGGGATACTGGCTTCGGAGGGCACGCGCACCGGCGCACGCGCCGCCCCAAAGATATCCTGCGGGGGCGGTTGTTGTTTGCCACCAGTTAGGCGAGCGATTTGTGCTAACAGCGCGATGTTGCTTTTCAGGTCGCGATACTCTGGCGAGTAGGCAATGGTGTCGGTTGCCACGCTCAGACCAGTAGTGCCGTTCGGTTGCCGATGTTGCACTGCCACCACATAGGTACCGTATCCTCTCGCCTCAAAGGTCGCCTCGTAGCGCGTCGCGCCAGTTTGCGATAGCACCAGCGGACTAACCTGACCTGAGGGCGCAATCAGCTTCGCCAAGAGCGAGTGCGATAGCATCTCGCCGTTCGCTGCCGAGTGTAGCAGGTCAACCGTCACGTACCCCTTCCCTCCGGAGAGCGTTACGTTGGTACGTAACTGCTCGGCGGGCAGGCTACGCAAAATGGTGCGTATCGCACGTGCCGCCACAGCAGGGAAGTCCGCCCATTTCACCCATTGAGCGCTCCACCTTGCCTGCCCATCCGAAGTGAACGCCATGCTGCGCCCTACCCCATACTGCCACACTGCGAAAATGGGGTCGTCCTTGTGCGAGAGCAGACCCAGTTGTGCGCCTGGCTTCACGGTGGTGGTGTTGTAGCCCAGCAACGGCGGCGACCCCTCCCAGGCGATACCCGCTACGCTCTCGTCGTTGGTGTAGCGCACGTAGAACGGTTCCTCGATATACTGCGCCTTGCTGGCAATCACCGCCTCCTTCGTGAAGATTTGGGGAAGGTTCGCCATGCGGTCGGTGAAGTAATAGCGTCCGCCGCCTGCCTTCGCCAGTTGCTGCAAGAAAGCTTCGTCCTTCCCGCGCCCAAAACAGACCACCGTGACCGTGATGCCTACCTTGCGCAGCTGGGCAGCAAGCGGTATCGCCCCCTCCTGGTCATCGCAATCATCTCCGTCGGCAAGCACAATCATGTGTTTAAGACGGGCACGGCTGCGTTGTAGCAGCTTTGCCCCTGCCTCGATGCCAGGTCGCACATAGATTCCTCCACCGCCTGGACGGAATGCCGCGATCGCGCGCAAAATCTCTTCCTTTTTCTCACCGACCTTCCACATTGGGACTACGGCGCGGCAGTCCGACCCAGCAGCAATGATACCCACTTCGTCCTGCGGGGTCAGCAAACGCACCACCGTTGCTGCTGCTCGGTTCGCCAGCTCCATCTTAGTGGCGCCACCCTCTGGCATCGCCATGCTGCCCGAATCGTCCACCACCAGCACGATGCCCACACTGGGGTAGGAATGGTACTTTCGCACGTCCATCGACACTGGCAGGGTCTCTTCCACTGGCGTCTCAAAGTAGCCGCCAGCACCGAAGCTATCTTCTCCCCCAATCATGCCCAGTCCGACGCCTAGCTCACGCGTGGCGACCTGTAGCGCACGCATCGCAGGAATGCTCAGGGCATAGGCGGGCACGTTATGGAGAATCACGGCATCGTACGCCTGTAATTGGGCAGGCTGTACCTTCATCGCCTGGGGGGCTACCACCTCCACACGGATGCGTTGCGCACGCGCTGCTTCGGCAAAGGGCAATGGTTTGCCATCGCCAGTCACATACAACACGCGGGGTTTGCCCTGCACGCGCACGTAGCCCGCCCCCCGATTGTTTTGCGGGTAAGTATCCGTAGTAGCCTGCAAAACAAGCTGATATCGATACTGTCCGCTTGTGTCCTCTCGGTGCGACAAGCGCACCAGGTTTTTGCCAGCGTTTAGATTTACCGCCTGGGTTTTGACGGGTTGTCCATCGCGTAGCAGAGTGAGCTTCACCTCCTGGGCGTGAGTGGATTGAATCCACACCCGCAAGTCGAACGGCTCCCCTTCCTTGACTAGGGATGGACACTGCACGCGGTCGATCAGCGTCTCGGTGCGCACGTCGCGGACAAACGGTACCACATGTACTTTCACTCCTCGGCTGGCTGTTTGTAGCGCCTGTGCCAGAGTGTCTCCAGCGTTGGCGTTGCCGTCCGAGAACAGCACAATGTGCTTGCCAATGTTTTCAGGGAAGGCGGCGAGCGCGAGACCAAGCGCACGCCCGATGTCGGTCATCTCGGGTGAGCTGCTGGCGGGGATATGCGGAACATCAAGACGGCTGGTCAACGGGGACACCATCTGCGGGTCGCTACCGAAGACGATAACACCTGCCAGGTCATCCTCGCGCATCTGGCGGGTGGCATCGCGGATGAACTGAAGCGCACTCTGGCGCAGCTCAGGGGGAACGCTTGCACTGCCGTCGACGACGAAGAACACTGCTTGTGCTGTAGTAGTGCGCACCCACCGCACGCCCGCCAGCGCGAACACGACCAGCGTCACCAGCAGCAGGCGCAGCCACAACGACACCTGCTGCTGCCATGGGGGCAGGGCTGCCAAACTGTGTCGGTGAACCCACCAGAACGCTGGTAGCACCAACAGCAGAAGCAATAGGCTAGGACGGGCAAACTCGACAGGCATCCTTCCTCACCGCAGGGCGCGCTCACATTCTTGGCGCAGGGTCTCTAGCGCACGTTCGCGCTCGGGGGGACGAGGCAATGCCTGCGCCATCGGATTGCTCTGGCGGGCAGCACGGTCGGCGTCCAGAATCTGCAGCGCGCGCTCGTACAATGGGCGTACTTCGCTCTCTGGTTTGCGCTGCGCCCTCGCGATGCGCGCCAGTCCAGCGTAAGCGAACGCGTAATCCACTTCGGGTATCTCGGGTACTGCACGCACCTGGTTATAAACACTGCTCTCGATCGCGAGCATCCGCCGATACACTGCTTCCGCCTCTTGCAGTTTACCCTGATCCTCCAGCGTTTTGCCCAGCTCCACCATCACGCGCAGGGCGTGCGGGTCAAGCTCCAGCGCGCGCCGATAGGCATCCACAGCCTTATCGCCGTCGCCAAGCACGTCGCGGTACAGGTTGCCCAAATGATACCATGTTTTGGAGATGGGGGTCAGCTCGGCAGCTTGCCTGAGCGCACGCTCTGCCTGCTGCGACATGGAGGGGTCGCCTGCGCGAGCCATGCCTAGATACATCATGCCCAAACTTAGATAGTGGTCGCCATTGAACGGCTCCCACCGCAACGCGCGTTGGTATCCTTCAGCGTCAGGCATTCCCTGAGAAAGGTTCCAGTTTGCAAGGTTGGCGTTCCATGTGCCCCCTGCGCGCAGGGTCAGCAGCACAACCGCTGCCGTTAGCAACAGCACAGGCGCAGCGCTCCACCGTGCGGCGGTTCTCGAAGTCGCTTGCTCGTCTACGCCACGAGGCAATAGGGCGGTCATCAGCCCTATGGCTCCCCAAAAGGTAAACAGGCAGGCGAAGATAGACCAGTCGGAGTCCACCAGATTGCGTGCCAGCCCAGCGGTTACTGCGCTGGCAAGCCCTGCACGCAGCACTGGGTATCCATGCATGTTCAGCTCGTGCTGGGGGGCATGGCGCAAAGCCTGCTCGCGGCACAGCACTGTCCACGCTAACGTCCCCAACACCGCGAACAGCAGTATCGCCGCGGGCGCACCCGACTCTGCTGCCAGTTGCAGATAGCTGTTGTGTGCCAAGCGGGTAAAGCCCACATACGCATCGCGTGGGTAGGCGATTTCATAAGTGCCTAACCCAGTACCCAGAAGGGGATGGTGCTGCACCATGCTTAGCGTTCCCTTCCACGTCCACACTCGAAAGCCACCAGAGTGACTCTCTGCCTGCGCCGCCTGTGGGGTGATGCGTTGCGTCAGCGGACGTGCCGCAAGAAAGGCAGTAACGACGCACAGCAGCGCTATCGCCACAAACCATCGCGCACGCTGTCGGCTCCACGAGCGGTTCCAGCTCATCCAGATGGCCATTGCCGCCAGCGATAGTGCGGCACTAATCGCCCCAAACCGAGAGCCAGTTAGTAGTATCGCCGCTGCCTGCAGCCATGTACCGAACCCTGCTAGCCAGCGCATCTCCACTTTGCCGCGCGTGAGGGGGTGGTCGGGAGCAGCTAGGGCGAGTGATAGCGTTACCGGGAAGGTCAGGCAAAGATAGCCTGCTAGAAAGCTGGGGTTAAAAAAGGTGCCGAACACCCGCCAATTGGGTACCAGCCGCACGTTCTCGGCGTATTCCCGAACAGCAACGGCGGCAGCGAGCATACCTGCTAGCGCTATCGCGTATAATGCCACAGTCGCCTGCGCGGTGCGTTGCTTTGCCAACACCCATGCGGCTACTACTGCAACTACCCAGTGGCTCCAAATGACTAGCGTGCCCCATCGATACACCGAAGTCAGCACCGATGCCAACATCCACAGCAACAGCAATGTGGTTAGCAGGCGAATTGAGGAAGGTAGGGAGTCCGTTTGTGAGCGGACGTGCTTCCACTCCCACCAGGCAGCAATCAGAACAAGCAGCCCCATAAGCCAGATGGCTACTGACAGCATCGTGCCTGTGGTGAACAGCCCGACTATCAGTCCGCGCAGCGATGGTTCCACTGGCTCGCTGCCCACTTCCAGTCGGCCCGTGATGAATGGTGCCAATACAATCGCTGAACTTAGCAGCAAAACGGAGAGAGAGATGCCTCCTGAAGGCAGTGCAGCACTTGCTTTTTGGGCACGGGGTTTCTTCATAATTGTCCTGCGAGAGCAGTTTGGATTGCAGCGTTCAATAAGTTTCTTGGTGGCTCAAGGCATTTCCTGCTGTCGGGCAGTGAGCGACCGCTGGTTGTCATCACTGCCCGACTTTTTGCAGGTAGGGAGGGCTCCGGGTCGGCAGTTGTCTTTCCCCGCACTGCCTCTACACAGCGCTGCGCATCTCAGGGAAACATCCCCTGCAGAGCACTGCTTAGAGCCTGCGGCTTCATGCCCAGCGACACAGCGATGGCGGGCCAGCTTTGGCGCATCTGTCGCATTTCAAATACCCGTGCGGGCGACGCATTCGTGGCCTTGGCGATGCCGTAGCCAAGAACCAGCGAACTAAGAGTATAACCCTTCTCGCGATAGCTTAGCACTTCTGACTGGGGAACCTTAAAGAAGTCTACGATGCGCTGGATCACCCACTGCTCCTGCCCGTTCTTGAGGACCGACTTCTCCGCCACTGCCAGCAGAGTCTGTATCACAGCAACTTCGGCGTCGATAGCGATGCGCTCTCCCAACACACTGCCTCGGAGCTGCAGCTCTGGGTATTGCTGCCCGATTTCCACTTCGCGGATGACTCGCTTCATCAGCTCCATCAAGGCGGCGACGTCTGAGCTCATCTGCCTGCCTGTCTCATCCGCTTCCAACACCAGCTGTGCTACCAGTCCATCAGTGGTAGCCGGTGCCAAGGGAGGCTGAGCCGATGGCTGCGAACGCAGAGGCTGGATGCTACTTCCCAGCAGGAGTCCAATCAGCAGAGCTACCGTGAAACTGCCCACTGTTCGCAGAGAAACTCCGCACTTCATGCCGACACCTCCAGAGAAGCACGTTCTACCGCTTACATAGACTGTCGGGGGTAAAGCAGAGTTACCATCTTGTTTTAGGAAGGAACCGCCTTGCTGCAGGAGAGACACGCGTTGAGAACGAAATGTGGAGAAGGCACTCGGTCTTAAAAAATTACAAAAAAAATCTGGTGGGCAACCCTAAAGTTCACGCATAGGTTTGCCGATAATCATAGCAACAGGCGGATCCGATAAAGGCAAACCCACAGAAATGTGGGGACGCAAAGCCATGGGGTCTACGTCCCGGCGAGGGTCGGGATATGATCGCCCGGCTGCCGAAGTTCTGCCTTATGAAACGGCGTCAACCGTGGGGCACGTCGTGAGAGGAGGCAGGATTTTTCATGAAAATCTCGTTCGATGAGTACAGCCGGGTGATTCAGGTCAGCCGCCTGAGCAGAGCTGGTGCGGCAGTGTTGCCTGCACCTCCCCATACCGCCACAGAGGAGGCTCTTCCTCCCGCTGCTTCGGTGGAGCTGTCTCCTCAGGCGCAGGAAATCCGCCAGATAAAGTTTCTGCTGGATGAGATTCCGGATGTGCGCGAGGAGATGGTGCAGGAGCTTCGCCAGAAGATCGAGGCGGGGGAGTATCACGTCTCCTCGGAGGAGATTGCGGACCTGATAGTGCGGCGCACCTTTGCCGACAACATACGCTGACCTGTCACTCGGAGTGCAGCGAGGGGCGAACGGTTTCGGATCAGGAGCCTGATAGGCAGGGGCACAGTGGTGTGCCCCCGCTTGAACTATATCAATCGTGGGTAAGAATCCAGCACCTTCATGTAGTTGGCGCGCTCAAAGGCGGCTGGCTGCGCTACGTTTTTCTGGCTGACGCTGCCAATCATCTGGCGCACTGAGGTGTACTCGTACTCCTCCATCCACGCCTGCATCTCATGTAGGATTTGTGCAATACGACCAAGCCCATTTGCCAGCAGCTCCGAAGCCATCATTGTTACTTTTGCGCCTGCCATCAGCCCTTTCAACACGTCTTGGTATGTGTGGACACCTGTGGTGATAGCTAAGTCCACCGGCACGCGCCCATACAGGATGGCTGTCCAGCGCAACGGCAGACGCAGCTCGTGGGAGTCACTAAGTACTAGATGGGGCGTGACTTCTAAGTTCACGATGTCGATGTCTGGCTGGTAGAAGCGGTTGAATAGTACTAGTGCGTCTGCACCCGCCTCTGCCAGACGCTTCGCCATGTTTGGGATGGAGCTGAAGAACGGGCCAATCTTTACTGCAAGCGGGATGCTAACCTCCTGCCGTACAGCTTGCACCACGTCCACGGTCATCTGCTCCACTGTAGTGCCTGGCAGGTCGGGGTCGGTGGGCAGGTAGTAGATGTTCAGTTCGAGCGCATCGGCGCCTGCCTGCTCCATCAGCTTCGCATAGCGCACCCATCCTCCTGCGGAGACGCCGTTCAGGCTGGCGATGATGGGGATGTTGGTCTGCTGCTTCGCCTTTCGGATAAGGTTCAAATACTCGTCGGGTCCGACGTTGTATTCTCCGAGATCAGGGAAGTAGCTGAGCGCCTCCGCATAGCTTTCGGTGCCATGTGTAAGGAAGTAATCCAACTGCTGGCTTTCCAGCGAAATCTGTTCCTCAAACAGCGAATACATCACCACTGCACCGATGCCTGCCTCTTCCAGCTGGCAGATGGTCTCTACCTTGTGGGAGAGAGGCGAGGATGAGGCGACCAGCGGGTTTCGTAAGGTTAGTCCCATATATGTTGTGCTTAAATCCATTGTCGACAGTCCTCCTGAATCCGTTTTCGCCACAGTGGGGAGGGGTTGGCAGGCGCCAACCCCTGCGGTTTACTTGGTGTCGGAGCCTTTGCCCGCTAACATTCGGTAGTAGCGCCACCGCTCCTCGATAGCCTGTTGGGCTTTCTGCAGCAGCTGCTCTGCCGCCTCCGGGTTCGACTGCATCAGGATGCGGTAGCGACCCTCTTTGGAAGTATACTCACGCAGCGGGATGGTAGGCCCGTTAGAGTCGAGCTGGAAGGGGTTTTCGCCCTGTGCTGCCAGCAGCGGATTGTACCGGTAGAGCGGCCAGTAGCCGGTGTCCACTGCTAGCTTCTGCTGAATATGTCCCTTGGACATATCGATGCCGTGCGCGATGCAGTGGCTGTAAGCGATGATGATGGACGGTCCTGGATACGCTTCCGCTTCCAAGAACGCCTTCAGCGTCTGCAGTTCGTTGGCGCCCATCGCGACCTGCGCGATGTAGATGTTGCCGTAGTGCATTAGCATCATGCCCAAGTCCTTCTTGATGGTGGGCTTGCCCCCTGCAGCGAATCGGGCTACAGCGCCCAGCGGGGTTGCTTTGGATGCCTGTCCTCCGGTGTTGGAGTAGACTTCGGTGTCCAGCACTAGCACGTTCACGTCCTCGCCGCTGGCAAGCACATGGTCTAATCCGCCATAGCCGATGTCGTATGCCCAGCCATCGCCACCGATAATCCACACGCTCTTTCGCACCAGCATATCGGCGACGGCAAGCAGGTCGCGCACTTTCGGGTCGCTCTTGCCTGCTAGTTTCTCTTTCAGCTTTGCCACACGCTCACGCTGCGCGTGAATGCCTGCCTCATCGGACTGGTCGGCGTTCAGCAAGCCGTCCACGAGCGCGTCATCGGCGATAATCGGACGCAGCTCCTGCAGCAACTGCCGAGCGTAGGCGTTCTGCCGGTTGATCGCCAGTCTCATGCCTAACCCGAACTCAGCAGTGTCCTCGAACAGCGAGTTGTTCCAGGTGGGGCCTCTGCCTTCGTGGTCGGTGGTGTATGGGGTAGTGGGCAGGTTGCCGCCGTAGATGCTGGAACACCCCGTAGCGTTGGCGATGTAGAGTCGGTCACCAAACAGCTGGGTCAGCAGGCGCACGTATGGTGTCTCTCCGCACCCGGTGCAGCCTCCGTTAAACTCAAACAAGGGGCGCAGCAGCTGCACGTTCTTGATGTTATTGAAGCGCAGGCTGTCGTGTTTGGGGATATCGGGCAGGGTCAAGAAGAACTCCCAGTTTGCCCGCTCTTGCGCCCGCAGCGGGATTTGCGGATGCATGTTCAGCGCCTTGCGCGAGCTGTCGCTCTTGTCTTTGGCAGGGCACACTTCCACACACAGCTGGCAGCCCGTGCAGTCTTCCACTGCCACCTGAATGGTGAACAACTTGTCAGGTAGCTCGCGCCACTTCGCTGGTGCAGACTTGAAGGTCTCGGGTGCGCCTTGCAGCAGGGATTTATCGTACACCTTAGCGCGGATGACCGAGTGTGGGCAGATGTAGACGCATTTGCCGCACTGGATACACAGGTCGGGTTCCCAAACGGGCACTTCCAACGCGATGTTGCGCTTCTCCCACATGGCGGTTCCTGTCGGATATGTGCCGTCTGGCGGAAACGCGCTCACCGGCAACAGGTCGCCTCGTCCTGCCATCAGCTGCGCCGTCACGCGCTTGACAAACTCGGGGGCATGGTCGGGCACTACTGGCGGTCGGTCGAAGGTGCTGGTAACCTGTCCTGGCACCTTGACCTCGTACAGGTTCTCCAGTGCGGCGTCCACTGCAGCAAAGTTTTGCTGCACCACCGCTTCTCCACGCCGCCCGTAGGTCTTGCGGATGGCTTCCTTAATTTTGGCAATGGCTTCCTCGCGCGGAAGCACGCCGCTGATTGCGAAGAAGCAAGTCTGCATGATGGTGTTAATGCGAACACCCAGTCCCACGCGCTTGGCGACGTCGTAGGCGTTGATGACATAGAACTTCAGCTTCTTGTCAATAATCTGCTGTTGCACCGAGCGCGGCAGGTGATCCCAGACCTCTTCCGGACCGTAGGGACTGTTCAACAGGAAGGTGGCGCCCTCTTCCGCAAGGTCAAGCACGTTGTATCTCTCTAAGAAGTGGAACTGGTGGCAGGCTACGAAGTTCGCACGCTGGATTAGATAGGTGCCGAGAATGGGGCGCGGTCCAAACCGCAGGTGCGAGACGGTAACTGCCCCCGACTTCTTGGAGTCGTATACGAAATAGCCCTGTGCCCAGTTGGGGTTCTCCTCGCCAATGATTTTGATAGAGTTTTTGTTCGCGCCAACGGTTCCGTCTGCACCCAACCCCCAGAACACCGCACGCACCACATCGGGCGACTCGGTGGTGAAGTTGGGGTCGAACTCCAGACTGGTGTGGGTTACGTCGTCGACGATACCGACGGTGAAGTGGTTTTTGGGCTTGTCTTTCGCCAATTCATCGTAGACGGCTTTGACCATTGCCGGGGTGAACTCTTTGGAGGACAGCCCATAGCGCCCGCCGATAACGCGCGGCACACGCTCGAACGGCAGAGTACCTTCCATCATCGCCTCGCCCAGCGCGGTCACCACGTCCTGATACAGCGGCTCGCCCAGTGCGCCTGGCTCCTTGGTGCGGTCTAATACCGCAATGCCCTTGACAGTGGATGGCAGTGCGTTCAACAGGTGTTCCCGCGAGAAGGGGCGATACAGACGTACCTTCACCAGCCCGACGCTGTAGCCTTTCTCTAGCAGCACCTGAAGGGTCTCCTCGACGGTGCCACAGCCCGAACCCATCATGATGATGACGTAATCAGCGTCGGGTGCGCCCACATACTCGAACAGGCGATACTGCCTGCCCACGATGCTGGCGAACTTATCCATCGCTTTCTGCACGATGCCTGGCGTAGCCATGTAGAAGGGGTTGCATCGCTCGCGCGACTGGAAGAAGGCATCGGGGTTTTGGGCAGTGCCGCGGATGATCGGGCGGTCGGGGCTCATGGCGCGTTCGCGGTGCGCCCGTACCAATTCGTTGTCGATCATCGCGCGCATGTCGTCTTCGGTGATTTGCTCGATCTTGCGCACCTCATGGGAGGTGCGGAAGCCGTCGAACACGTGCAGGAAGGGCACGCGGGCTTCTAGGGTCGCCGCCTGAGCGATGAGCGCGAGGTCCATGACCTCTTGCGCGTTGTTAGAGAAGAGCATCGCCCAGCCAGTGGAGCGGCACGCCATCACGTCGCTGTGGTCCCCGAAAATGGAGAGCGCGTGTGTGGCGACTGTTCGCGCCGCGATATGGAACACCGTACTGGTGAGCTCGCCCGCGATTTTGAACATGTTCGGGATCATTAACAGCAATCCTTGAGCGGAGGTGAAGGTGGTGGTCAACGCCCCTGCCTGCAACGCGCCGTGTACGGCGGCGGCTGCCCCCGCTTCCGATTGCATCTCAATGACTTGCGGCACCGTCCCCCACACATTAGGGATACCTTTCGCTGCCCACTCGTCACTGAGTTCGCCCATGGGGGATGAGGGGGTAATGGGGTAAATCGCTATCACTTCGTTGATGCGGTAAGCGGTATATGCTGCCGCTTCGTTGCCGTCGAGTGTAATATACGAACGTGCCATCGTCGTCTTCCTTTCTCCGTCGCGTTGTTGGTCGTGTATACCAGTAGGTGGTATACGAGTCACTACACCAAATATAGTACACCAACTTTTGCGATTTGAAAAGGGCAGAAGGCGTTTTTTGCTAGATAGGCGGGAGAGCACAAGTGGTTTGTTAATTTACGACTTACATACCGTAAACTAGCACTAGGTTGTCGCGGTGGATGACTTCGTCTGCGCGCTTGAAGCCTAACTTGGCCTCAATCTCGGTGGTCTGGCATCCAGCGATTCGACCGAGCTCCTCGCTGCTATAGTTCGTGAAGCCACGTGCGAACACCTCGCCTTGTTCGTCACGCACTTCGACAACCTGCTGCGGCAGAAAACGCCCTTCGCAGCGCACGATGCCCGCGGGCAACAGGCTTTTCCCGTCGGTGACGATGCGTTCTTTTGCACCAGCATTCACGGTGATAGACCCAGCGGCAGGCAGTCCGTAAGCTAGCCACCGCTTCCGATGGCACAGTTTGCGTGGCAGAGGATGAAACACAGTGCCCACGAAGTCGCGTCCACGGCAGATGTGGTGGACGATACCCTCGTGTCTTCCGTGTGCGATGACCATCGTAACGCCCGAAGCGGCAGCAATCTGCGCCGCCTGCAGTTTGGTAATCATGCCGCCCGTGCCCACGCGGGAACCGCTACCCCGCGCCATATGCCAAATAGTCTCATCTATGCGCGACACCTCAGGCACTAAGCGGGTGTATCGCCCACGCTCGTCTCGTTCGTAAAGTCCCTCTACATCCGATAGCAGGATAAGCAAGTCTGCGTCCAGCATTGACGCCACCATTGCCGCCAAGGTGTCGTTATCACCGAAGCGGATTTCCTCGGTGGCGACGGTGTCATTCTCGTTGATGATAGGCACGATGCCCATCTTCAACAGCTGATGAAGGGTGTTGCGTGCGTGCAGGAAGCGATGGCGCTCGCCGAAATCCTCGCGCGTCAGCAGCACTTGGGCTACTGGTAGGTCGTAGGCGACGAACGCTGCCAAATAGGCCTGCATCAGCAGGGGTTGCCCAATTGCCGCCATCGCTTGCTTGAACGGCATGGTCGTCTGCTTCAATGGTTGCGCGGGTTTTCCAGCGCGCTGCTCCCATTGGTCAGTACCAGCGCGGATGGCACCAGAGCTGACAATCACGACGTCCGTTCCCAATCGGTGTTCTGCCGCGCATTGCATTGCCAGCGAAGCGATGTAAACGCGGTCTAACGAGCCGTTCTCATCCGTGAGCGTGCTGGTGCCCACCTTGATAACGATTCTCTGGTAAGCCATCACTGAGCGTCCAGATGTTCCTCGTCGAAGAAATCGAACTCTTCATCAGCGATGCGCACCGTATCGCCATGCTGGATGCCTGCCTCGCGCAGACGCTGCAGCACGCCAATCCGCTCCAGTTTGCGATGCAAGCGGCGCACCGCCTCCTCGTTTTCCATGTCGGTCATTTTTACGAGACGCTCGATACCCTTACCCTGCACGGTGAACTCGTGCTCGCCCGTTTGCATGACCTGCCATGCGCGTTCGTCTTGCTGCGGCGCGCGGATGACCACCATGTCTTCTGTGGCGGTAGACGGCAGGGGGATCGAATCGAGCAGTTCCGCCAGATGGTATACCAACCGTTGCACGCCGTCACCCGTGGCTGCGGAGATCACGTGCACAGCATAACCCCTCTCGCTGAGCGCATCGCGCACTCGGTCGCGGAGATCGGCAGGCGCGACGTCCGCTTTGTTGAGCGCGACCAGCATGGGACGGCGCAGCAGGTCAGCATTGTAAAGTTCTAGTTCGCGCTGGATGACTTCGAAATCCTGCAGGGGGTCACGCCCTGTCATGCTGGAGATGTCTAGCAGGTGCACCAGCACGCGGCATCGCTCCACATGGCGCAGGAACTGGTGCCCCAACCCCTGTCCAGCGTGTGCGCCTTCGATCAAACCGGGCAGGTCTGCCACCACGAAGCTGCGTCCCGTTTCCACAAAAACGACCCCGAGATTTGGCACAAGAGTGGTGAAGGGGTAATCGGCGATTTTGGGCTTGGCTGCGGAGATGCGCGAGATCAGGGTGGACTTTCCCACGTTCGGATAGCCAACTAGCCCCACATCTGCGAGCAGTTTCAGCTCCAGCCGCAGCCGGCGTCGCTCGCCTGGCTCGCCTTTCTCCGCGAAACGGGGCGTTTGCTGCACGGGATTGGCAAAGTAGGCGTTGCCGTGCCCGCCGCGACCGCCTCGCGCGACCACCACCTGTTGACCGGGACGGATTAGGTCGGCTAGCCACTCGCCGGTTTCCTCATCGTAAACTACCGTGCCGACGGGTACGCGCAGCTCACAGGATGCGCCGTGCTTGCCGTGGCGTAGGTTCGGTCCGCCATCGCCGCCCCGCTCCGCGCGGTAATGACGCTGGAAGTGATAGTCTAGGAGAGTAGTTAGGCGTTCGTCCGCCAGCAACACCACGTCGCCTCCCCGCCCGCCGTCGCCGCCAGCAGGTCCGCCGCGGGGGACATACTTCTCGCGTCGGAACGCCACGCACCCGTTGCCACCATCCCCCGCTTGAACCTCGATGGTAACTTCGTCAACAAACATGGTCGACCTCGAATGCGCGAAAAGGCTCGCACTGCGGCGAGCCTTCTCAGAATTGCATGAGCTGCTCGGCTATGCGCTGACCGATTCCGCTAACGGCACTACGCTCACGCGGCGATTCTTCTTATCGGTGCTTTCGTATTTGACCACGCCATCCACCAAGGCGAACAGCGTGTAGTCGCCACCCATGCCCACGTTCCTGCCTGGCTTGAACTTGGTGCCGCGCTGGCGGACGATGATGCTGCCCGCCTTGACGAACTCGCCGCCAAACTCTTTCACGCCGAGCCGCTTCGATTTGCTATCCCGACCGTTGCGCGAACTGCCAACGCCTTTCTTATGTGCCAACTTACCTCACCTCTTCCTACACTTCGATGCTCTGTATCCGCAGAACCGTCTGCCACTGTCGATGCCCATAGCGACGCCGCTGGTTCTTCTTGGGCTTGTAGGTAAAGCCGATGATCTTCTTGCCCTTCACGTGACGTAACACCTGCGCCACGACCTTTGCGTTGGGCACTGTAGGTGTACCGACGCGAAGGCTATCCTCACCCTGTACCAGTAACACCTCTGTCAGCTCCACCGTCTGACCCTCTTCCACAGGCAGCTTTTCCACACGCAGGATGGTATCTGGTTCTACCTTGTACTGTTTCCCACCCGTTTTCACGACTGCGTACATCGCCGTCCTCACTTACGAACGAAATCGCCTCAAACACCTGTAGGATTTTACCGAAGAATAAGCCGCTTGTCAAGGGAGTTCAGCAGCCGAGGGTTGGTCGGCTACTCGACCGTTTGGGTATCCCCTTGACAAGGAGTAATCCTTCAGGATACCATGCATATAGAAGAAAGAAGGGGAGGTCTCCCGATGAGAAGTTCTAGAAAGGGGTTTGAGCTCGACCCCATCACTCTGGGCACGATTGCGTTGGGCATCGTGCTGGTCGTGGTGTTCATTGTCATCGGCAACAACCGTATGCCTCAACCTGTATCGCCCTCTTATGCCAGTGCGTCGGCAGGTGCTGGCGGAACTGGTAGCGCATCGCCATATGGGGGCGCACCGTATGGGGCAGGTCCCTACGGTCCAGGCCCGACGATGGGAATGCCTTATGGCGCACCTACCGGTCCGTATGGAGCATACGGCGCTCCGCCAGGTATGCCGCCGGGGATGCCTCCTGGAATACCTCCTGGCGCTGCACCTCCCACTTCTGGGGCGTATCGTCCGACCGCGCCCATGCCAGGCGGTCCGACAATGAGCGGTCCCTCGGCACCTCCGGGCGGTGCAGGCTCTATGGGCAGACTGGGAGGCGGAAGGGGTAGTATGGAGATGGAAGAGTACTAACCCAGTTTCCCCCACCGAGCGGCTGCGATGTTCGCAGCCGCCTTTTTGTTATCCTTCGCGAGGGAACCCGCCTGTGTTCAAGAGACGTATAGAAAGAAACAGCAAACAGAGTGAGAGGAGGAGGTTTCATGCATCGCTGGCAGAAAGCCGTGGTAGGTGTTGTGGTGTTAGCAGGCATGGCCTTTGGCGCGATGTGGTTGACAGGAAACCTGTTCGCGAACCCCCTGCCAAAAGGACGGACTGCCCCTGACTTCACCTTACCGGATCAGGACGGCAAACGGCATCGGCTCTCCGCGTATCGAGGCAAGACCGTCGTGCTGGCATTCTATCCGGCGGACATGACGCCCGGCTGCACGATGGAGATGCGTTCCTTAAACGCAGCATTGCCCCAATTCAAACAGATGGGGATACAGGTGTTTGGCATCAGCGTGCAGGATGTGAGGTCCAAGCGAGAGTTCTGTGACCGAGAAGGGCTGCAGTTTTCTTTGCTGGCAGACGTTGGCGGTAAAGTGGCACGGCAATACGGCGTGCTCGCCCCCGCCGGGATTGCCCAGCGCGTGACGTTCATCATCGACCCGAAGGGACAAATTTCCCATGTCATCACCAATGTGAACGTCGGCGCGCACGGTGAGCAGGTGCTGGCGTTGCTGGGCAAACAGCCCGCGGGGCAAGCCCTGGCCAACTGGAAAGCGCAACTGGGAAAGCCCATACCCGACTTCCAGCTGCCGCGAGCAGATAACGGTAAGATGGAGTCGCTGTACGGTGACCGCAAGCAGAAGGCAACCGTCGTCATGTTCATCGCGACGCGGTGCCCCATCTCCAACGACTACAACGAGCGCATGCGCACCATCGCCCAAGAATACATGGCGAAAGGCGTGCGCTTCGTGGGCATCAACTCCAACGTTATCGAACCCGTGGAGGAGGTGGCTGCCCACGCAAAGCAGAACGGCTTTCCCTTCCCCGTACTAAAGGACGAAGGAAACAAGATTGCCGACCACTTCGACGCGCAGTTCACGCCCGAAATCTTCGTGCTGGATGCAAAAGGCGTTCTGCGCTATCATGGACGCATTGACGATAGCCAGAATCCAGCAAACATTACCTCGCACGACCTGCGCGACGCGCTGGACGCGCTGTTGGCAGGAAAGAATCCGCCTCGCGCCGAAACAAAAGCCTTTGGATGCACCATCAAGAGAGCGAGGTAGACAGGGTTGCTAAAAGGGCTAGTCGGCTCGGTTGTGGCGCTGGGCGCGCTGGCGTTGCTGGTACAGGCATCGGCAAAGGTACCGCAGATAGACGGTGACGGCTTTAGGAAGGAGCTCGCAAAGCGTAAGGGAAAGGTCGTTGTCGTTAACCTGTGGGCTACGTGGTGTGCCCCTTGCCGCGCCGAGTTCCCCGCGCTGGTCAAACTCTACAACACCTATCGCAACCGCGGTGTGGACGTCCTTGTCATTTCGGTGGACGATGTGTCCGACGAGGCGAAGGTGGTAGAGTTCCTGCAGCAGCAGAGAGCCAAAATGCCCGCGTTCATCAAGAAGGCGGGCGACTCCGAAAACTTCATCAACGCAGTCGACCGCGACTGGCGCGGAGCGATTCCCTACACGGTCGTCTTCGACCGCAACGGCAAACCGTTTGCCCGACTGCTAGGCGACCATACCTTCGCCCAATTTGAAGCCACAGTCAAAAAGGCCCTTGCCAAGCGCAAATGACCCCTATCTCAGAAAACGTGTTGCTGGAGGCGTCGTTCCTACAACGCCTCCAGCGGTTGCAATTGCTGGTGCGGCGACCGCTACCAGGTCAGTGGAAGGGTGAGCATCGTTCGCCCAAACGGGGCTACAGTGTGGAGTTCGCCGATTTCCGCGAATACTCGCCTGGCGATGACCTGCGCTACGTGGACTGGAAAGCCTATGGTCGGCTCGACCGCTTATTCCTGAAGCAGTTCGTGGAGGAAGAGGATATTTATGTGCTGTTGCTGGTAGACTGCAGCCGCTCGATGCGATTTGGGCAGCCGACCAAACTGCTTTTCGCCCTTCAGGTGGCAGCAGCCATCGGGTACATCGCGCTGGCTCGTTTTCACCGAGTCGGCGTAGGTTTGATGGCGGACGGCAATGTGCAATGGCTGCGCCCCGTGCGCGGCAGACCGTCTTTGATTCCCGTACTGCGCTTTCTTAGCAACCCGCCTGATGCGCGAGGCACTTTGTTGATGGAATCGGCACGGCAGGTGGTAGCGAGGTGGAAGCATCGGGGAGCGGTATACCTGTTGACCGACCTGATGGATGAACAGTGGCGCGACGCCCTACGCACTCTATTGGCTGGTCGCCATGAACTGATACTGATTCACACCCTAAGTCGGGCGGAACTGCAGCCTGACCTTGAGGGAGACGTGCTATTGGTGGACAGCGAGAGTGGCGAAACGCGCGAGGTCAGCCTGTCTAGTGCTGCCTTGGCCCAGTATCAGCAGGCGCTGCGCCAGCTGTGTAACGATGCTGCCGTCCTGTGCGGACACTTCGGTGGCAACTACCTGCTGGCGGACACTTCGCAATCGATCGAGCGATTTGTGTTGCGCGAACTGCGCCTAAAGGGGGTGCTGGCATGAGGTTCCTTGCTGCGTGGAATCTGCTATGGTTCCTGCCGATTGCCGGTGCCATCATCGCACTCTACATCCTGCGGCTGCGGCGTCGACGGGTGGAGGTTCCTGCGGTGATGCTCTGGGCGCAGATACAGCAGGACTTTCAGGCAAATGTGCCCTGGCAGCGGCTACGCAAGCACTGGCTGCTGCTGGTGCAACTGCTCGCGGCATTGCTGCTGTCGTTGGGGTTGGCACAGCCGTACACTCGCGCTTGGGTCTATTCTGGCGAGGCGCATGTGTTGGTACTTGACGGTAGTGCGAGCATGCTCGCGACCGACGTGTCCCCAAACCGCTTCGAGCGCGCACGGGCGCTCGCTCAGGAATACGTTCAGCGGATGCCGCCGGGCGATCAAGCGGCGATTGTGCTGGCGGGAGCGCGTCCCCGCGTGTTATGCGGTTTGACGGTCAATCGCGCCGAGCTGCAGCGTGCCCTGAAAAATGCGGAGCCTGCCGAGACGGGTGCCAACATCGCAGAATCATTGACGCTGGCATCGGCGATGCTTGCTCCTTTCGCCGCGCCAACGGTGGAGGTCTTCACCGATGGCGGCTTTCCCGAACCGCGCGATGTGGACATGGGACGCGCCAGAGTGAACTACCATACCGTTGGCGAGCGCGCCGAGAACGTGGGAATTGTGGCATTAGACCTGCGGGAAGACACCGATGCGCCAGGGCGATTCCGTCTGTTTGTGGCAGTGCGACACAACAGCGAGCGGGAGCGCCGTTACACCGTCGAGCTGTGGCGAGGCGATACGTTGGCGGATGCGCAGGAAGTCAGCGTGCCGCCTAACGCAGAGGTGCCGGTGCTCTTCCGCCACCTAATACCATCCGACCGTCCAGAGGAGCTTCGCGTTCAACTGGAGGTGCGCGATGCTCTCGCCTGTGATAACACCGCATACGCCGTGTTGCATCCGGTGCGCCCGCTGAAAGTGTTACTCGTGAGCAAAGGGAACCTGTTTTTGGAAACTGCCCTGCGGCTGGACGCGCGCACCATTGTGGAGAAAAGAGCGTCGCCTCCGCCCCCCGAGGTCTCGGCTCGATACGATGTGCTCGTTTACGATAACATTGAGCCTTCGTCTACGCCCAACAGTCATGCTGTCGTTATTGGTGTCATTCCGCAATGGTTTCCTGTTGTCCCCTTGCAGAGCGTGGAGAACAGTGTAGTGGTGGACTGGAACCTTAACCACGCTGTCATGCGCTACGTAGACCTTTCTTCGGTGCGGCTAAGCAAAGCTACTCCCGTACTGCCGCAGGCGGGCACAGACACGCTGGCTGAGGTGAGCGAGGGGGCAGTAATAGTGTCTGTGTCGAAGCCGGATAGACGCTGGCTACTCGTTACTTTCGATGTGACGGCGACCGACCTGCCGTTGCGCGTCGCGTTTCCAGTGATGATGCTGAACGCTCTGCGCTGGCTAACGGCGTCGTCAGAGGCTACAGAGAGGACACTGATACCAGCGGGCGGGCTGGCGGTTATCCCAGTGCCTGGCGCGCGCACCACAATATCACTGCAGCTGCCGGATGGACAGACACGCGAGTTGAGCGTGCAGGACGGAGCTGCTCCATTTGAAGAGACAGGGCGCACGGGGATATATCGTTGCCTTGAGACGCAGTTCCTGTTCGCGGTGAACCTTGTGCAGCGTGAGGAGAGCGATTTGCCAAAATACCGCTACTCCGCAGCCGATGCCTCTGCATCGGTCGCTGCCCTACGCAAGGTGCTTGCCCGTCGCGAGTGGTGGCACTGGCTGGCGGGAGCGTTACTTGCCGTGATGTTGCTCGAATGGGTGATATACCATCGGAGGTGGTGACTTCATCAGGTGGTTATCTCCCAGCCAGCATCCGATGGGAGCGATATTGGTGACATTGGCACTGCCTTCAGGTATAATTGCCCCTTTTGATTGCGCCACAACCTGCCTTACACAGTATTCTCGGCTGTGGCACACAGGTGCCTGCCGATACTCCATTCACATGGATGCACCTGGTCTCGTCGCTCGGCACCCAGCCGTCGCGCGTCACTGACGAACCCCATATACACCGCGGACAGTTGGGGTGAAGGGTCAACCCGACGTTGTACCCCTCTAAAACCACTTGCCTCGCTATCCAGCGATACGGGGGTTCTCCGCGATGTTGCGGATGTGTACGGTACCATAACGTCGCGGTGCGCGGATGGTGAAGGACGCCGAAGCCTTGATCTCCTCGCGACGTGCCTGCGAAGGTGCTACCAACAGGATTGCCTCAACGCGGTAGCTGCCTGGTGGCACCTGTCTGCCTTCGTTGTCTTTCTGGTCCCATTCCACTCGAAACCGCCGCACCTCGCCAAAGTTCAGGCGTATCGAAGTGAACCCCATTGTAAACATCTTGCCGCGGCTCCACTGCCACCGCTCGCTCCATTCGCCTTGTTTGTAGACAAGCACATCGAACTGCTTGCCAGACGAGAAACGCAGCTCCATAGGCGCACCGCTAGCGTTGCGCACTTCCAGAATGAACACCACGGGCTTGCCGACCTCCACGACGCGCTGCTCGGGCACCACCTGCCACTGCACCGCTTGCTGTAGCCGAAGAGGCTTCTGCGCTCCTGCGGGCACTACTACGGTGAGAGCCATCAGAAACAGCCACACCAGACGCCTCATTGCCGACCTCCTATACTGAATAAACTACCTTTTGGACGTTGATGAACCCGACAAGGTTACCCTGATGCTGCCACGTTGCGCTTTGCAGCTTCCCATAGGGCGTCCCACTCCTCAAGGCTCAGTTGCTCTAGCGGCTTGCCCTGCTCGCGGGCGATGGCTTCCATCTGCTGGAAGCGCATGATGAAACGCCGCACCATCGCGTGTAGTGCCTGTTCCGCGTCCACTTTCAAATGCCGCGCGATGTTCACCAGCGTAAACAGCAGGTCGCCGATTTCCGCCTCGATGCGTGCCCTATCGCCCTGCGCGATGGCTTCGGCTAGCTCCACCTGCTCCTCCCGAAACTTGTCCAGCACGCCGTTCAGGTCGGGCCATTCGAAGCCCACCTTCACCGCCCGCTTCGACACTTCCATTGCAAACACCAGTGCAGGCAGTGAAGGAATCACCCCATCCATCACCGACTGTTTCGGTAAGTGGCTGTTCTCCTCCGCCTTGATGCGTTCCCAGTTGTGCAACACCTCGTCACTGGTCGTCACCTGCACGTCACCAAATACGTGCGGATGCCGACGCACCAGCTTCTCACACTGCTGCGCAACGACGTCCTGAATGTCAAAGTGGCGCTGTTCCTGTGCCAGCTGCGCGTGCAACACCACCTGCAACAACAAGTCTCCTAATTCCTCGCATAGTTTGGCTTCGTCGCCTGTGTTGATGGCGTCCAGTACCTCGTATGCTTCCTCCAGCAGGTAAGGGCGCAGCGTCTCGTGCGTCTGCTCACGGTCCCAGGGACATCCTCCGGGTCCGCGCAAGCGCGCCACCACATGCACCAGCCCAGCGAAATCGCGTCGCTGGTCGGGGGCAAGGGGCGGCACATGCACGCTGGTCAAGTGATCCACTGGCACGCGGTCTAGCTGGTGAAGAGGTATTGTCTCCACTTGCTGCTGCCGTTCCACACCTGCCGCGCGCACCACGTCTACCAGATGGTCTTCAGGGTAATAGCGCAGGAGCAACAGTTTCAGGTCGGACGCCACGAAGCGGTCGTACACTTGATAATACAGCACGTGCATCCACTGGTCGGGCACCAAGCGGGTCGCGCTTAGCGCATCGATAATCTGTATGCCGTCAGTGATGCACAGCCCCAGTGCTTCCAGCGTCGGCTCCAGGAAGCTGCTACTGCCGACCACCTGCACCGCAACGCCCTGCGCGCGAGCGCGCTCCAGCAGCAGGTGCACACTCTCCTCCGCCACTAGCGGATGCCCTGGCACCGCATACACGATGTCTCCCTTCTGCGCCTGCGTCAACAGCTCTTCCACCATCTGCGCATAGAGGGCGTCGAAACTCTCTGCCTGCTCGTACAGCGCGTCAAACGAGTGAAAGGCTATGCCCGCCCTGCGCAGGGCATCCACCGTCGGATGTACCGCCGTGCGCAGCCACACTGGCTGCCCCGAACGCAACGCTTCCCACGCCCGCGCAGACAGAGCAGCGGGGTCACCTGCCCCCAGACCGACTATGGTAATCATGACCGTTCGTCTTGTAACCTCCCGCATACGTCGTCCTCTGTGATTTTAGCACAACCACGGCGCAGATTACCTGTAAGTACAGGGTAGGCGATGTTACATTTCCTGTAGAGGATTACCGAAACCATCTCACGAAAAAGGTATTGGAGGTGACCCCTAATGCCCGACGACAAATGCCGACAACAGATAATGGCAAGCATTGCCGAATTAAAGAGAAAGCTGGCGGAAACGACGCCGCCAAACGAGTGAACGACTTGCATCTGGGTTATCGAGCCGCTGCTGGAAGCGGCGGGATACAGCCGCTTCGATTGGGTTGCCGAGAGCGTGGACGCAACAGGCAACAAACCCGACTATCGGGTTCTGCACGATAGCGCTTACCCGTGGCTGATTGAGGCGAAAGCATGGAACCACGCCCTAACAGATACCGACGCAAACCAGCTCACCTCCTATGCTAACACCAACCATATCCGCTGGGCAGTGCTGACCAACGGGCGAGAATGGCGGCTGTATGACGCCAGCATTTTCGGCACGGTGCAGGAACGGCTGATGGCGCAGGCGGGGCTAGATAGGCCAGAGGCACTGGCTAACCCGCTGTGCGCCCTGCACAAAGACACCGTGCGGTCGGGCGAGACCGAGCGCGTCGCCCGTCGGCTGCGCCTAGAACGGGAGATGAAAGCACAGCTGTGCGACGAAAACAGCCCGATGGTCAACGCAATCGCCCAGCAGTTACGGCAATGCACAAAAGTGGACTATACTGCTCAGGAAGTAGTACAGTTTTTTCACAAACTGATCGGGTGCGGCAACGGACCTGACCCGCAAGTGTATCCATTGGATGAATTGGCACGAAACGCGAGGGAGCTGGCGATGGGCAAAAAGCCTGCTTTCGTTCAATTCCCGGATGGTCGTGAAGAGCGGGTTACCCCATGGAAGGCGTTGACGATAGCCGTGTTGCAGTGGTTCGGAGACCGGCTGCCGCCACCCCCGCAGCCGCGCATCAAGGGCAGTAAGCGGTATCTGTATCACGAAAAACCGGAGCATGGGCGTACACCGATGATTAGCCCATATGCAATAAGCATCGCAGGCAGGCGGCTGTACGTAGAGATGAATGTGAGTTCCGCAGAGACATTAGCTGCCTTAGCCTACCTGTGCGAATGCGCTGGCGAGTCGCCCTCTGGCTTTCGAATCGCTATCGGTGAACGTTGACAGTGCGAAGTGTCCGGCAAATCCCATCAGGTGCCTCGTAGAAGAGCGAGGCTCCTGCCGGGCTGTAAACTCCTCACCGCCCCACGGGCATTGCCCACCGCAACTGCACGGAACCATGCCTGGCACGTGCAGGGTCTATCTCCGAAAGCCCGAGCACCAGCTCCCACTGCCCACTGCGGTAAGCCATCTGCCACTCTCGACGCGGCAGCGTGAACAGGAACCAGTATCTTTCGGAGGCATAGCCCAGCGTATACTCCCATCCCGCATCCTGTGCGGCAAGCAGAAGCCACGCGCCCGCGTCGCCGCGACGCGCCAGCCCCAGCGTCACCCGCCGCCGCAGCCCACCAGGGACAGTACGACGAATGCCGCGAGGCACACACCCCACCACGCGAGGGAAATCTTAAGCTGCCGTAGCGAGAATCTCATGGTTACGAACCTCCTTTATCCTGGTTCACAAGGAAACCGTGAGTATACTCACTATCCTATTATAGTAATCTGTGAAGGTCCTCACTAGGGCAACCGTTTGCCAAGAAATCGCAAAAGTGGTATCCTTTTGGTGCATCACAGTTGCGTGAGGAGGCAGTGTTGTTACGGGCGAAGGTTAGCATCGCGGGGTATTACTTTCTGTTGTTCGCGGCGGTGGCGTTCACCCACCCCTTCTTTCCGGTGTTTTTGCGCGAGCGCGGCTTCTCTTACGGACAGGTGGGAGCCGTGTTGTCGGTGTTTTCGCTGACAGGGGCGATAGCAAGCATTTTGCTTGGGTGGCGATCGGATCAGGCACGCCGCCGTCGCCGGTATATCATCGGCACGATGCTGGTGGGCGCAGCAGGGTATCTACTGTTCCCTCACGTCTACTCCTTCGGCGTTGCGCTGCTGCTGGCAGCAGTGATCGGCGGGTGCATCATGTCCAGCCAGTCGGTGATGATGGCGCTGGTGGTAGACCTTTTCCGCCATCAGGGCACTGCCGGGTCGTTTGGGCAGCTGCGCGTGTTTGGCACGATTGGTTACCTAACGGTATTGTTCACGTTAGTGCTGTGGCAGAACTCTCCGCTGCTTGAGCCATCGCAGATGTTTACTAGCGTTGCGCTGCTACACACTTTGGCGGCACTGGTGGTATTGCTGGCTCCCGAAAACCCCGAAGAGGTCGAGGAGTCGGCACATTTGACAGCGAACGAGGTGGTCTTCCTGTTACGCCGGCGGGACATCGCCCTATACATTGTGGCGCATTTTTGTTTCGTCGGCGCGCTGATGACCGCCACCGCCAACCTCAGCCTCTACTTGCAATGGATGCAGGCGTCCAAGTCGTTCATTAGCCTCGCCTACATGACCAGCGCGCTGTTCGAGATGCCCTTCATGATCGCGATGGGTAAACTGTCTGACCACATCGGGCGCACGCGCGTGCTAGCCATCGCTTTCCTCGCCCTGCCAGTGCGGTTGCTGCTGCTAACGCTCTTCCGCGCACCGATGCCCGTTCTGCTCACGCAGACCATGCATGGGTTGACCTTCAGCATCATCACGGCAGTGTCGATGGCGTTTGTCGCAGACAGGGTAGAGCCTCGCTTGCGGGCAAGCGGGCAAGGTTTGCTGATGGCGACAGCGTCGCTTGCTTCGGCAACCATGCCAATTGTGGCAGGCTTGATTGCCGATGTCTGGGGCTTGCCCGCATTGTATGGCACACTATTGACCCTATCGCTCATCGGTGCAGCGGTTTTCTTTACGCTGGCGCGGTATACAGCCCCCGCGGAGGCGACGCGGCGCATCGCCGCGCCAACAGGAGGGTAGGCATGAATAACTCTTTCCGCCAGGAGCTTGAGACACTGATTCGGGCACGCTATCCTGTCGTATATCTGATCTCCTCGGAGGAGCAGCGCGTGGAAGAGGAGCTTCGCAGCGTGACCACGCGGCTGAACAAGCGACTGTACACCTGGAGCCTGACCAGGGGGCTAGTGGAGCATCCGGGTCAAATCGATACCACAACCCAGCGCCCCATGGAGGTGCTATTAAGTATCGAACGCCTGCCTCAGCACTCGGTCGTGCTGCTGAAGGACTTTCATCTTGCCCTCAACGACAGCCTTGTGAAGCGACGGCTGCGCGACCTCAGTATCGCCCTGCGCCGAACGTATATCTCGGTGTTCCTCCTGGCGCCGGTGCTGGTGTTGCCGCCAGAGCTGGAAAAGGAGATCACGGTCATCGATGTGCCTCTACCCACTGTGGAGGAGATCGGCGAGATGCTCGATAGGGTCATTGAGACGGTAAAGGATAATCCCAACGTCGATGTATCTCTTACCCCCGAGCAGCGCGAGATGTTGCTGAAAGCAGCTGCCGGGCTGACCTTAATGGAGGCGGAGAACGTGTTTGCTCGCTCGCTGGTGCAAAAGCGGCGGTTAGACGTGGAGGTGGTGCTGTGGGAGAAGGAACAGATTATCCGAAAGTCGGGCATACTGGAGTACTACCGCGCCACCGAAGCCTTCGAGAACGTAGGCGGTCTGGATTTGTTGAAGGACTGGATTCGCAAGCGCACCCGCGCCTTCACCGACGAGGCACAACGGTTTGGGCTACCCGCTCCGAAAGGGGTGTTGCTCATTGGCGTGCAGGGATGCGGCAAGAGTCTGGCAGCGCGGGCTATCGGCTCGCTATGGAAGCTGCCTGTGCTGCGGATGGACGTGGGGCGCATCTTTGCTGGTCTGGTAGGTGCGTCGGAGGAGAACATGCGCCGCGCCATCCGCACTGCCGAATCGGTCGCGCCTGCAGTGCTGTGGATCGACGAACTGGAAAAAGGTTTTGCTGGTTCGCAATCCTCTGGATTTTCGGATGGCGGTACCACCGCCCGTGTGTTCGCTTCGTTCCTCACCTGGCTGCAGGAGAAGCAATCGCCAGTGTTCGTGGTGGCTACCGCCAACGACGTTAGTGCCCTGCCTCCAGAGCTGTTACGAAAAGGACGCTTCGACGAGATATTCTTTATCGATCTGCCCAGCCAGAAAGAGCGGGAAGAGATTTTCACCATCCACTTGCGCAAGCGCGGACGTGACCCCAAGAAGTTCAACGTGACCGCCCTCGCCCGTGCCGCGGAGGGTTTCAGTGGCGCGGAGATCGAGCAGGCGATTATCTCCGCGCTGTACGACGCTTTTCATCAGGGCAAGGAGCTAGACGACGAAACTATCTTGCAGGAGATTCGACGCACGGTGCCGTTATCGCGCACGATGCGCGAGAACATCACCGCGCTGCGCATGTGGGCTGCCGACCGCGCGCGTCCAGCCTCCTCGCCACCTGATGCCTTGACGACCGCAGAACGGGCGACCGAAGCCTCCACCGCTGCCCCCTCCAAAGTCCGCCGACGTCGAGCCTCTCAGCCCTCGTCGTAGCCCCTCAGCGGGCGATACCAGATGTTGCGGTAGCGCACTAGGTCGCCGTGGTCTTGCAGACGAAGCGGACCTGCTGGCGGGTGAGGCGTGTAAGAAGGCAGGATCCGATGCTGTGTCGCCCCCATTAGCTCGGTGGCGTGATGCACCACCACGCCGTTGTGCAACACGGTTACAATCGCTGGACGCACCAGCTTCTCCCCATCGAATCGTGGAGCGAGCCAGATGATGTCATAGGTCTGCCACTCGCCCGGCTTGCGGCAGGCGTTCACCAATGGTGGATATTGTCCGTAGATAGCAGCGGTGGTGCCGTCGGGATAGGTGTTGTTGTCGTAGCAGTCCAGCACCTGAATCTCGTAGAGTCCCATTAGAAACACGCCGCTGTTGCCGCGCCCCTGACCTTCTCCCTTTACAACGGCAGGTGCGGCCCACTCCAGATGCAGCTGACAATCCCCGAAGTGTTCCTTCGTCTGGATGTCGCCCGTGCCTGGCACGACCTCCATGTAGCCGTTTTCCACTTTCCATCGGGCCTCACCGCCGTTCGCCGACTCCCAGTTAGCGAGAGTGTTACCGTCAAATAGTATCACGGCGTCCGAAGGGGGCTCGCCTGGTTTTTCCTGCGTGCTGCACGTGCCTGGGGTTACCACACGGGGTTGCGGTCGGTTGCCATCATGGACGCGCCATGAAGTGCCTGGCAAGAACGGGGTATCGTCATAACCAATCCGTGCCATCGCGTTTCCTCCTTGCTCTGGTGTATACTCATTATGCAGCCTCTGCGTCTCCTCCTGCCGCGGCGATGGCGCGCTTTGCACGCCGGTTGCTATCAAAAACATGGTTGATTGTGGCAAGAAAAATGAAACATTTTGGCAATTACTGCGTCTATGTAATTGAAAGGGCGCACGGAAGAAAAACTTCTCGATGAGGTGAAACAGTCGCGGTGTCGCCAACAACCACCTTGGAACGCTTGCGCGATTATCTCCGGCAGAACCAGCCTCGCCTACGTGCGGCACCCCCACAGGCGGAACAACTGGACCTGCTTGCGCAGGTACAGCAGCCATCCGATGACTACTCTGTGGCAAGCCTCAAGGTGGTTGAACATGCCGAGATGCGGGCGATACCGGTGCGCCCTACCTCTCAGCCAAACTCCCTAAAACACTTTTTAGATGGCATCCAGCGACAACGCATCCTCTACTACGAGGGGATAATTCCCGTCTTCTATGCCTATCTCTCGGCGGTAGTGCGCTCCCGGGTAAACAGGAAGATGAGCTGCCTGTCACGAACCAATTCCCTTGTGCAACGAGACGCTCTGTACGCGCCGCTGCGCTACGTAGACGCCGAGGGACTGCATCAACATGGTATCCCCCTACACGACATCCAAGCAGGCGAACCGCTTCCCTCGCACCCTGTGCTGATCCAGTTGACCGCGAACCGCATCTCCAGCGACCGCGAAAAGCTGGAACGAGAGCTGGCTGAGACGTGGCTCCGCTGGCTAAGCAAAGAACGCCAAGAAGACTGGCTGGTAGTGGACGGCAGTATACGCACTAGCTCCGCCATGGCATCGGCTGCAAGAGTCATCGGTATCGTAAAGACAAGTGTGGGCGTAGAACGCGAGCTGAGCACTGAACAGACGAAGGTCGTATACGGTCTGCGCAAGGCGGAACGCACCAGCGTGTTTGTGATACAGCACCGCAAGCACGCACCAGTATACTCTTGGTTTCTTCGTCTACATGACCCGACAAAGGGCAGTCTGCTTTACGGATTGTTGCGCGTCGAGATGCCTGCCGAGGAAAGCCTACTGAAACATGTGGACTCCCTCTCAGCGTGGATACTGGAAGACCGCGTGCCTTTAGCTGTGCCCGACACGCGCTACGATCGCCTGCTCTACCCCATGCGGGACTGCGAGCAGTACCTGCGCGCGCACGCCCCGAGCGTGGCGCAACTGGAAGCGCTGGCGCAGCTCGTGTAGATTACA
>Ga0272447_1000315_pt1 | contig 37605 bp, 35 predicted proteins | sample YNPCB0133_FD_194589 | JGI IMG/M metagenome (GOLD analysis project Ga0272447, IMG submission 194589) | Hot spring microbial mat communities from Yellowstone National Park, WY, United States - YNP-CB-013-3 | ecosystem: Environmental > Aquatic > Thermal springs > Hot (42-90C) > Sediment | place... | reverse complement strand
GAAGCGACCACTGCCCCGCAATGAAGGGGATTGAAACCTGCTTCCTGCCACGCCCGCCACACGGCGGTCGTGGCGGAAGCGACCACTGCCCCGCAATGAAGGGGATTGAAACGCGATGATGACGAACAGGTCCATTCTTCCTCCTTGCCCGAAGCGACCACTGCCCCGCAATGAAGGGGATTGAAACTTGATTCTCGAGACGCCGGCCCCGCTCGGGGTCCATGAAGCGACCACTGCCCCGCAATGAAGGGGATTGAAACGTCTGGGGAGGTGAGCCCTTTCGGGCTACCGTCCCAGGAAGAAGCGACCACTGCCCCGCAATGAAGGGGATTGAAACATGACATCCAGGCGTCTTGATGGCTGCTTGGCGGTGAAGCGACCACTGCCCCGCAATGAAGGGGATTGAAACGTCGGCGCCGAGGTCGGCGGTGTGGTGGTCAAACCGACCCGAAGCGACCACTGCCCCGCAATGAAGGGGATTGAAACGAGGAGCGCCCGCGCGTCGAACTGGCACTTTTTCAAGAAGCGACCACTGCCCCGCAATGAAGGGGATTGAAACGGGACATGTCTGCTCGCACCATTGCGAGCGGCAGTTCGGAAGCGACCACTGCCCCGCAATGAAGGGGATTGAAACCTTGTCCGCCTCATCGAGGCAGAGAAGCGCCATTCCGGAAGCGACCACTGCCCCGCAATGAAGGGGATTGAAACATGACATGCCCCATGCCTGGCGGGCGGTCAGCGCGACCGAAGCGACCACTGCCCCGCAATGAAGGGGATTGAAACGCTCGGCCAGGAAGGTCTTGCCGGTCCCCGACGGACCGAAGCGACCACTGCCCCGCAATGAAGGGGATTGAAACCTTCTGAATCCTCTGCCGGATCTGGTCTTGGTCCGCTTGAAGCGACCACTGCCCCGCAATGAAGGGGATTGAAACCCGACCACATGGCCGGGTCGGCGAGGGTCTGCTCGACCCGGAAGCGACCACTGCCCCGCAATGAAAATGAAGGGGATTAAGACGAAGAGAGAGGAGATAGAAGGCAGGAAACAGAGAACAGGGAAGCCGCCCTTGCCACGTAGGGCAGGGGATTGCTGGGGGCGCAACCGCGCGGCGCCCTCGTGGTACGTGGCGCTACCTGGCCGCATCGCCTTGCCGAAGCTGCCACTGACCCGCAAGGCAGAGGAGTATCCCTTCCGCAGGCGGGCTAGACAGGGGCAGGTTTCTGGGAAGTCCCGGCGCTCCTTCGCTCGTTTTGGGCTTCAGGACGCCCAAACTCCCCCTTCTCCCCGTGTGGGAGAAGGGGGCAGGGGGATGCTCACAGAGGTGGATGTTTTGGCAAGCCCCTGCGCGCCGTCTCCCGTTTCAGCCATCAGGACGCTCAAACTCTCCCTTCTCCCCTCATGGGAGAAGGGGGCGGGGGGATGAGAGGCAACAGCGCACAGGAATACAGAACATCGCGCATCTCTCCCAAAAACTCTACACGTGAGAGGCGGGGGGACGAGTGGCACAAGCGCACGGGCAGACAACCGTGCATCTTTCCCAAAAACCTGATCCTTGAGAGTGCAGATGGAGGTCGAAGGGGAGTAAAGCGACCACTGCCTCGCGCTGATGAACATTAAGATTCTTCATCAGCCCCACTTCCCGGCTTCCAGGTTGCGCTCGATCTTTCCCTAGGGCGTGACGCGCAGTGGAGGTCCTGATACGGCGGTCAGGATGCGCATCTCAGGGATGAGTGCTGCCAGAACAAGTTGATAATGCCCAACGTCCGGCAGGTCGGACTCAAGGGTGAATGGCGTCTCAGTTGCACCTGCTGCAAGTGGCATGCTGGCGGTGTTCAAAATGTGGGTTTCGTGACTATCGAGGTTGTATGCCAGCAGGAATAGATGACCAGAGATACCTGCTATGACAGTATCCACTCCTTCGATGCGCACCGTGGCATTGGCGCTCAACCGGTATGCGTTGCGCTTGCCAGATCGCGCCCGAATGAGTTCGATCAGCGGGTTGTCGATGTGCAGGACAACATCCGATGGCGTCGTGTCCGCTGGTGCGACAGTCTCCAAGAAGAAGCGCGCGACACGCTGGTCGTTCCATGCCGGTGGGATTTCGCCAGCAGTGGTGAGATGCACATCCTGTACCTCACCTTCCTCGTCGAGCAGGATGGCAGCAAACAGGATCGACGGCTCTTCGGACAACACGTCTTCACCCTCCTTCGTTTCGGGCGTCGGTTGCGATTCTGCATAGCTGGACGACGCCAGGTTGCGTGCATGTTCGATCCAGCCCATCCGCATGATCTGCTCTGCCGATCGTCCGGTATACCGCGCAAGTTCCGCTGGCGTGCAAGATGCTAACTCCACAAATGTGGAGATGCCAGCGGCGTGCAGGCGGCGCGCAATTGCAGGACCAATGCCGGGGATCTGCTGGAGATCATCCTGCTGAGGAGATCGTTCGGCAGCAGGTTTCAGTGGTGGCGCAGCGAGTGGGGGCGCCGTCTCAGACGGGGGAGCAGCGGACGGGAGCACTACTTCGGACGGGAGCGCCGCCTCGGACGGGGGCGCAGCGGGCGGGAGCGCAACTTCAGCAGCAACATCACTGACTTCAGGGAGCGCCGGAGCAACGTCCGCAGAAACGTGACTGCCTAGCGATTGACGCAACCGCTCGTGGAACCACTCGATGATCGCCTCGTCTGGCAGCCCCGTCCGGACCCTTTCCTGGTCGTGCTCTTCGTGGTAGGCGCGGGTGCGCCAGATGAGCCGCCCCTGTTCCACCGAACGCGACTCAATGGCGATGCGAAATGCCGCTCGCTCCTCCCACCCAGTATCGACGCTGCCGACCTCGCTTTCTCCATCGGGCGGATCGTGGTCGAACGACAGTCTCTCATGCGCTGCCATAGAACGTTCCTTCGTTCACTGCGGATGATAATCGCCACGCACGACGCCTACCGGAATGCCCTCGACCTCTTTCGGGACGACCAGATCGGTCGGTGTGCCACGGATGTGGATACGCACGCCGACTACCCCGGCTTGCGGCGGATCGAGCAGACCGATATCAATGTTGGTGACCGCCGGATGCGTACCGAGACGCGCGATCAGTTGATCGCGCGCTCGCCGCGCCTTTCGCCACCAGGCTGCCGATTGCGAACTCATCGCGCCAGGGTCTCCGCCATCTCGCGCTCAACGGTGCGCCACGCTTCGCGCACCACTGCTTCAGGACGCCGACGATCGGTCACCGGCGGTCGCTCAGTCACAAGTTCAACATCAAGCGCGTCGAGAACTGCGACCATCTCAATCGCCAGCGCCTGTTCCGGATCATCGCTGCCGGCAAAGTGCAACCCGACTGCTGCGCGCGTTTCGACATCGAGCCACCACGACCCCGAATCGCCCCCTGCGCTGACTTCGCGCTTTCCAGGGGCAGGAACGATGGTCATGACGCGCTGAATGGTGCGCTGCATAGAACCATACCACAGCCGTGCCTGTCCTTCAACTCCGGTAATGATCCCTTCAGTCACGCCGGTGGTTCGTCCAGATTTGGTGACACGCATGCCTAGGCGCGGCAACGCCACGCCGGTGACCGGTCCGATGTTCAACTGGTCGTTGATCAACGGGCGATCGCCGGTCAGGGTCGCAACCGCAGCATCGATATTCTGCCGCATGGCGTGTCGTGTGGTGGTAGCGACAACGTCATACGGCATACCGCCATCGAGTCGTCCCGGCTGACAGATCGGCAACCCGGCGGCGACCCAGCGTTCGGCAGCCAGCACATGCCAGTTACTCAAGATCATCAGATCGCCGGTTGTACGATCCCGCACCAGACCGCCGAGCGTACCGGCGCTGAAGTCGCGCGCGACTGAAACGCTGATCCCGCCGCGCATCGTGGCAAAGCGTGATCGCGGACTGCCGACAGGCGGTTGCCAGGGACGCCACCAGGACCAGACGTGTAGCACATAAGCGCCTTCAATCACATCGGTGACAAATTCGCCGATCTGTCGCGGCACCGCTTCGATGCCAGCGCGTTCGAGTTGAGCGCGGGACAGTTTTCGCGGGACGTGAAAGCGGATTGTCGGGCGTTCATCGACGGCTTCGGCGCGGATCGGAATGCCGAAATCGACCATATTGACACGATAGGCGGGGTTGTAAAGAAACGCCGGCGCCAGTCGGCGCACCATGAGTCGCGCTCGCGCAGCGCGCAGGCGGTCGTCCATAAAAAGCCCCCTTCAATCAGACAGGTAGAGACGTTGCGTTGCAACGTCTCTACGATTACACCGTCGTTACGCTTGCACCCTACACATACGCATCGAAGCGCACCGGCTGCTCGAAGCGAATGACGAGACCGTCCGGACCGAAGATCGAGGCGTGGATCGAGTCGACCCGCGACGCATACCCGGCGAATGGAACCATGGTAGTGTTCATCGCGGTCAGGATCTGCGCGCGCAGGTTGACCTCATACAATCCCGGTGCGTTCGGCGTCAGCGTAATGGCGTTAAGGATGAAGGGCACAGGCGCCAGATTGCCATTCACTGTTCCGCTCAGCGTTGCATCGTGACTCACCGTCGTGACGTTCGTGGTGTCGTACATGATCCGGTAGGGCAACAGAGCGCCGCCGATGATCCGCATCGGCGAAGGCGGCGGCGGACCAAACGGGTTGAGGAACAACACGCTGAAGATCACCACCCGCTGACCGACCCGCACAATCGGATTGGGCTTGGGGAAGCCAAGATCAACCGGTGCAGAGAACGGACCGATCGCCATAATGTCCCACCACCTGGTCGGAGCGGCGATTTCGGGGCGCCAGCTGGCCTTTGCCTCCTCATACGCTGCTTCGAGGCGCTCCAACAGCGCTGCCTGCAATTCTTCAACTACCAGTTCCTCCTTCTCAACCTCCGCGCTCTTTGCTGCCACCAGTTCCCGCTTTGCAGTTGCGACTGCCATAGGTTGTACCCCTTTCCTTTCTTTAATCACGTGCATCGTTCACGAGCAGGCCAAGTGTAGCCAATGCTGCTCACGGCTTGCCTGGCGCCAGCTCAGAAAAAAGTGGGACAATGCACAGATTTTGCTCAGGTTCTGGAAGGGGCTGGAAAAGAGGGAACAGAAATCAACTGTGAGTTGTAACCGAACTCACGAAGAACTCACGTCCGGGGGTCCCAATAGATGAGGATGTTATAAGCCAGCCTGTTCCATCCAGCGGATCCAGGGCAACAAAGCGTCGGTGACCGGGATGGGTCCTGGTTCATCGTGGACGACCGGCAACCTGGGGGTGGCGTCCATGCGGAATGGAGCGGGCATCGTCTGCCGTAGACCACCCCCGCCGATGTGCAGCGCGGTCGGGTCACCTTCCGCCAGAACCGTCCGGCGACGCACTGGCGACAGATTAATCAGCAGGCGACGACCACAGTACGGGCATGACCATTCTTCCGCCCCTGACGCGTGCCTGTGACGAAGCTGCAATGTGTGCAGGGGTTGATTCAACATGTTCCCGTTCCTTTCGTGGCAGATCATTTATTTATCTTAACCTAACATTATACACAAAACTGTATCATACGTGAACTGGTGGTATGATGTGCAACCTGAACAACAAAGTTGACAACAGGTTGTGCATCATCACTATGAATCTATCCACGTCTTCGATGAACCTCTCCCATTTCACGGCGCTGCGCTATCGCGACTTCCGGCTTCTCCGGCTTGGTCAGCTCGTATCGATCACTGGCACGCAGATGCGCAACGTGGCTATTGCCTGGCAGATCTATCGACTGGCGCGTGTTGACAGCAGCATTCAGCCTGAACTTGCACTCGGTCTGATCGGTCTGGCGCGCGTCATTCCGCTGGTTGTCGCAGCGCTTGTGAGTGGTATAGTCGCAGATCGTGTCGAACGACGCAGCATGCTGATCCTGACCTCGCTGGCAGCGCTTGGGTGCTCAGTTGTGCTCGCGTTCGCCGCTGAAATGGAGTGCCCGCCACCGGCGCTGATCTACGCGATGGTCGCGCTGGCATCGGTGGCAGGCGCGTTCGAGTTGCCGGCGCGTCAGGCGATCATTCCCAATCTCGTGGCGCCGCAGCATCTGCCCAATGCCCTGAGCCTGAATATCGTTGCCTGGCAACTTGCGACTGTGATCGGTCCAGCGTTGTCCGGCATCCTGATTGCAGTGGCTGGAGTTGCACTGGTGTACTGGATCGATGCTGCCAGTTTTCTCGCGGTGGTTGTCGCAGCGCTACTCATGCGCACACGCAATCTCACCACGCGCGCTGAACCGGTCTCGTTGCAAACAGCGCTGGCAGGGTTGCGCTTCGTCTTTTCGCATCGCCTGATTGCAGCAACAATGCTGCTCGATTTCTTTGCCACGTTCTTTGGCGCTACCAGTGTATTGCTGCCGGTCTTTGCCGATCAGGTGCTGCGGATCGGTCCAACCGAACTGGGCTGGATGCATGCAGCGCCATCGGTTGGCGCGGTGATCGCCGCCACGCTGCTGAGCGGCGTGCGCATCCCGAGTCAGGGGATGACGCTCCTGGCAGCAGTGCTGCTCTTTAGCGTATGCGTCATTATCATCGGCGTGTCGCGCTGGCTGCCGTTGACACTGCTGGCGCTGGCGGGTATGGGCGCGGCGGATACGGTCAGCATGGTGATCCGTAGCACGATCCGTCAGTTGCTAACTCCCGACGAGTTGCGCGGAAGAATGGTGGCGGTCACCATGATCTTTTTTGCCGGTGGTCCGCAACTAGGTGAAACCAATATCGGATTCATCGCCAGTCTCATCGGTGCGCCTGCAGCAGTGGCGATCGGCGGTGCGGCGTGTATCGTCATGGTGATCGGGACGGCGCTTAAGGTTCGTGAGTTGCGCCAGTATGACGGTCCGTAAGCGTTTGACGAGCTGTGGATCATGTCGCTATACTACATGCGTACAGGTCTGTTCCAGTATAAGGGAACCGGAGTGGCTCACCACGACAACCAATGGCGAGATATCGATCCTGCCTCGATCGATCCGGCATGGCTGTTGAATGAGTTGAAGCAGGCGCATCTGACGATCCGCACACTGTTGCGCCAGCTCAGCAAGGAACAGGACCGCCATGCCGAGATCGTGCGTGCATACAATAAAACAGTTGCCAACCTGGTCGAGATCACGCGCGAGAATGCGGTTTTGGAGCGTGAACGCGATATGTGGAAGGCACGCGCCGAGAGTGCAATGCGCAAGCAGGCGGAGTGCGGGATGGGTGTCTTTCCCTTTTCGCTCACCGCAGCCGAGATCAGCGCCATCCGTAAGGCAATGGCGCGGCTTCATCACCCCGACGCTGGCGGTGACGCTGAGCGTATGAAGCTCTGGAATGCTGCGCTCGATCCGCTCGAGGAGCGGCTCTCTTCCTGATGCTGCTCTATGCCCTCATCCTGTCTACCTGACAACAAACGACGCCACACCGGTCAGACGGCTACGTGTGCCATGCGCCACGATCTGATAGGTCCCCGGAGTCAGGTCGTATGGGCGATACGACAGCCATACCCGCCCTGAAGGATCGGCAGCTGATGCCACATCAAGCGGTTTGACGCCGCGTAGTGTGTTGAGCCACGTCACGACTTTTTCACCCGGTACAAAGCGGTCGCTGAAAAAGGTGCGCGTTTCGTTTGCCGATCCCCGCACCGGCTCGACGATCAACCATACAAAGGGGGCGGTGTCGTTGCCGCTGCCGACCAGCACTGGCGACCAGTTGCCGCGTCCGTTTCCGCCGCGATTCTCGTCAGACCAGCGGAAAGAGGAACGCACATCGATGACGGTTGTGTCTGTCAGCCGGTCGTTGACCTTGAAATCAACGAAACCACTGCGCATCTTGCCTCCGCCAAGACGACCAAAGGTGATCGTCAGTTGGGTTGGCGTCAGTTCGCTCACCCAGTCGCCTGCGCTACGGTCGAATCGGCTGGCAACTGGCAGAATGTGGTTGCGGTTGTACGGGAAAACAACGGTTGTGCTGCTGGCGTCGCCCTTGTCATCGTTGTAAACGCGGATTTCGTAGGTCAGCGTCATGCCGCGCCCTACACGAATACTTGGCTCGGGCCAGGTGACTGCCGTCACATCCGCGCCTGGCGGTGGCGGAACAGGCGTTGGTTGTGGCGGAAGAACCACCTGCATCGGCAGGCTCATAATCAACGGCAGATAAACCGGCGGTATTGGAGACGGAATCGCGCTCACTGCCAGCGCGTCCGGTGCAGCAAGCACCAGGAGATCGCTAGTGCGCTGGAGATACGCAACGAGTGCTGCCTGGATGACCGCATCAACGTCGTCACCGATATCGCGGGTTGCCGGTCCAAGGTCTTCTTGAAGAAATACGGGCATATCGCCCGGTGTGGCGACTGGTGTTGGATCATCGGCAGATTGCGCTGCACGCGGGGCAGTGAAGGGCGGCAGAGCTGCCACCAGCGCGACGATCAGCGCCGCCGACCACAAAAGACGCAAGAATCCACGCATTTGATTGTTCTCCTTTCACCGTGTGACCGTTTCCTCCATCGACGATCCCACGAATGAACGTACCTTTTCATCGGTAAGACGTTCGCCGTCCTGCAATTGTTCCCTATTGTTTCACAAATGAGGTTCATAAGAGGTAGCATATGTGTGCAGCGGAAGAGCGAGCGCAGATTACCTGCAAGCGCTTTGGCGAGACATATCCCTGTGCGTGCAGCGGAAGATGCAACGTAGAGATTGACCAGAAACCTTCTCTTCTCAAGGGAGAAGGGAATAGCAGGGCATCCCGACACCTGAAACGGGAGATGGAACGCGGGAGCCTGTCGGAACAACCTGCCCCAGTTATGACCAGAACTGTCCTGTACAGGGTTTCGGTATACTAGGGGAGAAAGCCGTGCTGTGTGTGAGGATGCCTATGAACCGCCAACGAGCCAGCGGTATTCTGCTCCATCCAACGTCGCTTCCGTCACGGTGGGGTATCGGCGACCTGGGTGATGGAGCATACGACTTTGCAGATCTTCTTGCCGCCGCAGGTCAGCGTATCTGGCAGGTTATGCCACTGGGTCCGACCGGCTACGGCGACTCGCCGTACCAGAGTTTCTCCGCGTTTGCTGGCAATCCCCTGCTAATCAACTTCGACATCCTGCTTGAAGAGATGTTACTCACGCCGTCGGACCTGGCTGATGCACCGATTCTGCCGGATACAGCGGTGAACTATGGCGCAGTTATTCCGTTCAAGCACCGGATCCTGCGTCGCGCATTCGCGCGATTCCGCGAAGGATACGCCGACCATCTGCGCGCCGATTTCGAGGCATTCTGTGCAGCGCAGGCATCCTGGCTCGACGACTATGCTCTCTTTGCTGCATTGAAGAGCGTCAACGGTGGCAGTCCGTGGTCTGAGTGGGAACCGGACCTGCGCAGACGTGATCCAGCGGCGCTCGATGCCGCGCGTCGCGCATATGCCGACGAAATCGCCTATCAGCGTTTCATCCAGTTTCTCTTTTTCGACCAATGGCTTGCGCTGAAAAAGTATGTCAACGATCTGGGAATCCAGATCATGGGAGACATTCCTATCTTCGTCGCCTACGACAGCGCCGATGTCTGGGCCCATCCTGAGTTGTTTTTCCTCGACGATGAGGGGCGACCAACGGTTGTAGCCGGTGTACCGCCCGATTACTTCAGCGCAACTGGTCAGTTGTGGGGAAATCCCCTGTATCGCTGGGACGTGCTGAAAGAACGCGGCTACGACTGGTGGATCGAACGGTTCCGCACCATACTTACACTAGTCGATATTGTGCGTCTCGATCATTTCCGAGGCTTCGCTGCCTACTGGGAGGTACCTGCCGGTGAGGAGACAGCTGTCAATGGTCGCTGGGTGCCAGGACCCGGCGCCGACTTCTTCAAGGCAGTCGAACGGGCGCTTGGCACGTTGCCGATTGTGGTGGAAGACCTGGGGATCATTACGCCCGATGTCGAAGCGCTGCGCGATCAGTTCGGCTTCCCCGGCATGCGTGTGTTGCAGTTCGCCTTTGGCGGCAAAGCCGATCAACCCTACCTGCCGCACAACCACATTCAACGCTGCGTAGTCTACACCGGCACGCATGATAACGACACGACGCTTGGCTGGTGGCGCACCGCTTCGGAGCAGGAACGTCGCCACGTTCAGCTCTACCTGGGGCGCAGCGGCGAAGACATTGCGTGGGATTTCATCCGCGCTGCACTGTCATCCGTAGCAGATACTGCCATCATCCCCCTGCAGGATGTCCTGTCACTGGGAAGCGAGGCGCGGATGAATATGCCCGGAAGACCTGTAGGAAACTGGACGTGGCGCTTTGGGCTGCACCAGTTAACACCAGCGATTATCTCGCGTCTACGCGAACTCACTATCCTCTATGGCCGGTACGTCGAGCCGGAACCGAAGGAGGAAAGCGAGGAGAGTCTCGTCGAAAGTTAAAAGCGTGTGCGCCATACATTCGCTGCCAGACCAGTTTAGGGTGCATCCGTCAGCAGCAGTTCCGCCACAGCATATTAAAAACTAGAGCCGAAGTGGTTGCATCGACCACTTCGGCTCCAGGGATTCATTTCTACCCGTCGATCAACTGGAGACTTCAACCGTCTCCGTTTCTACTGTCTCCTCCACCTCACGCGCCGGACGCAGGCGGAGATACTGTTCGCCGTTGTCGAGGGTCGCCACATCGACCAGCACCCGATCTCCGGGGCGGAAGCGACCTTCCAGCACCCCTTCCGAGAGCGGGTCTTCGATCAGGTTGGTAATGATGCGGCGCAACGGGCGGGCACCGTATGCTGGGTCGTAGCCGCGCTTTGCCAGCAGATCGCAGGCTTCGTCGGTAACTTCGAGCGTCAGATTGTGATCCTTGAGTTGATCCTGCACCCGCTTGAGCATCAACCGCGTAATCTGCCGGATCTCATCGTTGGTCAGCGGATGGAAGATGATTGTCGCATCGATGCGGTTGAGAAACTCGGGGCGGAACAACTGCTTGAGCGCGTCGTCCACCTTCTTGCGAATATCCTCGTTGTCCAGCTCGTTGCTGCCGCTGTAATTGGAGAATCCAATGCGCGACGCACGTCGGATGTGCTCGGTGCCAACGTTCGAAGTCATGATGATGATCGTATTGCGGAAATCGACCCGCCGCCCCTTGCCATCGGTCAGGTACCCGTCTTCCAGCACCTGGAGAAGCAGATTGAACGCATCGGGATGCGCTTTCTCGATCTCATCGAACAACACTACTGAGTACGGTCTACGGCGTACAGCATCGGTCAACTGGCCACCCTCGCCGTACCCCACGTACCCCGGCGGCGACCCGACCAGACGCGACGTGGTGTGGCGCTCCTGGAACTCGGACATATCGATCTTGATCAGGTGCTCTTCGGAGCCGAACATGAACTCCGCCAGCGCCTTTGCCAGCTCGGTCTTGCCGACGCCGGTAGGACCGAGGAAGATAAATGAGCCGATCGGTCGTTTGGGATCTTTCAGACCAGCGCGGGCGCGACGCACAGACTTGGAGATTGTCACAATTGCTTCATGCTGACCAATGACGCGACTGTGCAGGTACTCCTCCATCTGGAGCAGGCGCTTAGTTTCGTCACCCTTCAGGCGCTTGACCGGGATACCAGTCCACATGCCAACAACTTCGGCAATATCGTCCTCGGTGACATACGGGCGCTCCATCAGGTGCGCATCGCTGCCAATACCCAGTTCGGCTTCGATCTTCTGGATACGTGCAAGCATGCGCTCTTCTCGCTCGCGGAGATCTGCAGCAAGTTCGAACTGCTGATCCTCGATTGCCGCTTCACGCTCCTTTCGGATCGCCTCCAGACCGCGCAGCGCATCACGCAGCGAGGGGGGAGTCGCCGAGCGCGTCATGCGCACGCGTGCCGCGGCCTCATCGATCAGGTCAATCGCCTTATCTGGCAGGAAGCGATCGGGCACGTAGCGTGCTGAAAGGTGCGCTGCCGCCTTGATCGCCTCATCGGAAATCTGCAACTGATGGAAATCCTCATAGCGACTCTTAATGCCACGCAGGATTTCGATGGTTTCTTCTTCAGTCGGCTGTTCGACCATCACGGGCTGGAAGCGCCGCTCAAGGGCTGCGTCGCGCTCAATATACTTGCGATACTCGTCGAGCGTTGTAGCGCCGATCGTCTGCAACTCACCGCGCGACAACGCTGGCTTCAGAATATTCGCAGCGTCAAGCGTGCCTTCCGCGCCACCTGCACCGATGATCGTATGGAACTCATCGATGAACAGGATGCAGCGAGTTTCCTTGATCTCATCAACAACCCGCTTCAACCGTTCCTCGAACTGACCGCGATACTTCGTGCCAGCGACGAGTGCACCCATGTCAAGCGTCACGACCCGTTTCCCTTTGATGCTGTCCGGCACGTCTCCAGCCACGATCCGCTGTGCCAGGCCCTCGACAATCGCTGTCTTTCCAACGCCTGGCTCGCCAATGAGTGCTGGATTATTCTTCGTGCGACGGCTGAGAATTTGAATGACCCGCTCAATCTCGTGCTGACGACCGATGACTGGGTCAAGACGCCCAGCTTCCGCCATCTCTGTTAGATCGGTGCCCAGTGCATCGAGGTAGGGTGTCTTACTCTGGCGTTGCGATGATTGCGATGAACCTGATGAGACTGTGCCGGGGCGTTCAAGACCCGCACCAGCGCCCTGACGCAGCACGCGCATCACATTTGTGCGCACCTGTTCGAGTGATACACCAAGAATGTCGAGCACACCAGTGGCCACACCCTCACCGTTGCGCACCAGTCCGAGCAACAGGTGTTCGGTACCGATGTAGTGGTGGTTCAGCCGCTTGGCTTCCTCGACCGCATATGCAATCACTTTCTTAGCACGTGCAGTGAGTTCCAGGTCGTGTCGCGGCGGACCATCGCCATGACCAACGATGAACTCAACAGCATGGCGCGCCTGTACGAGTTTGACTCCCAACTCGTCCAGCACACGTGCTGCAACGCCTTCACCCTCACGAATCAGACCGAGCAGAAGGTGCTCGGTACCAATATATGGGTGATTGAACGCACGCGCCTCTTCAGTCGCGATTTGCAGCACCTGTTTCGCGCGTTTTGTAAACTTATCGAACGCCCGATCGGACATGGCTGTTCTCCCTGGCACTGTGGAATACAATCAGAAACCTGGAACCGTCTCTTCGCTGCGCACCAAGCATGCGGCAAGCTCACTCCCCGGCGGCGACCTCTGTATCGTCAGATGGCGGGCGCATACTTAGACCGATGCGTTTTCGTGCCGGATCGATCCGAATGATACGCGCCTGGACGACGTCCCCTTCCTGCAGCACATCGCGCGGATGCTGGACACGCCCATCACCCATTTCAGAGACGTGGATCAGTCCTTCGATGCCATCTTCGATCCGCACAAACGCTCCAAACGGCGCCAGCTGTGTCACCACTCCTTCGACCATCTGGCCAATCTGGTAGCGTTCACCGACAGTCGCCCACGGCTCGTGTTGGGTGCGCTTTAGCGAGAGCGCGATACGCTTACGTTCGTTATCGATGCTGAGAACGTAGACTTGCACCTTGTCACCTGGTTTCAGCACCTCGCTTGGATGCTTGATCCGGCTCCAGGAAATCTCGGAAAGATGCACCAGACCATCAGCGCCACCTATATCAACAAACGCGCCGAAGTCGCAGACGGATGTCACAACCCCTTCGCGGACATCGCCTTCCTTCAGCGCCGATAGCAACTCGCCCTTACGCCCTTCGCGCATATCCATCGCCGCCTGTCGTTCGGAAAGGATCAATCGGTTACGGTTCCGATTGATCTCGATCACCTTCAGCATCAGCGTCTGACCAACCATCCGCGCCATCTCCGACTGCTTCTGGGTATCAGAAATACGACTGATGCTGCTGACCTGCGATGAGGGCACGAAGCCACGTACCCCGTCGAGATTGACCAGCAAGCCGCCCTTATTATAGTTGACAACCCTGGCTTCGATGACTTCACCGGTCTCATAGCACTGCTGCAACCGCCGCCAGCTCTTTTCCTGGCGCGCCCGGTCTATCGACAGGGTTGCTCGACCTTCCTTGTCCTCCGATTGAACCACAAAAACCAACAGTGAATCGCCGGGTTTCAGCGCCGCACGATCTTCTTCGGAGAGCGATTGCATCTCCTTCGCCGGCACCACACCCTCGGCTTTGGCACCAATATCGACCAGAATCTCATCACGGCTGACCCGCATAATAATGCCATCAACCGTGTCGCCGTACTGAAGATTGCGATAGTCGTGAGCAGGGTTAGCGAGGAACTGTTCCATCAGTTCCCGGTCGCTCCGTTGATCGGCACCCTGACCGTTGGCGTGGTCGGCGTCACCGAGCGACTGAGCAGTATTCGTCGTATGGCGGTTTGTTGCAGCCTGTTCTTGCTGTTCCATGCCCTTTCCTTATCCCGGCGGCAAGAGGATATATGCGCCAGAGGGCGAATAGATGCGCGGGACTTTGTGGTATTATACGGCGTTCATATGCAAAACGCAAGCGTAACGGTACGCAATCGCCTGCCGGAAGCGAGTTAGGGGTGTCCGTCGACTTTTGTGTCCATAGGAGGGCGAGAACGACTCCGGCTTGGGGTATGGGCCGGGTATTGCGCCATGGATGGTCTGGAGGTGGTCGCCAGGGCTGCTTGGGCTGGACCACTACTTCTAACAGAAAGGACAGCCTCAGGAACGGGAGCGGTTGCTGCACTGTCCGAGCGCGGAAGCGCCTCCCTAACCGGTGGGGTGTGACGTAAGATCTTGCAGTCAGTGGTCCAATGGGGGCAGTTTTCGCTCTGCACTGGAGGTCCCAGTATGCGCAGCACAATCAACGAACAGGCCTGGCATCGCATCACCGAAGCGATCACGAGCGGGATGCGCGAGTGGCGCGCCCAGCATCCCAAAGCGACCCTGCGTGCGATGGAGGACGAACTTGATGCGCGCTGGGCGCGGGTTCGCACACGGTGCTGGAAGATATGGCCCTGGCAAGTGCTGCCGCCGATTGGAGTGCGACGCCAAACGTTCAGCATCCCCCCTGTCCGGACTGTGGCTAGCCCTCGCAGCTGCGCGGAACCGGCACGTGCACGTTCCAAACGCACGGCAGCTAGGAGCTGCAGCTGGAACGCCGCTATGGCACGTATCCGGCCTGTGGCGCCGGGCTTTTTCCCCCTCGATGACGAACTTGCGCTCCTGCCAGGCAATCTCACGCCGCGGCTCCAGGAAAGCCTCGTCCGGCTGACGACGCACATCCCCTCCTTTGCCAAAGCCAGCCCAGGAGTTCGCCTGGTTGACCGGCGCCCACGTCCATCCCGATACAGCGCGACGCCACACCGAAGCGGCGGGCGCCATGCGCGTGGCCCACGAGACGGCCGAAGCCGCCCGCATCCTGCGCGAGCATCCCGACCCCCTGTGCACCTCTGACACGCTCCTCTCCAGGGTGGACGGCACCATGATCCCGCTGGTCCACGGGCAATGGACCGAGGTGCGCACCCTGGCGGTTGGCGAGGTGCAGCCAGCCACGCCGACCGCCGCCGGGCCAGTCGTACGCACGGCCCGGCGGTCCCACTTCTCACGGCGCGTCGATAGCAGCACCTTTAGCGACCTGGCGACGCTTGAACTGCATTGGCGCGGCATCGCAGGCGCCCGCCGGGTTGGGGTTGTGGTCGACGGTGCAGACTGGTGCCAGACATTTGTCGACGATCCGTATCCTGACACCGTGCGGATTCTCGATCTCCCGCACGCTGCGGCACACGTGACCCCGATTGTCGCGCGCGCCACCGAGGTGAACGTGCGACTGCCAGCGGCGACCCTGGCAGTGGCGGGCGTGACGCTGCCTCCTGAGGACCCCATGGCCTGGTGCCAGGTGCGCAAATATGTTGGCCCAGCGGTGCTCCTGCCCGCCTTACGGGCCACCATTGCCGCCCAGCCCACAAACCAGAGTTAGTTATCCATCTGAGCTACCTGGAGGCGCGTGTGGCGGAGATGCAGTATCCGCGCTTTCGGGCAGAGGGCTGGCCGATTGGCAGTGGCATGGTGGAAAGTGCGCATAAGCTGGTCGTGGAAGACCGGTTGAAAGGGGAAGGCATGCATTGGGCCGACGTGAACGTGAACCCGCTGCTGGCGCTGCGGAATGCGGTGTGCAACGACCGCTGGGATGAATGCGGACCGTGATTGAGCGAGAATACCACCGCGCAGTGTGGGTGAAGCGCCAGCGCCAGCGGGCGAAACACCAGGCAGCGCCAGCGCCAGCCGCGCCGCCACCCGTGACAGTGCCGCAGGAGCCGGTCCCGCCGCTGGCGCCAACGCCGCCAGCCGCTCCGGATGCCGAGCCAGTGCATCCCTGGCGCCGCCCGTAGAGCGTGCGCCGCCAGCGCGAACTGGTCGGCGCCGCTTAGGTTGCAAGATCTTACGTCACACCCCAAGGTCAGGGGTGTGTCCCAAGTTCGTCGAGAATGAGTCAGGTGTCCAGTCCAATCTGTTCGCAGGCCTGCTCCCATTCCCGTTTTCCGCCCATCCCAGCCCTGTGCAAGGCTAGCATTGCTCCAAATCCTTTCCATTTCCAGCGCTGCCCACGCCCCTTCCATCGCCAGCCAATCCCCTTCCAAGCCTTCTCTACCGTTCCGCTTCCAATTGGATCCCCCGCTCGCCGAAAAACTGGATAATCCATCTGGGCTCGACGTTCCCGAAACTACTCTGCCGTCCGAACCACCCTTGCGCTCCACCCTGACTTTGTCTTCAACACCTCCTCGCACGCCTGGATGACTTGCTCAACCTCCCCTTCCCACAACTTCTGTTTCACCTGTTCCACCCATTGGCTTGCCGCTTCTCTAAACGCTTCCCGTCCTAGGGCCCACAAATGCTCCACCGCACGATACCAATCCACGCCGCGCATGCGTTTTGGACAGTACATCTCAGCAAATCCATCTATCCAGGCAGCCCCGTCGGCTATCACCGCTGCTTTTCCTTCCAGCCCCCATCCCCGATGAGAGGCATACCCCATATCGTCTTCCGAAATACATCCACATCCCCGCGTTCCGCCTAATACCCAAAGTTCCTGGCCTCGACATTCCCGTCCTTCCCTGCCCCAAAGTCAAAGCAGCTCCCCGCTTTCACTTCACGATTCACCCATACCATGACCCTATCCAGGCTGATGCCTCCCACCTGCTTTTGCCCTTCCCCGGAGCAGGGAGCGCTCCCTCTTGTTGTCCACAGCTGTTCCGCTTCTTCCCGCGGCTGCTTCACCAATCGCTCCCCATACTTCTCCGTCAGCCCATGAATCACACTCCGCGGCGCCGATTGCCCTGCCAAACGCTGCCGGGCCTCCTCTGCTTCCCGATACGAACACCTCGCTTGCGCTGTCCGCAATACCTGCGCCACAGCTGCTTCCAGCAACTGTTCTCTTGCACAGGTCTTGCACTTCTGAATCTCCTCTTCCAATTCCTTGAGAGTGCATTTCGGATGCTCCTCGGCCCACCGGAGCAACTCCTGGGAGGAACGTTCGATCTCTGTCAAAATATGTTTCACCTCCTGTCACGCCTATTTTACTCCACCGACAAAATTGGGACACACCCCAGGTCAGTTTGGCGTTGCCTGAAAACAGCTTTTTTGCTATACTTGTTATTTGGATCGATACGCTTGCTGCATGGTATCATGCACGCAGAACGTATACCCGCCAGGTCTGGAAAGCGAGTTTCGTTGCCGTGGAGCAGTTGACCACCATCGTGGGGCATCTCGCTCCGGATCTCGATTGTCTGACGGCAATCTGGATTCTGGTGCGGTTTGGCGGCGCAAGCAACGCTGCGCTTGAATTCGTACCTGCCGGCCAGACCCTCCACAATCGCCCGCCCGACGAGGACCCTCGTATCATCCATGTCGATACTGGCGGTGGACGGTTCGACCATCATCGACCCGATGCGCAAGGATTGTGTGCTGCTGAACTAGTACGACGCAGCGTCGCTCCCGACGATGAGGCGCTCGCCCGGTTAGTCGAGCAGGTCAATCAGATCGACCATGCATCCACTCCACGCGGTTCACAGGGGTTCTTCAACGTCAATGCCCTGGTCTCCGGTTACAACTTGCTGTTCCCTAATCGCCCTCACCACGTGGCATACGCCATGTTCCCCAATCTGGATGCATGGTATGAGCACGAGCAGCGCCAGATCCGCCTTGAGAAGGCATTTGCGCGGCGCGTCGAGTTCGAAACGCCGTGGGGGTTGGGGATTGCACTTGATGGCGATGATGGCGGATCGAGTAAACTAGCATATCGCCATGGTGCAGTGCTGTATGCATATCGGAATGAACAGGGATGGATGGGCATTGCTGCCCGATCACGATCAAATGTTGATCTATCGCCAGTTTACCACGACCTTCGAATCATTGATCGTGATGCCGACTGGTATCTGCATCCGGGAAAACGGATGCTGCTCTGTGGCACGCCTAAGGCGCCGCCTCGCTCACCTTCGCGCCTGACGCTGGCAGAACTGGTACGGGTCATCCAGGGTGAGGCGCTGTTTATGGAACATGCGGCGCCGGTCGTCAGCCGACGCAAGTAGTTTTAGAATGAATGTTCCGCTGTATCTGGCGGTTACTGCAAGCGAAAGCGCGTCTCCGCCGCGTTGTCGCTTCTTCTGATGAATCCATGATTCACATTGCGAAAGTTGTTTGTGCTGCGCAATAGCGCATTGAGTCACGTGGAAGCGCCATTGCAAAGGAGACGCGTGCGCCCGTAGCGCGGGCGTCTGGCGATTGGATCACTTGATATGCGCCCTGCATCTGGCGCATAAATGAAAGGGAAGAGAGCTTTATGACACAGATTGATGAACATGGACGAAACTCTACCAGCACCCTCTTGAACGACTCCGGGCTCGATGCCGCAACGCTGATCGACTATTACCGTCAGATGGTGCTGATTCGTCGCTTCGAAGAGAAGTGCCAGGAGATGTATACCAGGGCGAAAATTGGCGGGTTCCTTCACCTGTATATTGGCGAAGAGGCGACCGCTGTTGGTGCAATTGCCGCCCTGCGACCCGATGATCATATTTTTACCCATTATCGCGATCACGGTCATGCAATTGCGCGTGGCCTCGATATTAACGCACTGATGGCGGAACTGTTCGGCAAGGTGACTGGTTGCTCGAAAGGGTTGGGCGGCTCAATGCACTTTGCCGATGCCAGCAAGAACTTCTGGGGCGGGTATGCGATCGTGGGCAGCCACCTGCCCCTGGCGACCGGCGCAGCGCTGGGAATGAAAATGCAGCGTAAAGACTCGGTCGTGATGGTGTTTTTTGGCGACGGCGCTACCAATAGCGGCGAGTTCTACGAGTCGCTCAATTTCGCACAACTCTGGAAATTGCCAGTCGTCTTCGTCTGCGAGAACAATCTCTACGCCATGGGGACGCCGCTGGAAGTCCATTCGTCGGTCACCGAGATCTACCGCAAAGCATGCGCCTTTGATATGAAGTCAGAACGGGTGGACGGCAACGATGTGCTGGCAATGCGCGAAGCATCCCTGCGCGCAGTTGAGCATGCACGCTCAGGCAAGGGGCCAGTGTTGCTCGAGGCAATGACCTACCGCTTTCGCGGTCATTCGGCGCAGGATACGCAAAAGTATCGAACCAAAGAGGATGTCGAACGCCACCGGCGGAACGATCCGATCACGCGATACCGCACGCTGTTGCTCAACGAGGGCATTGCCACCGAACAACAGATCCGTGATATTGACCGGATGGTCGACGATCAGGTCGAAGCGGCGGTACGCTTCGCCGACGAGAGTCCGGAGCCAGGGCACGAATGGATTACACAGGCTGGCGTGTATGCCGCACCGATTGCAGTTGACCCACCCATTCATGGAGAGTAACTATGCCGGTCATAACTGTCCGCGAGGCGCTGCGCCAGGCATTGCACGATGCAATGCAGGACGAGCGCGTCTTTATCATTGGTGAGGATATTGGGCATTACGGTAGCACGTATGGCGTCACCGCCGGATTTCTCGAACAGTATGGACCAGAGCGCGTCCGTGACACCCCGATCGCCGAATCCGGCATTGTCGGCATCGCCATTGGCGCGGCAATGGTTGGTATGCGCCCGATCGCCGAAATTATGTCGGTGAACTTTTCGCTGCTAGCGTTCGATATGCTCTTCAACCACGCTGCCAAGATCTACAGCATGTTCGGCGGTCAGATAACGGTGCCGATGGTGCTGCGCACCACCAATGGCTGGACGCAACTTTCCGCTACCCACTCACAGTCGTTCGATGTCTATTTTGCCCATATGCCGGGTCTCAAGGTCGTTGCGCCAGCAACGCCCTACGATATGAAGGGAATGCTGAAAGCGGCGATCGAGGACCCTGATCCGGTGGTGTTCATCGAACATACGTTGATGTACACTGTCAAAGGTGAGGTGCCGGAGGAGAGTTATACGGTTCCACTGGGCAAAGCGCGTCTGGCGCGTGAAGGGCGCGATATTACCGTCGTCACCTATTCGCGCATGGTGCACCTCTCGCAGCAGGCGGCCGACATTCTCGCCCGCGATGGTATCGAGGTCGAAATCGTTGATTTGCGCACACTGCGTCCGCTCGATATGAGTGTGGCGATCGAAAGTTTCAAGAAGACCAACCATGCTGTCGTTGTAACCGAAGACTGGCAATCGTTCGGCACGAGTGCGGAAATTGCAGCGCGCCTGTATGAATATGGCTTCGATTATCTCGACGCACCAATTGCGCGAGTCAACTTCCGCGAAGTGCCCATGCCCTACTCGAAGAATCTGGAGTTGCAGACTGTGGTGACCGTTGATCGGATCGTGCATGCGATCCGCAAGACGCTGTCGTAGTGGAGAAGCATATGCCTGACATTACTATGCCCAAGATGGGCTTTGATATGCAGGAGGGCACTATTGTTCGCTGGCTGAAAAAGCCGGGTGACATAGTACGCCGCGGCGAACCGATCGCCGAAATCGAAACTGATAAGGTGACGATCGAAATCGAGGCGTTCGAGTCCGGCGTTCTGACAGAGATTGTCGTTCAGGAAGGGCAATCCGCACCGGTCAATGCGGTTATCGCCCGACTCAACGGCGGGAATGGTTCACAGGCGCCCGCGCCGGTCGCGGCTGCGCCAACCGTTTCTACCTCTGCAGAAGCGTCGCCTTTGCCTGCGTCGCTTCCTGAAACACCGGCACCTCCAGCCGACGTTGGCGACATTCGTGCATCGCCGCTGGCGCGTCGGCTGGCGCGTGAATACGGCATTGACCTCCGGCAGGTGCGCGGCAGTGGTCCCGCAGGGCGAATCGTAAAGGAAGATATCGAGGCGTACCTGAGTGCTCGCGGCGGTGCACCCGCCTCCACGCCGGTCAGCGCACCTCCGCCTGCCCCCACGCCGGTTAGCGCACCCCCGCCTACCTCTGCAGCGGTCAGTGCACCCTCGCCTGCCCCTACGCCGGTTAGCGCACCCTCGCCTGCCCCTGTAGCAGTTAGCGTACCTCCACCTGTCCCCGCGCCGGTCGGTGTGGCACAACCTGCAGCCAGCACTGTTGTGCCGTTGAGCAACATGCGTAAAACAATTTCGCGCCGGATGATCCAGAGCTGGCAGCAGTTCCCTCACATTTTTGTCTCGATCGAGGTTGATATGGGAGCAGCGCTTACCCTGCGCGCCCAGGCGAATGCTGGACGCCCTAGAGAGGATCAGATCTCGGTCAACGATATGGTAGTCAAGGCATGCGCCATCGCACTCCTCGCGTTCCCGAACCTGAACGCATCCTACAGCGACGAGGGGATCACCTTGCATCCGACCGTGAACATCGCTATTGCGGTGGCACTGGAGAGCGGACTGATGGCGCCAGTCGTCGTCAATTGCCAGGATCGGTCGCTCGGATCAATTGCGCGTGAAACTAAACGTCTCGTCGCGCTGGCGCGCGAGGGGAAGATCACCCCCGATCTGCTCCAGGGTGGCACATTTACGGTCAGCAATTTGGGAATGTATGGCATTCCCGAATTCACTTCGATTATCACCCCGCCACAGGCAGCGAGTCTGGCAGTCGGCGCCATTCGACGCACACCGGCGTTCAAGGACGACAGCGACGAAGTAGTGGCAAAACACCTGATGATACTGACCCTCTCGGCGGATCACCGGGTCACTGATGGCGCCGAAGTTGCCCGGTTTCTCAACGAAGTCAAACGATTGCTCGAACAGCCGCTGGCGTTGCTGGTTGGTTAGAGGCACGATCGGCAGAGGGAGGGAGAGACGTTGCAGTGCAACGTCTCTCTTTTCGTGTCCAGTTGTCGCTACGGAACCTGCTTGGTCTCAAGCGCCCGCACAATGTCGGTCATCGACAGAATGCCGACAGGCCAGAAGCGCCCGTCATTACGCTCTTCGACCACCACAAGCCGGTGGATGTGGTTGCGGTTGAGCAACTGAATAGCACGCTCAAGTTCCATTTCCGGCATACAGGTGATCACGCTCCGGGTCATAATCTCACCGACTGGACCGCGCATCACGTTTTCAAACGATGACCCCTCCTTCCACGCACGCAGCAGGTCGGTCTGTGACACGATGCCAGCCAGGTAGCCAGGACCATCGACCACGACCAGCGCATGGATACGATGCTTCTGCATTAGTTCGATGGCTTCCTCAACCGGCGTTTCGACCCGACATGAAATGACGCCGTAGTGCATCACATCACTGACTCGTTTATGTTCCACGTGAATCTCCCTTTCCCTCGCACGGCTGCCATTGGCGAACCTTAGCGTTCATTGCTCCTGCGCCGTGCGTTCAATGGCTTCTTCCTGCGTAGCGCAGCGAACACCGCCTGCGCTTATATATCCTATCACACGCGCCGGGTTGCCGACGACGATGGCATGGGCAGGTACATCGCGCGTCACAACGGCGCCAGCGCCGCACAATGCCCACTCTCCGATAGTCACTCCGGTGACGATGATCGCCCCTGCTCCGATCGAGGCGCCACGCCGGATGAGCGTTCGCCCCACTACCCAATCTGCGGCGCCTTTGAGCGACCCATCGGGATTGATAGCGCGCGGGATGCGATCATTGGTGATCACAACATGGGGACCGATAAAAACCCCATCTTCAACGGTGAGACCGTGGTAGAGCGAGGAGTTGTTCTGAATTTTGACGTGGTCACCGATGACCACCTCGAAATCAATATAGACATTCTTGCCGACTATGCATCCTTTGCCCAATCTAGCGCGTTCACGGATCTGCGCGCCATGCCAGACGCGCGTTCCCTCGCCAATCTCAGCTTGCGGTGACACATCTGCGGTTGGGTGAATGAATGCCATACGATACCCTTGAATCATTTCCAGCTCAGCCTCACTACGGATCGGGCGACGACAGTTCACGTTTCTTCGACAGCTGCAAGAATGTGGTCGATCGCAGCCACCTGCCCCTGCGACCTAGCGGCAATCGCCACAACATCGATGCGCCATGGCGTATCTGCCGGAAGGTCGTGGGCTGCCAGAAACAGGCAGGCAAGTGTAATCAAACGCGCACGTTTAGCGCCGGTGATCGATCCGGCAGCCATTCCCGGATCGATGCCCCGGCGCGTGCGTACCTCCACAAACGCCAGCACACCGTCCCGTTGCGCAACAATGTCGATCTCGCCGACCGCGCAGCGCCATTTTTGCGCCACAACCTGGTATCCATGCTGCGTCAGGTATGCCACAGCCACTGCTTCGCCCCAATCACCGAGACGCCTGCGCCGCTCAGCCATGCCGCCTCATGGATAAATGCCGCGGATGCGGGTAGCTTCCGCCACGCGGTTAACGGCAATCAGATAGGCAGCAGTTCGCATATGGACACGACGCTCATGCGCAATACGCAGCACCTGATTGAACGCGCCCACCATAACGCGCTCAAGTTGGGCGTTGACTTCGCGTTCGGTCCAGAAGAACTCCTGCAATCCCTGCACCCATTCAAAATAACTGACTGTCACGCCACCAGCGCTAGCAAGAATATCCGGGATGACGAATACCCCGCGATCATACAGAATCTCATCAGCATCGGGAGTCGTTGGTCCGTTGGCAGCTTCACCGATGATCCGCGCCCGGATCCGGTCGGCGTTGCGTGCCGTGATCTGCGTGTGAATCGCCGCTGGCACCAGAATGTCGCACGGCAGTTCAAGCAACTCCGCATTCGTAACCTGATCAGCTTCCGGGAAACCGGCGACCGTGCCAGTGCGCTGTTTGTGGGCAATGACCGACGCCAGCGGCAAACCGTTTCGGCGATAAATGCCCCCCTTGCTGTCGGATACAGCAACGATAGTCGCCCCCATTTCTTCCAGCAGACGCGCACAGGTAGCGCCAACGTTGCCGAACCCCTGAATAACGATCCGCGCGCCAGCGATCGGGAAACTCAGCGCCTCGGCAGCTTCCCGCAACACATACGACAACCCGCGCGCCGTCGCCTCGCGCCGCCCATAGGAACCACCAATATCGATCGGCTTGCCAGTAACGACTGCGGGAACCGTGTGCCCGCTATGCATAGAATAGGTATCCATGATCCAGGCCATGATCTGCGGATTCGTACCGATGTCTGGCGCCGGAATATCACGATCAGGGCTGATCAGAATGCTGATCTCGGATGTGTAACGACGGGTCAGCCGCTCGAGTTCGCCTATCGATAGCGAGCGGGGATCGACAACGACTGCACCCTTTGCACCGCCGTAGGGAATATTGACTGTCGCGCACTTCCATGTCATCCACATGCTCAATGCGCGCACATCGTCGATCGTGACATGCGGATGGTAGCGAATGCCCCCCTTCGCCGGACCGCGCGTAATGTTGTGATGGACACGATACCCCACGAATGTTTCGATCCGACCATCATCCATCTTGACCGGAAACGTCACCGTTAGTTCGCGTTGCGGAACTCGCAGGATGCGGCGGAGACCGGGTTCGAGTTGCAAAAGATCGGCTGCAATGTCGAACTGGCGCTGCGCGCTGGCAAACGCGCTTTCCTGCTCCATAGTCATACTTCCTGTCCTCCTCATTGAGCGTACTGTATCAGGACGACATCGTCCGCCTGTGCCACACGTTGCGTAGTATAGCACGATAGGTGCGGCTGGCGGAAGGTATGCAAAGTTAAGAGTTGTGAAACCAGAGCATGCTCCACTGTTATGGAATTTCCACTCTGTGATGCTGAAGCGAATCAGATGACGCTTGTGGTATGATACTCCAGCACTGATACGACAAGAGGCGAGAGAGATTATGTTGCAATGGTTGCCAGTTCTGCTTACGACATCGCACGCATGCTGATCGAGGCGGGCGCGGTGCTTATTCGCCCTTACAAGCCATTTACTTTCGCTTCCGGTCTCCGCTCGCCAATCTACTGCGATAACCGTGTTTTGCTTGGCAATGTGGCGGCACGTCGCGTTGTGGTCCGCAGTTTCGCTGCGCATTGCACCGACGCCAGCGTCGTGTCTGGTCCGGCGACTGGCGGCATCCCGTGGGCTGCGTGGGTTGCAGAGATGATTGGCATACCGATGGCGTATGTTCGCAGCGCTGCGAAAGGGCACGGACGCGGGCGTCAGGTCGAAGGCGCAGCGGTTGTCAGTCAGCGGATCGTTCTGCTGGAAGATACCGTCAGCACTGGCGAGAGCGCGCTCCAGGCAGCAACGGCGATCCGCGCTGAAGGAGGCGTTGTGATGCGCTGTGTCTGCATTTTCACCTGGGGATGGCGTGAGACGATGGCGCGTTTTGCAGCGACAGACCTTGATCTTGTACCGCTAGCGACTCTCGCCGACGTGCTTGAAGTCGCCCAGCATACCGGGCACCTGACAGCAGACGAGCGTACTATGATCGAGGCATGGGCGGCCAACCCCCAGGGATGGTCGCCGCCGTCGGATGGATAGGTGCAGGCTGCCAGCAATGGAATCTTCGAACGCGTTTTCACTGTCAGCGATCAGGCATCACTACGCGCCAGCGCTCTCGGTCGTCTGGCAATCGCGCTGGGGTCTCCCGATCGGGTATGCTGTCTCATCGGAAGCGCTGGCGCTCGAACTTCTCTCGCGCGGTGTTGAACTGATGTATCGCCCAACACCCTGGCATATGCCGGGGGTAATCCGCCACCCGGCGCTACGTGCAGCGGCGGCGCGCGCGCCGCACGATAATGCGATCCAGGTCAGTTACGATCAGGCCGACCTGTTCTTCACTGATCATCCAGGGTACAAAATCGGATACACCATGCTGGAAGTCGATGGTCTGCCACGCGAATGGGTCGCCGCGTGCAACGCGATGGACGAAATCTGGACGCCAAGCCACTGGGGAGCGACAGTTTTTGCCGATGCCGGTGTCACACGCCCGATTGTTGTGATGCCGCTGGGGTACGATCCGGTGCGTTTTCGCCCCGACGGACCGGCGCGTCGCATTGCCGGGCGATTCACCTTTCTGTCGATCTTCGAATGGGGGGAGCGTAAGGCGCCGGAGGTGTTGTTGCGCGCCTATGCAGCAGCATTCACACGACGCGATGATGTGCTGCTGGTGTTGCACGTAAACAATTTCGATTCAGAAGTCGATGTTGCCCGACAGATCGCCGCGCTCCGGCTACCTGCCGATGCGCCGCCCATCGTTGTGATCTACAACCGTCAGATCAGCGACGATAGCCTGGGATCGCTCTACCGCAGCGCTGACTGTTTCGTGTTGCCAACCCGCGGTGAGGGATGGGGATTGCCTATTCTCGAAGCGATGGCGTGCGGGTTGCCGGTGATCGCCACCGACTGGAGTGGCCAGACCGAATTCTTCCACAGCGGGGTTGGCTACCCATTGCGTGTACGCTGGCTGGTCGCCGCCCACGCCAAATGCCCCTACTACCTGGGATGGCGCTGGGCAGACCCGGACGAAGAGCACTTGATTGCGCTTATGCGTTATGTTTACGAACATCCCGATGAAGCGCGACAGGTTGGCGCACGTGCAGCACAGGAGGCAGCGGCATGCTGGACGTGGGCGCACGCAGCGGAGCGAATCCATACACGGCTGCTGGAAGTGGCAGCGTAAGTGTTCACATTGAAGCGAGGGCATTTTGCCCTCGTGGATGCGACAAGGTCGTCCCACCCCTGCTCTCAGGCGTGTGTGTTACTCCGGGTGTGAACAATCAGGTGGTAGCACCGGTTTGACGCTGTGCGTAATGTCGATTACACTTAGCGTTACTTCCGAAACGTGCGTTGTTGTGTACAGGAAGAACTGCTGGTGAAGGAGGCTGTCTATGATGCCGCCACGATCATTTCTCATGCCGGCGCAGGTTCTCATCGGCTCAGGCGCGGTCGAACAGGTTGGCACCGAGTGTCAGAAGCGCGGTTGGAAGAAAGCCCTAATCGTTTCCGACAAGATCATGGTTGAGCTTGGGCTGGTCGGCAAAGTCGAGCAGTATCTTGCCGAGAGCGGAATCGCCAGCACAGTGTATGCTGGCGTCAACACTGAACCAGTGGTGGAATACGTTCAGGAAGGCTTGCAGACGTATCGGGAAGGCAACTGCGACTTCGTCGTCGCGGTTGGCGGCGGCAGCCCTATCGACACAGCCAAAGCCATCTCAGTGCTGGTGACGAACCCCGGTTCTATCGAGCAGTACAAGGGCATCGGGAAAATTGCCGCACCGGGTGTGCCGGTCGTGGCTATTCCTACCACAGCTGGCACTGGTAGCGAAGCGACTGTGTATGCTGTGATCACCGACCAGAAGACGGATGTGAAGATGTTGATCGGCAGCCCGTATCTCATGCCGACAATCGCTATCGTCGATCCGATGCTGACAGTATCGTCACCCCAGAGTGTGACAGCAGCGACTGGCGTCGATGCGCTGGTGCATGCTATCGAAGCGTATGTGTCGGTCAAGCGTCAGCCAATGACTGACATCCTCTGTCTGTCGGCGATCCGGCTGATTTCCCAGAATATTCGCCAGGCATGGGCAAACGGCAACAATATCGAAGCGCGCGAGCAGATGATGCTCGGCGCCTTCCAGGCAGGCGTTGCGTTCAGTAACTCATCGGTTGCACTAGTTCATGGGATGTCGCGCCCCATCGGCGCACACTTCCATATTGCCCACGGCGTTTCTAACGCTGCACTGCTGGCAACTGTTACCGAGTTCAGTCTGATTGGCGACCCGGTGCGCTATGCACAGATCGCAGAAGCGATGGGCGAACCGATTCAGGGTCTCTCGGTCATGGAGGCTGCAGATCGTGTCGTGCATGCCATCCGTCGTCTGGTCAGCGATATTCGCATCCCATCGCTAAAGCAACTGGGAGTCGAGCGTGAACGCCTGATCGAACTCGCACCATCAATGGCTGATGCAGCCATCGACAGCGGCAGCCCGGCGAACAACCCGCGCAAGCCAACCAGGCAAGAGATTATCGATCTGTATATCAAGGCATATGATCAGGAGTGAACGGCGCACGACTACCTGATGAGATTTCAAGAATAAATTCGGCGTAGCCCGCGCAGGCAGGCTTTACTTTGTATAGCCGAGGGCATCAGCCACACGGCCATCTCGGCATATCGAAAGCCCGGTCGCTGCGTTGGAAACGCAATGCTGATTGCGGTCGTCTGAGGAGTGTTCAGCCTTGCCCAAAAGGTTCAACCTCTCCGAGAACTGCTATAATTTCTCAACCTTCACAAGGCGGCGCTGAGTCTCGTCAGGTATGGCTTCTGCAACAGACCCCTCGCGCTCCGAACCGGGCGATGCGGGAAGAGGTGGCGCGGCAGCAATGCGCTATGCGCTGCCGCGCTTCAATCTAATCCTCGATACAGTGATTGTGATCGCGGTCGCAATCACATCGTTTGTTTTCCTCAACCGTCCTCTGGATATGCGGTGCCTAGTAATCATTGGCGCCAGCGATCGCGACATCGTAACGGGATTCCACGGGGCGGAGATTAGTCAGGCGGACGGGCGGCCCTTTCGGTGGACAACTGCAGAAGCAACAGTTCGACTGCCAGCACACGGCACGACCGATCACCTGCTAGCGTTGCACCTTGCTGCGCCAACAGGCGCTGCCACTTCCACGTTACAGCTGGTTGCAGTCAATCTGAACCGCACCCATCTGGCAACTCTGCCGGTTCTGCCAGTACCTCGCGTCTATCGACTGCTGGCGCCGCGTCATCAGATCGTTATCGCCGGGAATGACATCACGCTCCGCACTACTACAACACGTGTACCTGGTGATCGACGTGATCTGGGTGTGGTTGCGTTTGCAGTAACATTCGCAGCGCTCAACGAAACTGTCTGGTTGCCGCCTGTGCAGGCGGCAGCCGTCAGCAGCGCTGCACTCCTGATCCTGATTGCGCTTCGAATGCTTGATGTCGGTGCACTGCGCTGGATCGTCGTCACCCTGTTTGCAGCAATCAGTCTGAGTATGCGTCACAGCGACCTGCGCTTCGCGCAACGCTGGGAAGCGCTGCTGCTCACCGTAGCTCTGGTAGTGACCTTTGCGCTCTTTGCCATAGTGATCAGGTGGTGGAACGGGAAGCACAGCGCATCTTCCATTCACGACACACAACCGTCCCAGTCACAGGCAACCACGAGGGACGTCTCGGTGTCTGCGCTTACGTCCCCGCCCTTTCACCGTTCACATTCCGTTTTCCATCTCCTACTTCTGGAGCGCCGCCAGCGCTGCAAGCAGCGCGCCGTCTTTCACCGTTCACATTCCGTTTTCCATCTCCTACTTACTGGCTTCGCCACTATACTCGCAATCCTGCTGTTAGCGCCCCTTGTCCCCGAACCCGCACGCTTTATCCCTGGTCCGCCTGGCGATAACCTGGAGTACGTCTGGAAACTCCAGTGGTTCGCCGATGCACTCGCCCGACGACAGTCGCCGACGTTCGTTCCGCACCTGTTCTATCCAACTGGATACGAACTGGCATATTCCGAGTTAACGCCTGCCCACACGCTCCTGGGTCTGCCACTAACATTGCTTGCAGGACCAACGCTCACATACAATGTTCTGATCGTTCTATCGTTCGTCCTGACAACACTTTTGACCGCATTGCTGGCAGAGCGTCTGGGCGCTGGGCGACTGGGCGCTTGTGTGGCGGGTATCGGCGTTGGCTTCTGCCTCTGGCGATACCAACATACCCTGGGGCAGATGAACATGATCGGAACGCAGTGGGTGATTCTTGCACTCTACGGACTGGAAGGCTTCATCAGGCGGCGAAGTGCCTTTGATGCAGCGCTGACGGGAATAGGCGTCGCACTGGCGGCATGGTCGTCGTGGTATTACGGACCGACGCTGTGGCTGATCATGGCACTCTGGTTATTGATGCGCTGGTCCTGGAAAGAACCGCGCTCGCTACAACAGGCAGGTCTGGCAGCGCTGGCGGCGCCGCTCGTCGTCCTGGCGCTGATCGCACTCTATGCCCAACCGACCATCCAGGCACTGCGCGGCGGTGACACCCGCCACGAGTATGCATCGCTTCTGTCCCTTTCTGCGCGTCCGCTCGACTACCTGACTCCCAGCCGGTACCATGCAATCTGGGGCGCGTGGTCGGCGCAGATTGCACCCGATACTGCTGGGGCACAACTTGTGGCGCCAGGGTTTGCGCTGCTGGCGCTGGCGGGCATCGGAGCATGGCGCTGGCGACAAAGCGCGATCACGTGGACGCTATTGATCATCGTAGGAGTGTGTTTTGTGTTAAGCCTAGGACCAGAGTTGCGCCTTGGTGACCGGACGATCCCGCTCCCGGCGCTCCTGGCGTATGAGCATATACCGGTGCTGCGCAGCATCCGCGCATGGTCACGCATGGCGATCTATGCGCAGATATGCATTGGTCTGCTGGCATCCTTTGGCCTGACCGGTTTCGCGCAACTGCCACGGGTGTGGCAGGCAGTTGGGCTGATATTGGTCTGCGGCGTGATCCTCGAAACCCTCCATTTCGCTCCCTGGAGCACATCCACCCTGCCGCGACCGGTCGACCAGTGGCTGGTGGCCCAGCCTGGACCGGGTGCAACCCTCCAGGTTCCCGATTCGTTCTCAGGACCTGTCGAGTACTACACGCTCTTCTCACAACGTCCAAGCCTGACCGGCTACGGCACGTTCCATCCAGCAGGCGCAACCGCCGATATAGCATGGATGCGCGAGTTTCCTTTTCCACGCGCTCTGACGACAATCCAACGACTGGGGGGCGAGTATGTTCTGGTTCGTCGGAGCGCTATGGACCGTGAGTGGCCCGGATGGCGCGAACGTGCTGCACAGCGACCGGAACTCGTGCAGGTGTATGAGGATGATGAGTTTACTGTGTATCGGATCATGGCAGGATCACAACCATGAACGCCAGCAAGCCGCAATCCGAACCAATCTTCCTCGTCCCGCCTGGACCAGACGATGAACCACTGGCAGCGCAGATCGCGCGCGCGTTGAACGAACGTCGTCCAGCACCTGATAGCCTGCCATTGCTGACCGATGTTGCGCAGGGCGACCCGTACCTGGCAGAACAACTCGCGGCGCTGCACGCTATATGGGAAATCCAGCCGCAAACGTCGCGCGGGCTGATTGACCGGCTACGTCGCCGGGTCGCTTGGTGGCTACTCGAACCGGAATTGCGCCAGATCAACGCGGTTCACGCGACCCTCACCCGCCTGATCGATAGCCTGATCGTCCTGGCAGATCGCGAGCGCGCAGCACGACGACGAATCGAAGAGAGCATCCATAGTTAATAAAAAGCTTACATGAACTTTACAGCCAGCACGCCCAACTGCCTCAACCTGCCGCTAGCATAACTGCTCCAGGAAGCGCGTAACTAGACTCTACAACCAGAGATATCTATTCAGAAAGGAAGAGATGTCGTTATGGGCGAACGCGACGAACAGGACAAACTGATCGTCTGATCGGTCGATGGAAAGGGTGAGAACTTCGAAGACGTTCTGGAACAGCACCTGAGCCGCCGCACCTTTCTTAAGACTGCCGCAGTTACATCAGGCCTAGTAGTCGCCGCTACTGCGATGAACGTCGATGCTGCCGCAGCGCAGACGCGCCCGGTGCCGATGCCGCTAAAGTTCGGCAAAGTTTCGCCAACTGCGCCGGAAGTGGACGAGATCGCGGTACCGGATGGATACTATGCGGCAACGCTCATTCGCTGGGGTGAGCCGATCTTTGCCGACGCTCCTGAGTTCGACGTCTGGATGCAAACGAAGGAAAAGCAGGAGAAGCAGTTCGGCTACAACTGCGACTTACCATCGTACAACTCGAACAATTCGACGCGCGGTTTGCTGGTCGTCAACCACGAGTATACCAACCCGGAACTGATGTTCCCTGGCTACGACGTCGAAAACCCCAATCCTACCAGGACGCAGGTCGATGTCGAACTGGCAGCGCATGGCGTGTCGGTGATCGAAATTGTGCGCGGTCGCGATGGTCGCTGGAGCGTGGTGCGCAGTTCGCCCTACAATCGCCGCCTGACTGGCTACACGCCAATGACCATCAGTGGTCCAGCAGCCGACCATGATATGGATGAAGACGAGTGCTGACCCGACGGGACGCAACATTCTCGGCATGCTAAATAACTGCGCTGGCGGCAAGACGCCCTGGGGCACAGTGCTGACTGCCGAGGAAAACTTCCATCAGTATTTTGCCAACCTGCGCCGATTGCCAGATAGCGATTATCGCAAGGCGATCCATGCACGCTACGGAATGCCGAGCGGAGCATCCGAGCGCAGGTAGGAGAACTTCCATGATCGCTTCGATATCTCCAAAGAGCCGAATGAAGGGTTCCGCTTTGGCTGGATTGTCGAGTTTGACCCCTACAATCCTCACTCAGTGCCAGTGAAGCGCACCTGGTTGGGGCGCTTCCACCACGAGGCGGCGACGATTGTGATTGCACCGACCGGTCAGGTCGTGGCATATTCCGGCGATGATGCACGCGGTGAGTATGTCTAAAAGTTCGTCTCGAACGGGCGCTACAATCCACGCAACTGTGCAGCGAACTTCAATCTCCTCGACGATGGGATGCCGTACGTCGCGTGCTTCAATGCAGACGGTACCGGCGAGTGGCTGCCGCTGAAGCATGGCTTTGGTCCGCTGAACGAGGGCAACGGTTTCATGTCGCAGGGGGATGTGCTAATCAAGACACGCAACGCTGCTGATGCACTCGGTGCAACGAAAATGGATCGACAGGAAGACATTGAAACCAACCCGATCAACAAGAAGGTCTACATTATTCTGACAAACAACAGCCAGCGTGGCGTCGGCAAAGGTCCGCCAATTGATGCCGCCAACCCGCGCGCAAACAACCGCGCCAGCCATATTATTGAACTGACCGAGGAAGGGAACAACCACGCAGCAACCCGTTTCACCTGGAATATCTTTATCCTGGCAGGTCTATCGACCGACGAGTCGACCTACTTCGCAGGGTATGACAAGAGTAAGGTCAGCCCATTCGCCACGCCAGACAACATCGTCTTTGACCTTGCTGACAATGCCTGGGTCGCCACCGACGGCGTCGCCAGCGCGATCAAACTGAACGATGGTCTGTTCGCTATTCCGGTCGTCAGTTCGGAGCGTGGCCACGTGCAGCAGTTCTTCTCGTCCGTGGCAGGAAGCGAGGCGTGCGGTCCGGAGTTCACGCCTGATAACCGAACGCTGTTCCTGGCAATCCAGCATCCGGGCGAGGGTAGCACATTCGAGAAGCCAATCAGCACCTGGCCCGACCGTCAGGGTCTGCCGCGCCCAAGCGTCATTACCATTCAGGCGTTCAACAACCGCCACATTGGTCAGTAATCGCAATTAGGCGCACATATGGCATAGTAAAGGGGGGAGCGTAATGTTCCCCCCTTTCTTTATAGTAAGCTCCCCACTGAACTCATACGACACTATTGGCAGAAGGCGCCGTATGCCGCCAATTGCTGCCGCAGCTTATGTATATGCGTATTTTCGCCACACATCGTGGCGTTCGAGTTCACCAAGGAGCGCAAAAGCAACATACTGCGGCTGGCGAGGAATGGTCAGCAAGGTCATACCAGCTTCCTCCGGCGTGCGCCCACCCTTGCGGTGATTGCAATCGCGACAGGCAGTCACCACATTTTCCCAAGTTGTTTCACCGCCACGAGAACGCGGCACTACGTGATCGACCGTCAAGTAAGCGCGACCGGGCTGCGCACCGCAATACTGACACGTCTCCCGGTCACGCAGCAGGACGCTGCGCCGTGAACAGGGGAGACGCATGCGATGAGGAATGCGAATGTACCGCACCAGCCTGATGACCAGTGGAACTTCGAGGGAGATGCCGCGCGCGCGAAGACGCTGCTGTGCAGCTTCAACCAGCTCTGCCTTATCCTGCAGCAAGAGAATGATCGCGCGACGAACAGAAATGAACTGTAGTGGCTCGTAGCTCGCGTTGAGAACAAGAACTCGTTGCCCCAAGCCTTTCCCCCTTTCCAGAAGCTGCAAAGCCAATTCACTGCGCTCTGGCGAAGGGGGAACGACCCTACGCTCGAGCGCGTATCACATCAGCGGCACTCGCGGAGAGCACCGCCCTGAAGGAGCGTGTGACGCATCGCCAGGTAACAGTGCAAACAGCGACCGGATCTCCAACAATCGCTACGCATGGTGCGCGTTGGTCGATTTTGATATGCGTTTTGTCGCTGTTACGTCGAAACGTCACGTTTGATAGATCCTTAATGATGAACGCTATTTTGTGCAGTCATACTATCTGACTGTCATACTTATAGGATACACGACATTTACGGCATCTGTCAAATACGATGATACGATCGCTATGGTATAATCACGCGCCAGGAATCGATCCTGCACGAGGATTGCATTTGGCAAACGATCATCGGCGACGATCTGGAAGCGGTACGACGGCACGCGAGCGCATTGCAGTACGTCGGCGTGCACGGCGAATCAATAGTTGGACCACGTTTGCGATGGCAGCCGGAGTGCTGGCGCTGCTGGCGCTTCTGACTGCTGGAGTCATGGCGCTGCGTCAAACCAGTCGTGTCCTGATGCGTCTCGAACAGGAGGATCCGCGTCAGCGCACCACGACTGCTTCTTTGCCGCTTCCAACCACGCTCCAACCCTCGAACCTCGACGCAACCGTTATAGCAACGGCTCCTGCAACGTCCAACCAACCCGTAACACAGTTGTTGACCCGTCCTTTTACTGTGCTTCTGCTTGGGGTTGATCGTCGCCCGAATCCTGAAGAGGGAGTGCGCAGCGACACGCTGATCCTGGTGCGGGTCGATCCGCAGGCGCGCACCGCCAGTATGCTCTCAATCCCGCGTGACTCGGTCGTGCCCATCCCGCGCCTCGGTTGGGCAAAGATCAACACTGCCTACGGATATGGGTATACCAATGCTGCTGCGCTCTACGGTGCAGCAACCGATCCATCGGCAGCTGGCGGCGCATTCGCGGCTGAAGCGGTCGAGCAATTCCTTGGCGTCACGGTCGACTATATTGCACAGGTCGATTTTCGCGGCTTTGAGCAACTGGTCGATACAGTCGGCGGTGTACTGGTTGACGTACCGGTCCCGATCCTCGATGCAGAATATCCCACCGAAAACTATGGCGTTGAGCGGATCTATATTCCAGCCGGGTTGCAAACGCTCAACGGACGCACGGCGCTGATCTACGTTCGCACGCGCCATGGCAGCAGTGATTTTGAGCGGAGCAGGCGGCAACAGCAGGTGTTGCGCGCGCTCCTCGATCAGGCGCGCGCCCGTGGATTGCTCGATAACGCAGCGCTGCTCCCACGCTGGATCCAGGTCGTAAGCGAGCATGTGCGCACTACCCTGCCGGTCTCCGATCTGCGTGTGGCGGCGGAACTGGCGGCACTGGCACGCGATCTCGACGGCAATCGCATTTTGCAACTCTCAATCAATCCAAACGATGTGGCAATCGACCGCGAGAACGGCTCGGATATTTACTGGAACCCAACCGATCTGGCAGCGCTGGTGGCGCGCTGGAAGGCCGGACCGGACCTGAGTGCTGCACCGTTGGTCACAAGTCTGCCAACCCAGGCGGCTGCACCTGATTCGCTACAGCTCGATCCGGCGCAATCAACGCCTACCCCGCTCCCCGCAGTCGCCGAGCCGGACACGGTCGTCCAGGTGCTCAACGGCGCCCGCGTCGAAGGGATCGCCGGACGTGTGAGTGCCTTCCTTGCAGAGCGAGGGTTTATCACCGCTGATCCGGCGACTGTCACCCGCATCTATGAACACACGGTGATCATTGATTACAGTGGACGACCGGAAACGCGCCGCCGACTGGCGGAGGCGCTGGGCATCGAAGCGCGCTATGTGCTGGCACCGGCGCCACCTGATGCACCGCCGCCGGGGTATAATGTCGATATTGCCGTCGTCATCGGGCGTGATTACCGCCAGGAGTGGCTGAGCAACGACGGGAGGTGAAGGAACCCATGACAACACTGCAACTGGCGATACCGTATCTCGAAAGCGGTGACCAACTCATGCGGGCAGAGTTCGAGCAGCGCTACAATGCTATGCCGGACGGCTTCAAAGCCGAACTTGATCGAAGGAATTGTCTCCGTGGCCTCACCCGTTCGCTTTGCAACGCATAGCGAACCGCATAGCCGGATAATCAAGCTTCTCGGCGTCTATGCAGCGGCAACTCCCGGCGTCCGTGTCGCGGTGATAATGCAACCGTGCGGCTCAACTGGGAGAATGAACTCCAACCCGACGGCTTGTTGCGCCTCGAAAACGGCACCTCAACCATCGACGCCAATGGCTGCGTTTGTGGACTGCCGGAGTTCGTTGCTGAAATTGCCGGGGGTAGCGCTGCGCAGGACATGCACGCCAAACTGCGCGTCTATCGTCGCACTGGCGTACATATCCGGTATGGCTGGTCTTCGAGGATCGGATTGTCTGGTTCATGCTCGACGAAGGCGAGTACCGTCAGATACCCGCCGACCCCGACCATATCACGTGCAGCCGTGTCTTTCCCGGTCTCTGGTTCGACCTGCCCGCGCTTCTGCGCGGCGATATGGCAACCGCACTTGCGGCGCTGCAGCGGGGGATCGCCGCCGCTGACCACGCTGCTTTTGTCATCCGCCTGCGATCCGGTGAATGAACGACACACTTATGACCATTCATACGCCCGACTGGGTCAAACACGCTGTTTTCTATCAGATTTTTCCCGACCGTTTCGCCTGGAGCGCCCGGGTCGCCAAACCGAACAACCTCCAGCCCTGGGACAGCCCTCCAACACCAGAAGGGTACAAAGGCGGCGATCTGCTGGGCGTCGTCGAGCGGCTAGACTACCTGCAGGATCTGGGGATCACGGCGATCTACTTTACGCCAATCTTCCAATCCGCTTCGAACCATCGCTACCATACCCACGACTATTACCAGGTCGATCCGATGCTCGGCGGTAACCGAGCATTCCGTGAGTTACTGGAGGCGTGCCACCGACGCGGCATGCGCGTCGTGATCGATGGCGTCTTCAACCACGCCAGCCGCGGATTTTTCCAGTTCAACGACATTCTCGAAAATGGACCCCACTCCGCGTACCTGGACTGGTTCTTCATCGAGGGATGGCCCCTGCACCCGTATGATGGCGCGCGCCCGGCAAACTATCGCGCGTGGTTCAACAACCGGGCGCTGCCGAAGTTCAACACCGACAACCCCCAGGTACGCGAGTTTCTCATGCAGGTCGCCGAGCACTGGATCCGGCAGGGCATCGACGGCTGGCGACTGGATGTGCCGTTCGAGAT
>Ga0272447_1000313_pt1 | contig 38003 bp, 32 predicted proteins | sample YNPCB0133_FD_194589 | JGI IMG/M metagenome (GOLD analysis project Ga0272447, IMG submission 194589) | Hot spring microbial mat communities from Yellowstone National Park, WY, United States - YNP-CB-013-3 | ecosystem: Environmental > Aquatic > Thermal springs > Hot (42-90C) > Sediment | place... | reverse complement strand
TACTGAGTGTGAAGGGGTTATCATGACGTGGTGCTCTGAAGACTCTTTTAGGATGTGGCTTAGATCTTATGCTAGTAATGTTGGTGTTAAGACAATCTCTTATAAACTGCTTCCAACAGATGCCACACCAGCTATGATGAGGAGGTGGAGGGCTACCAGTTTAATGTCCTTCTATAATGGTTTAATCAGGAATTACCATTGGTACACCGATACTCCGGAGCACGTGAACCCCTACAACCTTGAGAAGGCCAGGGAGCTCGTGTTAAGACTTATGATAAACGTTGTAGTTGGAGAACAAGTGCTAACGGGGGTTCCACCGGCTTAGCTGGTAGCTACTAAGGGTTACTGTTATGGAGCTTAGAGCCATAGCAGCTGCTGCCATTTCAGGTCTTAGTGTTATACCTAGCGGTGTTAGAGCTCCTGCTGCTATGGGTACTAGGATTACATTGTATGCGAATGCCCAGAATAGGTTGAAGTATATCCTCCTTCTAACCTTACCGGCTATGCTTAGCAGTATAGGTATCTTCTTCAGGTCCGGCTGTACTAGTATTACATCCCCAGCCTCTTTACTTACATCCGCTCCAGTCCCCATAGCCACTCCTAGATCTGCTTTTGATAGGCTTGGCGCATCGTTAACCCCATCTCCTACCATCATAACCTTATACCCCTTCCTTTGAAGATCTCTAATCACCTCGCTTTTAGCTTCAGGATCTAGCTCTGCGTACACATCATCTATGCCTAGTTTCGCTGCCACAGCTTTTGCTGTTACACTCTTATCACCTGTTAGCATTATCGCTTTAAGACCCCTCCTCTTAAGATCCCATAGAGCCTCTACAACCCCATCCCTAATCCTATCTGATACCGCGACCAGGCCTAGGAGCTTGGAGCCCCTAGCTACATAGACTACGGTTGCACCCTCCCCCATGAGCTTTAAAGCTTCACCTTCAAGCTCCTCCGTGTTAACATCAAACCCCTTCATGAGCTTAGAGTTACCAACAGCTATGGACTCGCCGTCTAGGCTAGCTACAACCCCCATCCCAGGTATTGCCTCAAAACTATCAGGATCCCTTGGGAGCCTACCGTACCTAGATCTATACTCCTCCAGTATAGCCTTGGCTATGGGGTGTTCACTCCACTTCTCAGCTATAGCTGCATACTCTAGAACATCATCCTCTCTAAACCCCGAGGCTGGGATTACAGTTGCTACAACAGGTTTACCTACGGTTAGAGTCCCAGTCTTATCAACAGCTACGATGTTAACCTCGCTAGCTCTCTCCAGTGAAACCACGTTCCTAACAATTATACCCTGCCTTGCAGCAACACCAACCCCTGCAACCACAGCCGTTGGGGTTGCTAGTCCTAGGGCGCAAGGGCATGCTACGAGTAGTACGGAGGCCATGAATATAAGTGATCTCTCAAACCCAGCTCCAACCACTAAATACCATATGGTGAATGTTGCTATTGCAATAGCTATTATGATCCATGTGAACAGCCCTGCAATCCTATCAACAATCCTTTGAAGTCCAAGTTTCCCGGCCTGAGCTTGGGATACAAGCTTAGCTACCTGAGCTAAGGTCGTACTACTCCCAACCCTAGTAGCTATAATGTGGAGCCATCCGTTTGTCACAAGTGAGCCAGCGTAAACAGGATCCCTCTCACCCCTCTCAACAGGCATGGGCTCTCCAGTGAACATACTCTCATCTACGTAAGCCTTACCTTTAACAACAATACCGTCAACAGGGATCCTCTCACCCTGTCTAACAACAACCACATCCCCAACCCTAACCTCGCCTAGGGGAACCCTAACCTCACCACCACCCCTTAGGATAGAGGCCTCCTGTGGTTGCATCTCAAGGAGTTTTTTAACAGCCTCCCCAGTACCATGCTTAGCCCTAGCCTCGATATACCTCCCTGTTATAACAAATGCAAGTATCAACGCTGCAGCCTCGTAGTAAACCTCGCCATCAATCATACCAAGCGTTACAGCTAGGCTATAAACATAGATAGACCCTGTGCCTAAAGCTACTAGTGTATCCATGTTAGCAACTCTATTCTTGAAAGCTCTGTAAGCCCCTATAAAGAACCTTCTACCGGGAAAGAGTATTACGAGGGTGGAGCCGAGGAAGCCTAGCACCTCATAGTATGGGCTTGGGAAGCCTAAGGGAGACATCCTCAATAGCATTATTGCGAAAAGTGCGAAGCCCACTAGTAGGGATACTATGGACCATCTAAGTAGACTTGAGAGCTCTACCCTACCAAACTCCTCCAACCTAGCCTCCTTAGTAACCCTAGCCCTATAACCCATACCCTCCAGGATCTTAACCACATCATCAACATTAACAGTCTCGGGGTTCAAGGATAGGATTACAGCCTTGTTTATGTGAGAAGCACTAGCATCAATAACACCTGGAACCCCTCTAAGCTTAGACTCCACTATAGACTCGTCATCAACAGAGACCATGTTCTCAACAACAAGTACAACCTCCTCCCTATAAACATCATAACCAGCACCCCTAACAGCCTTAACAATATCCCTTAAACTAACCCTAGAAGGATCATAAGTCACAAGAGCCTCATTGGAAGCAAGGCTAGCCTGAACGCTAACGACACCCCTAACACCGCTAACAACCTTCTCAATAGTGGTTACACATGTAGCACAATGCATCCCTATAATCTTCAGCCTCTCACTAACAAAACCCTCGCTGATAGCCATCAACCTACCCCATCTATCACAAATGTACAGTCAAAGCATTAATCAATTAATTAATATTTTAATTAACATTTTCTAACACCACCTTAAAGAGACATAGAAGGGGAAACAACTTCGAAGAGTGAGGGTCGTTAGCTAGAATAACCTAGTTTCCTGAAATCCTCCTTGTAACCTTTAAGTAAGTATTGTATATCACTTGATAATGCTACGAAGTTGAACCCCAAGGCTATCTTATCTAGTGCATCGGTAGCTCCTGACGTCATTATACCCGCTATTTTACCAGCTTTCCTAGCAGTATTTACGATCTCTTTTAAAGCATTCTTATAAATGGGGTTATCGAAATCTCTAAATATACCTAGTGATGCTGTTAGATCGTTGGGTCCTACGAACACACCGTCTATACCATCAACTGAGACTATATCTGGTATGTTCTCCACAGCTTTCCCTGTTTCAACCTGAGCTATAACCAGAATTTCCCTATCAGCTCTCTCATAGTACTCTCTCAAGTCCGTTAAACCATACCTGGCACATCTCCTAGGACCAACACCTCTAATACCCTTAGGTGGGTATCTTGTAGCCCTTACAACTGCTAATGCTTCATCCCCTGTGTTAACATATGGTACCATCACTCCGTGTGCTCCAATATCCAGGACTTGCTTTATAATAACAAAGTCGTTCCACGGAACTCTGACTATGTTCACCACATCATCCCTCCTAACAGCCATCATCAAGTACTCTACATCTTTAATTGTTAAGGGTGCGTGCTCCATATCGAAAACAAGGAAGTCGAAGGGGAGATATGAGAGTGCTTCAACAACCTCGGGATTAGCTATGGTAACCCACGTACCGTAGACAGCACCCCTCCTAGAGATCTTATCTCTAAGCACTTGCAACATGTAAAACACCAGTATATGTAGCGTGTCTCGAGAACTTATTAAGGAGCGGGTCGGATGTTCCGGCTCTCCACACTACCTTAGGCTACCCTCTTAATCCTCATCCCCACACCTGGTGTCTGTTTATAGTTAAGGTTTAAAAGTTTGATCGGCCAAGGCTGAACTCTTCACCTCTCAGTCGAGGGGAGCTCCTCATCTACATTCTAGATATGTTATTGGAAGGTTTAATATTTGTATATCCGTTTAGCTAAGGTTTCCACCACTTACCCCTCTCTAGGTTTACCCACCACTATAACATATCTTAGACCCCAATTCCATTCCATCCTCTGGAGCCTACGGTGATCTCGATTTGACGCTCACCAATAACATGAGTTATGTTAAAGGTTTAAGACTTGTTGGTGTTGTAACCTCAGGGTCTAGGGCCTCAATAGTCCCAGTTAGGGTTTCTAAAGACTCCATAGATTTTGTTAGAGATGAAATGCTAGCTTTAATCGAAGACCTGGAGGAGGGAAGGTTATATTTCGGGATTATTAAGGGTTCTACTAAGAAGGATGTAGCTATTGACAGTTCTAGCCTCCCAACAAACTTTGACCCTGAAAGGAGTCTTAGCTACACAGCACCCCTCATGACATGCTATGTTGAGGTTATAGGTGAGATTATAGGAGGCTCTCTAGAGCTCAACTTCTCCATACCAAGACCTGGGAGTAGGTTATACGTTGTAACAGGTGATTTTGACGTAGCAAGGTTACTTAAGCTACCTGAAGGGCTCCATGTGGGTTTCCATAAGTTTTCAGAGATGAGGGTGAGCTTGGATGTTAGAGCTCTAGACTACCATGTAGCAGTATTAGGGGCTACTGGTACTGGTAAATCAAGGCTTGTTAAGGCTTTGGTTGAGGAGGTTTTAGCTAAGACGGATTACAAAGTGCTGGTATTCGATCATACAGGCTTAGACTATAGCGATAGTTCGAGATGGAATGCTAGTGTTAACGTTATAGACGGTTCGAAGATAATATTAACCCCCGATGTGATTGCAGGAGTACTAGCTGATAGGATGGGTATCAGCGATCAACAACGCGATTACATCTTCGTAGCTACAACATTCTACATAGCACGTAATACTATGAGTGACTATGAGCAACGGGGTATCCTGGCTAGTGCAAGTTTAGAGTATATATTGGAGAAACTAGATGCTATAAATAGGAACCTAGAGGATCTTCTAAAAGATTACTTTAAATCTTGTAAAAGTGGCTCTTTTAAGTGGGATTTCGAGGGGTTTCTGGAGGTGCTCGACGAGTGTTTAGTCGCGTTGAAGGCGTGGCCTAGCACTAGGCTTAAATTCAAACTGCTATCATCTATAAGGGTTGGTAGGAGGTTTTTCGAAGGCTATCTTAATGCTAGGAATGTGCTTGTTAACGATGTGGTTGAGGAGCTCTTCTCAGGTAGATCTAGGCTTGTTATAGTTGACCTCTCCAGGGAGGTTGAGTATGAGGCTAAGAAGTTCATAGTATACCAGTTCCTTAGAGAGATGTGGGATAAGATTCTAGGGTCTAGGGGTAGAGCTGGGGTTTTAACTGTTGTAGATGAAGCTCATAACTATGCTTGTACACGAGGTTGCGAGCCTAGTAGTGATGTTATATCTAGGATTGCTAGGGAGGGTAGGAAGTGGGGTTTCGGGCTTATACTAGCATCGCAGAGAGTCATAGATCTAGCACCAGATGTTAGAAGTAATATTAATACAGTGTTCTTCTCAAGAGTGCAATCCGCAGGTGACTACGATGAGCTGAAGAGGTGGATTGAGGGTCTTCAGTTCATAGAGTACACGCTACCCCTACTAGCTAAGAGGGAGTTCTACTTAGCAGGGTTAGGTAATCCATTCAGGAAACCGCTGTTGGTGAGGGTTAGGGATGTCAGTTGAGGATCTTGAGGTAACAGGTTTAGAGAGTTTAGATGAGAACCCTGAACTAGTACTGGAGCTCTACAAGCTAGCCATGAGAGTGGGCGAACGCCTCAAATCAACTCTAAGCGTAATACCGGAAAACTATAATACGGTTAGAGATAGGCTTGGAGTTAGAAGGTTTAACGAGTTCCCCTCAGATGTTTTAAGCGTCCTAGCTGTTGATAGCACATGGTCCATTCCACATTTGGAGCTTGTTATGGGCACTATAGCTGTTATAGTATCAGGCTACGTTATAGTAGCCCCCCAAGGTCTTGGATCCTATGGTTTAAGCTTTGTAGCATTAAGGTTCTCCGGCGGTGATGATGATAGGTTTACGTTGAGCCTGGAGCTTTCAGCTAAGGTTAAAGAGTATGTTACAGCATTGAGACAACTTAAAAGAGATGTAGATATTGTTATGCTTGACGGCCCTCTCTATCATTCAATGATCCACGAGTTCTACATACCTTCAAGGTCTAGTAACGTATTAGAGGATTCCAGGAGGGGCTCGGGCTCTAAGCTAGCCTCCCATACTTCCAGAGCCCTCCTAGACCTCCTGGATAAAGCGGGCTCTCTAGGAGTGCCTGTAGTAGGCGTTGTTAAGAGAGTTTCAAGTAAGCTACTCCTACCACGACTTGAGGGGTTGGAGGGCGTAGTGGATGTTGTGAGAAAATATAATGATAAGCTCGTGGCAAGCTTAATCCTAGAACCTGGAGAGTACGTAGTTATAGAAAGCTATCTTGAGGAGTTCAGGAAATACCTTGAAGCATATAGTTTAAAGAGCGTGTATAGGAGGATCCTGAAGATTATAGACTACTGTGTGGAAGCCCCTGAGGATAGCCTTGAGAGGAGACTATGCAGGTACATGGAGAGAACAGCGATAGCATTCTATAAACATAAGGGAGGCTCTGTAGCACCCCAAGCTACAAGACTAGATGTATACCCGGGAGAGGACGTGGATAAAGTTGTAGCATACTGTATGGAGAACACTACAGAGAATAACGTGCCGGCACCGATAGACTATGTGGATAGGTACGTTAGGATAGAATCTCAAACGATAAAGAGGTTACATCAACTACTAAGAGCACACGGTAAAGGTCGAGAGGTTGAAGTAGCTCTAAACATTACAAACCCACAGAAAAAATACCTATATGAGTAAGCTAAGCGGAAACTCTTAAGGAGTTAAAGCCTACATGTAGCTTAAACCCGCTATGACCCCTATAAAGGGAAAAGATTAAATAGTGGGTGATCCAGAGATGAAGAGAGATTGGAGGAGGAGATTGAAGTTATCAATTATAGTAGCAATTATAGCTATAACGTCCCTCAGCATAGGGATAGCTATAGGCCAGAGCTCGGGGATCCCCCTAGTTAAACCGTTCTCAGCACCTATAACAGTAGTGGAATCAGATGTAAGAGTCATATCGCTAACCTACACATACGACCCCCTCTCAGATAGAATCACAACTGTAAAAACAACATTAGAGAATACAGCATCAACTGGTAGGAATTGCGTAGTCCACGTAGTTCTATTCGATAGAGATGGAAATGTGATAGCCCAGGGATCTAGCTCCCAGGTTACCGTGGGGGGTGGAAGCACACTACAAGTTACCATAAGCTTAAACTGGAGCCCTAGCAAGAGCGTTAGCGATCTTGCTTCAGGTAGAGTAGCTGTAGAACAGAAGTGAAAAGTTAAAGGAAAAGGGAGGAAAAAGAAATGTTAATTAAAGGGTTTAACACTTTATCTTAAATAGTTCTTATTACCTGAATATCCATAGCCTTCTAGGTTTCTCTCCATATTCTAGTGGTAATATTAGTGTACCTACTAGTAGTAGTGCAATATACACTATGACAGCTCCTACCAACATTAGTATCTCGTCCGATCCAGGAGTGTAGTTAGATCTCATTGGGAAGCTTGATGGAGATAATGTTATTAATTGATGGTATATTATGAGCGAGTATTTTGAAGCGAAGCCTGCTAGGAATACGGCTATACTTGCTAGTATCATTGCCGTAAAGCTCCTCCTAGCTATAGCGTATATTGCTAGAGCTAGCACTACTACAACTCCTACCAGTACCTCTACTACCCAGAATTCTAGAGCGAAAGCTCCCCTCACAATTTCACTCCAGCTTATCCACGCCATGCTATACCATGATGTTATTATAACCCATCCTAGTAGGAATGTGTAGAGTAGTGTGACTAGCACGTAAACCCAACTGTAGAGTATTGTGGTTGCACTTTTAACCATTGCATCTCTCCACTTGTAAAGTGATATGTAGATTGCTTGACCTGAAGCTCCTATAAGAACAGCACTTGCTATGAATAGTGGTGCTAGGTGTGCTCCAAACCATCCAGGTACTGATATCATTGTACCATAAACCTGGCCTAGGTTAGAGTGTACTAGGACGGTTACTAGGAGAACTAGACTTGCTAGTATAAGTTCTAGGATTTTAAGTGATTTAAGCCTTTCGCTAACCTCAGATCTAATCATGTAGATAAGCTCTAATGCTAGGAAGATTCCGAATAGAGCGTAGAGGACGGCCATCCAGTAGATTCTCGATTCTAAGGCGAGTGAGAATGTGATCCTGAAGAAGCCCTCCAAGGGCTTAGCTAGGTCTAGTAGTATTAATATCCATGCAGGGACTATGGATGCTAGCGAGAACCACACTCCATACTTTATAACCTTCTCCAGAATACCATCGGGCCCTCTATAGTGGAAGACTGTGAAGAGAGAGTTAACAATACTAGATCCAGTAGCAACTAAAGCAAAGAACGTATAGCCTACAACAACCAAACCCCACGGTATAACGTGAACCTCCTTAACCATGTAACCGTATAATGCTATAGCAAACCCTATTACTAGAGCAATTAGGAGAGTAGCTAGTAAGAGACCCCTCATATCAACCACCCCTCAGGACTACGACATTTCTAGGCTTTGTCCCGAGCTCCTCCCTCAACCTAATGGTTGTAGACTCTCTCACCCTCCTCGATATACTGCTCTCCGGGTCATCTAGGTCTCCGAAGTCCCTGGCATTTGCAGGGCATACTGTGACGCAAACAGGTTTAAGCCCATTCTCGATCCTCCTCTCACACTCAGGCCCAAGACACTTATTAGGCATGTGGCTCTCCGGGTCCATCCACCTGGCTCCGTAGGGGCATGCCACCACGCACGCCTTACAGCCTATGCATAGCCTGTAGTCTATGGTTACCAGGCCTGTCTTTGGATCGTAGTAGCTGGCTTTCGTTGGGCACGCTTTCACGCATGGTGCGTTATCACATTGCATACACTGTGTTAGGAGTACACGAGGCCTCCCGCCTACCGAGATCCACCAGACTCTGATATTCGATGCTAGCCAGCTCCACTGTGGGTTTGGATTACCTCTCCTCATGTACTCTGGGAAGTTGGCAGTGTTACATGCTATCACACACGCCATGCATGCAACGCACCTACTCATATCCCATAGGTGTGCTGGCCTAGCCATAGCATATCACCTCATTTAACCCTCCTCACCCTAACACTAGTATTGCTAGCTCCACCCCCAACGATTGGGATCACGTATGCTTTGTTTAACTCATGTATATTGACGCCTTCCCTTGCAAAATGATTTTCTGGTAGTAGCTTAGACCTTCTACCAACAAAGCTGTAGGTGAAGAGAACCTTCTCTCTAACCATCTCCGTAACCCAAACCCTAACTTTAACCTTCTTCCCAGGCTTAGCTAGGCTTTCAAGCTCCACTAGATCACCATCCTTTATACCTAGTCTCTCAGCATCTCTAGGGTTCATCCAAACACTCCAGAGGTGTCTGAAGAACCTCATGGGCTCCATTAGGAGAGCGTGTGCAGAGATTAAAGGTCCTTTACCGTTAACAAGGTAAAACTCGTCATCAGCCTTGGGGAGCGGATATGCTGGTGGAGGCCTGTAATCGGGCAGTGGGTCGAGACCTAAGCCTAGTGCTGTTAGAGAGTATACCTCACATTTACCACTAGGAGTTCCTAGAGCCACCTTATAGGGTCTGACCATGTACTCCTTCCTCTTGAGTATATAGTAACCCTTATCCTCTAACTCCTTCCTCAAAGTCTCAAGGGGTATCTTCCACGTATCAGCAACCTTCCTTACCAGTATCTCACCCAGTGATTCTTCGAACTCCTCGAACTTATGATAGTCGGCGTACTCATCCCTCCAACCTAGAGCTCTAGCTCTCTCCGGGAAAGCCCTCCTAGCAATCTCAAACATTATCCAGAGAGCACTCCTAGCATCACATCCCTCAGGTGGCTCTGTAATCTTCCTCTGCAGGTGTACCGTAGCATGTAGAGTCCACTTGACTGTTGTAAACTCACCCCTCTCAAGGTACGTTGTATCGGGTAACACGTAGTCAGCATAGTCAACTATATCCTGTGGTAGAATGTCTATGACAACGAGTAGATCGAGCTTCCCTAAAGCCTCCTTAATCTTATCCACATCCATATCCCTATGTATTGGGGTAGTACCTATTACGAAGAGTGCTTTTACGGGGTACGGATCCCCAGTTAATATAGCATCTGGGATTGCATCGAAGGTGGCAGGTGTAGCCCTGTACTTAGCTCTATCCACTCTAGGTGCTCCTACATCTCCGAAGAGCTCCTCTGGCATCTCAGCATCATAGAATGTCCTAGCATACCTCTTACCATCCCTGGTTACAACTGTTATTGCTGAAGGGAACCTAGCTGACTCCTGGAAGCACAAACCTCCAGGTTTATCAATGTTACCTAGGAGTACGTTGAGTATCAGGGCTGCCCTAACATCATCATAGTCATTACCGTTCCTTGAAATATACCATGTGTCGTCAACTACACCCTTGTATAGTGCTAGCTCCCTAGCAATCCTCCTTATGGTCTCAGCTGGTACGCCAGTTATCCTTGAAGCCTCCTCAGGTCTATACTTAGAACACCTCTCCCTGAATAGCTGGAACGCTGTTCTCACCCTCACCACTGTTCCATCCTTAAGTGTTACATCACCTTCATAGAATAGATCTGGGTCTATGCCTGGAGTCCTGTGATCTACGGGCTTCTTAGTCTTAGCGTCCCAGACCATGTACTTCCTAGCATCACCCTTCTCGACAAGGTCTGCTTCTGTTAACGGCTTACCATCTGGTTTGATTAGGAATGGAGCGTTACTGTAGTATTTCAGGAATGTTTCATCGTACAACCTCTCCTCTACTATGACGTGTGCTAGTGAGAGGAGGAATGTCGCATCAGTACCGGGTATTATGGGGATCCACTCAGCATCACCCAACCCTATCTCAGGCATCCTTGGATCAACAACAACTATTCTAACCTTCCTATTACCCCTAAGCCTGCTTAACACCCCCATGCTAGCCGTACCAGGGGTCCTACTTACGAAGAGTATGTAGCTTGCATTCTCATAATCAGGGTCAACACTAGTGGGTCCTCCAGCGCCCAGGATATGGCCTCTAGCGACAGTCCCAGCTGTGTGGCACATGCCAACGTGAGAGATAATATTGGGTGTTCCGAAGAGGTAGGAGAATAGGGGCATGTAGTAACTCCAAACATCATGGTGTGTTATAGCTATAGATTTATAACCATACTTAGCAACTACCTCCCTCAACTTAGCAGCTATCTCGTTTAAAGCCGTATCCCAGTCAACCTCCTGGAACCTAGCCTCACCACGTTCGCCAACGCGCTTCAAAGGCTTCCTAAGCCTTAGAGGGCTATCCCAAAGCCATACTGTTGAAGCAGATCTACCACAAAGACCCCTCTGAGGATGCCCGTCAAGAGGCTCCACATAGGCAATCCTACCATCAACCTTAACAACCTGGATCCCACAGAGGGCACCACACATACCACAGAAGGTTCTAACAACCTCCCGAGATCCAATAGCCTCCAGCCTAGAAACACTAGGCTGTCTAATACCACTAACAACATTGATCGAGACCGGTATTGAGGATAACACTAGAGCAGTCCCGGCAATCTTAACGAAATCCCTTCGTGAAATCCTTGACGTCAACTCTCTCACCACCCTTCTAGTAAATATATAAACTACTAAAGTTATTAACTTAAAGTATTTATTTTAAATTTTAAAATTCACCTTGTTATAGGTTAAACGTTTATTAGCATTCACACCTGTATGGGGGAACGGGGTTGTAGCCTTGGATATTAGGGTTTTCAAACTCCCACTTCCAGGTCTTGGTATTGAGAGTGTTAACGTCTACCTTGTCGACAATATCCTAGTTGATGTTGGCTTGTACTCTGCTCGTACGCTACACGTCCTGGTTAGAGGTCTTAGAGCCTCTGGTGTGAATGTCTGTGATGTTGAGGGCGTTGTTGTAACCCATTTCCACGTGGATCATCTCAGCCTCCTCCCACTACTACTTGACATGTGTGGTTTCGAAGCTTACATGGGCTGGAGGGATTTGGATGTTATTAGGAGGGGTGCTGTTGAGTTCGTTAAGGGCGTCCTCGAAGTCTACAGGTTTAACGGTGTTCCAGTTGAGGAGCTTGAATCGATAACGGACCTCCACCCTATAATGAAGTTTAGGGATGTATACGCTGTTATGCTGAGGGATGCCCCCATAAAACCTCTTAGAGATGGAGATAGGCTTGCAGGTGGGAGTCTTAGGGTTCTAGAGGTTCCAGGCCATACTCCGGGTTCTATAGCCTTGGTTAACGATTATGAGGGGGTAGCTTTTGTGGGTGACACCTTGATAGATGGTATAACACCCCATGTTGTAGCTCACAGGGAATCCCAGGACCCCCTAGGAGAGCACCTTTCAAGCCTCAGGAGGTTGGCGTCCATGAAGTTGAAGACTGCACATCCAGGGCATAGAAACCCGATAGGGGATCCTGCTGTGAGAGCGTTAGAGCTAGTGAGATTCCATGAGGATAGGTTAAATGAAATACTAGGTCTCATCAAGGGGAGGCCTAGAACCGGTTATGAGGTAGCTAGAGGTGTCAAATGGAGGGTTAGATATGAGAGCTGGGATCAATACCCCCCGGTAGAGAGGTTCTTCGCTATAGGGGAGGCGATAGCACACCTAATCCACCTAAGAGAGTTAGGCCTAGCAAATTACCATGAGGAGAAAGGGGTTATGAAGTGGTATGCACTAAACCCTTAATACCTGCAGAACATCACCTCACATCCTAGATTATAACGATTTATTAGGCTTAACCCCCACCTCTTACTGGAAGGGGTGTGCTCCAAGTGGTTGATTTAACTCAAGCCTTGATAACGGTTATAGGGACACTAGTACCAGTTCTACTAAGCCTGATAACACTAGCGTACTGGCTCGGAGGTAAGTTTGCCTCGATAGATGAGAGATTCGCTAGAATAGATGAGAGATTCGAAAAAATGGATGAGAGATTCGCTAGAATAGATGAGAGATTCAAGAGTATAGACGAGAGGTTTGCAAGAATAGATGAGAGGTTCTCAGGAATAGATGAGAGATTCAAGAGTATAGATAAGAGGTTCGAGGAAGTCAATAAGAGGTTCGAGGAGATTAAAGAGTATGTGGATTATAAATTCGAGGAGATTAAAACATATGTGGATTCGAGGATTAATAGGTTGGCTGAAGCTAGTAGAGCTTACCAGGAGTTCTTCATAGAATACCTCTCAGTTAAAGGGCTTCTAAGGCTCTCGGAGGCTTCAATGCTTAAAGGTGAGATTGAGAGGTTTACAAGGCTGTCTACAATGAATCCTTTGACTAAGGAGGAGTGGGAGAAGATTAGGAGGTATCTGGAGAAGGACGAGTTGACCTTAGAGGAGGCTCTTGAGCTTAGGAGACTTGCTAGGAAGGTTACCGATGAGTATGGTGATAGGATTGAGGCTTGGAAGCTGCACATATACGCTTCTATCATGGTTGGGTGGGCTTTGAGAAGGAAGCTTGAGGAGGAAGGGAAGCTTGAGGGTGGGGGTTGTTAACCCCTCAATAGATCTCCTTCACCCTACTCGTACAGGTACTTCTTCTGCGGGTTTGCTATGTTAAATGCTACCTCCACCTCCCGACCTATACTGTGTATTTTTAGTAACCTGTGTAGCCTTTTTATCGTTTGAGAGTCGATCCTAACATACCTATCCACGTAGTCTATAGGTGCTGGTACATTGTTCTCCGTTGTACTCTCCATACAGTATGCTACAACTCTGTCCACCCGGTCCCCTGGGTATACGTCCAGTCTTGTGGCTTGTGGTGCTACGGAGCCCCCCTTGTGCCTGTAGAATACAACCGACGTTCTCTCCATGTACCTGCACAACATCCCCTCAAGGCTATCCCCTGGAGCTCTCATACAACTGTTTATCCTCCCTAGGACCACCTTATACCTGTTTTTAGAAGCATGTAGTTCAAGGTATTTTCTAAGCTCTTCAAGGTAACTCTCTATGACAATGTACTCCCCAGGTTCTAGGACTAGGCTTGCTAGGAGCTTATCATTATACCTTCTCACTACATCCACCACGGCTTCAAGCCCCTCAAGCCTTGGTAGTAGTAGCTTGCTTGAAACCCTCTTAACAACACCAACGACAGGAACTCCGGTGGAGTCTGCTTTAGCTAGGAGCTCTATGAGAGCCCTTGAGACGAGGGGGGCTAGCTTGGAGCCGGAGCTCCTCCTAGAATCCTCTAGTACGCTGGCTGACCTTGAGGGTGTGTAGAACTCGGGGATCATGGAGTGGTATAGGGGGCCGTCGAGCATCACCATATCCACATCCCCCTTGAGCTGCCTCAATGCAGTAACGTACTCCTTAACCCTAGCTGAGAGCTCTAAGCTAAACGTAAACCTATCATCATCACCGCCGGAGAACCTTAATGCTACAAAGCTTAAACCATAGGATCCAAGACCCTGGGGGGCCGCTATAACGTAACCTGATACTATGACGGCTACAGATCCCATGACGAGCTCTAGGTGTGGTATGGACCACGTGCTATCAACAGCTAGAACGCTTAAGACATTAGAGGGGTGCCCGTTAAACCTTCTAACCCCGAGTCTACCCCCTGACGGCTTCGTAGTTCTCTGATACAACACTAAGAGTCGATTTAACATGTTCACTCACTCTCACGGCAAGCTTTTACAGTTCCAAGGTCAGCTCAGGGTTCTCTTCTAGACTATGCTACACAATTCTACAGTCTTATACTCGTGCTAGCTACGCTACTCTACGTATTCTTACTAGGGTGGACCATAGTAACAGCCTGGTATAGCCCAGCATTGATAAGCTGGGGTGAAATCGTAAGAGGGGCTTTCGCCACGGGATTCTGGGTGGTAGAGGTACTCCTAGGGGTGGTAATAGCGATAGCTCTCGCGGCATACGCACTCCTAAGGAGAAACCCCATAGCATTAATGCTTACAAGCGTGACACTCTTCGTGGTAGGCCTCTACAGGGTATACTCTCTCATAGTGCACCATCAATCCATAACACTATCCCCCGCAAAGCTCCCCATGATACTATACTACACCCGGATGCAGCCGAAATACTAATGATCATAGGAGGATTCCTAGTATTCCTAGCACTATTACTACTAGGCACACTACTACTACCATTAGGGTATGAAGAGAAGCCTAGAAGGCTGTGGATATTCAAATAGCTCTCGTTATCTGAACAGACTCCCTTTCCCCCAATCTCTCCTTCTATAACCTCCTATTTCTGTTCTATTACCAGGAGGTTACTACAAGTTACCATAAGCTTAAACCGGACTACACATACGATCTAGTAGCAGATAGGATTACATCCGTGAAGGTTACATCAGAGAACACAGCCCCATCTAGTAGAAATTGCGTAGTCCACATAATTCTCCGGTCGATCTCGCTTCAGGTAGAGTAGCCGTAGAGCAAAGGTAGAGGGTGTGGGAGTGAGAGAAGGGGGAAAAGGTTGATTAGAGGGGAGTTTTCCTCTTAATCTTGTCATCTAAATATCCATAGTCTTCTAGGTTTCTCTCCCTGCTCTAGTGGTAGTAGTAGTGTGCCTAGCAGTAGTAGTGCGATGTATGCTATGATTGATCCTACCATTATTAGGATTTCATCGAACCCAGGGGTGTAGCTTAGCCTCATTTGGGCACCTACGGGTGATAGGGCTATCACTTGATGGTATACTATTAGCGAGTATTTTGATGCAAAACCTGCTATGAACAGTAGTATGCTTGCTATCAACATTGCTGTATAGCTCCTCTTTGTCACCGCGTACGCTGATAATGCTAGTACTGCTATGACTCCTAGTAGGATTTCCACTAGCCAGAATTCAAGCGCGTAAGCTCCTTTCACGATTTCACTCCAGCTTATCCATGCTGGACCGTACCACGCTGTTATTATAACCCATCCTAGTAGGAATACGTAGAGTAGCGTAGCTAGTATGTAGATCCAACCGTAGAGTGTTGTAGCTGCACTTCTAACAATTACATCCCTCCACTTATACAGTGTCATGTATATTGCCTGACCTGAAGCCCCTATGAGGACCGCGCTTGCAATGAATAGTGGTGCTAGGTGTGCTCCAAACCACCCGGGTATTGATACCATGGTGCCATAGACCTGACCTAGGTTGGAGTGCACCAATACCGTTACCAGGAGGACTAAGCTTGCTAGCGTAAGCTCTAGGATCTTGAGTGATCTAAGCCTCTCACTAACCTCAGATCTAATCATGTATATTAGCTCTAACGCCAGGAATATCCCGAATAGAGCGTAGAGGACCGCCATCCAGTAAATTCTTGAATGTACGGCGAACGAGAATATGATTAGGGGGGCGCCTGCGAGGGGCTTAGATAGATCCAATAGTATTAGTATCCATGCTGGTACTATGGATGCCAGTGAGAACCAAACACCATACTTTATAACCTTTTCTAGAACACCATCAGGCCCTCGGTAGTGGAAGATCGTGTATAGGGAGTTAACAATACTAGATCCCGTAGCAACCAGGGCGAAGAAAGTATAGCCTACAACAATCAAACCCCACGGTATATCGTGAAACTTCATAACCATGTAACCGTATAATGCTATAGCAAACCCTATTACTAGAGCAATTAGGAGAGTAGCCAGTAAGAGGCCCCTCATATCAACCACCCCTTAGGACTACGACATTTCTAGGCTTTGTCCCGAGCTCCTCCCTTAACCTAATGGTTGTCTCTTTCACCCTCCTCGATATACTGCTCTCCGGGTCATCTAGGTCTCCGAAGTCCCTGGCATTTGGCTGTCTAATACTGCTAGCAACATTGATCGAGACCGGTATTGAGGATAACGCTAGAGCAGTATCGGTAATCTTAACGAAATCCCTTCGTGAAATCCTTGACGTCAACCCTCTCACCATCCATACTAGTAGCTATTAATATTTTAGAGTTAATAAGTTTAAAATATATATTTTGCATTTGAAATTCACATTGTTGTAGGAGAAGGAAGCTTGAGGGTGGGGGTTGAGTGTCCATCAGTTAGCGATCTTCATTGCTGTTGCTATCCGCTCTTTAACTGTTATGTCTAGTGCCGCTTTTAACATTGTTGGTGCTATTGCTGTCGCTATTATAAGTGATGTCATTAGCGTTAGTAGGAGTTGTGGTGTTATAAGCCCTGTCTGGTATGCTGCTAGGAGTACAACCTTGTCCATTGCACCTTTAAGTGTTAACGCTATCCCCACGAGCCTGCTTTCAACATGTGATAACCCTACGGCTCTAGCACCAATATAGCCTGCTGTGAACCTTACAACCACAGCTATGAGTGTGAATGCTATAACGAGTTTTAGGGTATCCGCGTTGAGCACCCCGGCTAAACCCTCCATTGAGGCTATAACACCTATTGTTGAAGCGAAAAGTGGTAATAGTAGGCTTAAGGTAACCCCTCTAATCGGCTCTAAAGCCCTCCTATACAACCTCTCACCCAACCAGCTCTCATCAACTAGAAGCCCAACCAGGAACACCCCCACTATGAAGTGTAGACCTAGAATCTCGCTTAGAGCTCCGAGAGCTAGAGCGGATAGCATGAGCATAGCTAATCCAGCCTCTTGTAATCTAAATAGCTGTGATACCCTCGAAAACCATTCGCGACCTAGCGTTGCAAACCTGGATATGATCATGTGGGTTGCGACAACCGCTAGGATTAGTAGGGTAACCCCGGCCAGAGTTTTAGTCAGAGAGTTTAGACTAGGAGACCCCGTTACAGCTATGCCTACAAGGAGCCCTAGGAGGAATACAACCAGGACGTCTGTAGCTACAGCAGCACCCATCACCAGAGCACCAACCCTAGTATTGAGAACCCCGAGCTCTAATAGGATAGCAGCTGCAACAGGAAGAGCTGTAACACTTAGAACAAGGCTAACAACGATAGACTCGTTAAAACCCAAGCCTAGGAGGTAACATACAACCATGGCTGAAGCAAAGGTTAGGAGGAATGATATAAGGGATAGAGATGTAGACCTCAAACTAGACCTAAGAAACTCACCATAAGAAACCTCAAGGCCAGCGTAGAGAGCGAGGAAGAATAGAGCAATACCACTCATAACACGAAGCTCCTCACCATAGGATACAAGACCCAGCATAGAAGGCCCTAGGAGAAACCCAGCAAGGATATAGCTAACAACTGAGGGGACACCAACCCTGCCTAAAACCGCTTCCGAAAGCTTAGCTGTAGCAACGAGAAGCGTAACATCAGCTATAAACCTCTCCAACCCCCAACCCTAGGCTGAAGTATATTCCGCCATAGAATAGAGGGTGTTAGCAGTGTAGCACCCGTGTATTACCTTACAGTTAAGTTCAAAGAGGGAAGGGGAGGGGGGTGTAACGTTATACTAGGAACTTGGGGGCCTTGGGGTACTTGCTCCACAGGTCTGGGTCGTGGCTTATCACAACGTTTGTCCTAGGCCTCCTTAGCATTAGTTTTAGGAGTTTCATCCCCGATATGTACTCGTCTAGATCTGCTAGTAGCCATCCCTTGTTCTCCACCTCAAGCTCTTGGGGTAGGTGTGTGAAGTCTCCTGTGAATATGTAGCTGTTACCCTCGTTGGTTGTAACTCTTAGCATTATGCTCCCCGGTGTGTGGGCTCCAACCCATATTATTTCTACTCCAGGTAGTAGCTCGAAGTGAGTTACATCTACAGGGTACCAGTTAGAGCCTTTAAGGGCTTCCAGGTCTACTGGTTGGTATGCTCCGATCCTGTTAAGCCAGTAGAAGTAGAGTGCATTCTGTATCTCCTTCTTATGAACTATTAGCGGTGTCTTAGCGTCCTTGAACACAGAGGCTTGCCCTAGATGGTCTAGGTGCATATGGGATAAGACTATGAAGGTTACATCCTCAGGCTTTAAGCCAGCTAGTTTAAGCTGGTTCTCAACCCTATTCTCGTCGGAGAATTTAACCATGGGGAAGACCTGCCATGTAGCTTGAGTCCAGACCTTAGAGGCTTCAGGGTGGCTTCCTGTATCAAATAAAACATAGCCATCCCTATGCTCCACCAAAGCCCCGGTAACTGGTATCTCAACCCACTTATGCTTCTCGGCAATCCTCCTCACATCCCCCATCTCAACGTAGAGTAGGGGGTTAGGTATGAACCATCCAGGCTCCCCAGCTAGAACACCATAATCCAGTAGGTACACCCTCTTAACCCCGGTTTCCTGAGGCATACAACCCACCTCTAGGAGTCTACTATATAAGTTTAGTTGTGCGCTATTTAAAATTTACTATGTAAAAAGTATGTAAGGCTATTTTTAACCCCTGGGTTTAACCTTACATCTTGAGGTGTCCTTTGTTGGTCTTCTACACATATGTTAACGAGGGGGTTTTCACCCTAGCATCTGTAACCTTGAAGTTTGGAATTGGTGCTAGTAACGAGGTCGGTTTTGAGGCTTCAAAGCTTGGTCTTAGGAGGGTTTTACTTATAACTGATAGGAATTTAATGGAGATGGGGGTTGCTAAGAAGGTTATAGATAACCTTGAGGGTGAAGGTGTTGAGGTTGAGGTCTACGATGATATTGAGGTTGAGCCTACGGACGTATCTATGGTTAAGGCTGCAGAGTGGGCTAGGGGTAGGGTCTTCGATGGGATTGTGGCTGTTGGCGGTGGTAGTGTTATAGATCACGCTAAGGTTGTAAACCTGTTGACAATGTACCCTGCTAACATAATGGAGTACGTTAATAGACCTATAGGGCTTGGTAAACCTGTACCGGGCCCACTTAAACCACTAATAGCTGTCCCCACTACAGCGGGTAGTGGTAGTGAGAATACAGGTGTAGCAGTCCTCGATATCAAAGGTGAAAGGGTTAAAACTGGGATCTCACATCACTATTTAAAGCCAACGTTAGGCATCGTAGACCCCCTACTAACAGTTACAATGCCTCCTACCGTTACAGCATCTACAGGACTCGATGTTCTAACCCATGCAGCAGAAGCCTACACAACAAAACCCTACTATGCCAGACCTAGGTACCAAAGCCCGGCTGAGAGACCGGTATACCAGGGAGCTAACCCTATCACGGATGTTTTCAGTGAGAAGGCCATAGAGCTTGTAGGCAAGTACCTTAGGAGAGCCTATTATAACGGATATGATATGGAAGCTAGGTATTACATGATGCTGGCATGCGAGCTTGCGAGCGCTAGCTTCGGGCATGCAGGAGTGCATATACCACATGCTAATGCATACCCAATAGCTGGTATGGTTAAAGACTACATACCACCAGATTATAAGGTGGATCACGCACTCGTACCACACGGTATATCAGTAGCATTAACAGCTCCAGCTACATTCAAGAAGATCGCATCAGTGGTGCCGGAGAGGGTAGCTAAGATAGCGGAGCTCCTAGGGGTAACCCCAGAATCGAAGCATCCGAGAAAGGTTGGTGAAGCAGCGTACGAGGCATTTGTAAGCTTAATGGAGGATCTTAAAACAATGCCAAGAGGGCTTAAAGATGTGGGGTATAGGGAGAGCGATATACCAGCGTTAGTAGAGGGTTCACTAAAACAGCAAAGACTCCTAGTACACTCTCCAGTCCCTGTAACGAGAAAACTACTAGAAGAGATATTCTTAGAGTCAATGGTGTTTTAGACAACCAGCATCAATGTTAACCCCCCAGTTAACAGGGGGATCTTGCTCTGCATCTCCTGTCTTTCCTCTTTAAGGGTTACTCTAGGAGCCGTTCATAAATTGTTCATTTACAATTTCCATCTCAAATCCATTAGATTTAAATCTATTATAGCTAGGGGAGAGGTTTATAAGGTAATACCGTAATCAATGATATTTGGTGTGCGCCTGTATAGTGTTGGGGTTGAGATTGTGGAGGTTGTCAGTAACATTGTTATGACCTCCCTATCTAGGCTTGTTGAGGCTATTAGAAGGGCTAGTTCAGCGAGCTTCACCTCTATCTCGAAGAGTGTTCTTAGACTCGATGATGTTATCTGGGTTAGAGAGCCTGTTGAGGATTCAGGTGAGTTCTCCGCTTCTCTTATGGAGTACTCTTCTAGGTTTTTGATTGCTAGGAGGCCTTATCGTGATGGGGTTTCATTTACCCCTGTTGGCGTTGACTCTAGTTCTAGGCATGTTGAGACCCCTGTAGCTGATGTTGTTGTTGGCGCTGTTGCTGCTCTAAGCTCTTTGGGGTCTATTAGGTTTGAGTGGCCCAGCTTAAGCCCCCTACGATATAATGGTGGTTTACACCCAGTCTTCTATATACTATCAAATGCTGGAAGCCAGTTCAGCTTTGAGGACCCGCTTGTATCAACAGCTAACCCGTCTGGTAGGCCCTTCGATATAAGCTATAGTGTTGGTGAGGCGTGCGATGAGATGAGGGTTAGCCTTGAAAACTGGGTTTTAGAGGTTTTAGGGGAGCTCCTGGATGCCCGTGTAAACCCTGTGGTTATGGTTGACGGCCCTCTCTACGTTGTAGCTAAAGCTCTTACAAGGGAGGCACCGCAGTGGATTAGGGATGTGTGGGTTAAACTCTTAGAAGGTAGAGTTAAAGCTGTAAGGGGTTTAGAATCTAGGGGGGTTCCTGTTATAGGTGTTGTTAAGAGGATTGAGAAGAGCACTATACTCTCTAGAACATGGGGGCTTGAAGATATCAGAGGAGATATCGTGGAGGGTGATAGGAGTGTGGTATTGAAGTTTATGGCATCATTAAACGATAGGGTGCCCGGTAGAATATATGTTACACCTAGGATAATGGTTAGGACACCGCAACTACCTGGGATCGGGGTTTTAGAGAAGGTGGTTCAATACATTGTAATCCCTCCAGGTAAGTACCAGCTATCACCTCCCCTAGTCAGAGTCTATAGGTTAGAGTATACTCTCAGAACCCTAGATATCCTTCAGAGAATGGGATTGGAGCCAGACTCTGTTATAGGTGGTGATAGCGTGGGGAGAGGGGCTCTCGAACCTCTATCAATAAGGCTTAGCGATCTAAGATCATCGTTTCTATCCTATGCTTTTAAGAAAGCCCTTCTAATGAACATTATTAGTGTTGGAGCTCCTCTAAGCTACTGGAGTCTAAGAGAGGCTGAGATCTCGTGGAGAGAGTAGCCGCAGGGGTTAAGGAGAGGGGGCCTCTTGATATCGTGTCAAGGCTTCTAGAACAAGCATACTCTAGGGCGTCGAGATACGGGGATATCATAGGTAGAATTTCGAGATACTCTAGAGTTGAGGTTAGCGAGGAAGGGTTTGTGGAGTTCGAGGTCGAACCAGAAGTATATTATTCCGAGAGGGGTAAAGCTACCCAGAGGATTGGGGAGTATGTTGCTATCGTGGAGCCTAAAAGCGGTAAACTTGTACTAGTAAGGGTAGTTGCTGTGGAGAGGAGGGATGAGCTAGCAGCCATAGGGATAGAGCCCCCCCTCTCAAGCTACGAGTTTAAACCAGAGCCCTCAGGGCTTCTAACGACAACTAAAGTTAAAGCTAAGGTTTTACTAGAACTCGACCCAGAGGGCGGAGATGAACCTGTACCAGCAACTATAGGGATAGAGCCTCAGAGCCCTGTGATAGATCCGAAGCCCGAGGTGCTATCGAAGCTGTTAGGTTTAAGGGATGAGAGGGGCCCTATTATAGGCTCCCTAGCAACACCCTCTGGGCTCGTGAAGAATGGAGCTTTAACTGTAAGGTTGCCTTATAGAGCTCTCCTACAACATATACTGATAACTGGTACTACTGGTAGTGGCAAAACTACCTTGATTAAGAACATGGTAGCGTCCATGTACTCAGACTGGGCTCAGAGCACTCCAGTAGTTGTAGCTGTTGATATGAACCAGGATTTCATACAACTACCTCTAGATCCTAGTAAACACCCTCTAGACCCTGTAGCTTTAACAGCCTATAAGGATGTTAAGCCTCCGAGAGCTCTGGTAGTGGTAACACCTCTACCACTAAGGGTTGTCGAAAGCGTTTATGATGGATTTAGTGTTGATAAGGTGTCTGTACTAGAGATCGCAAGACATGTTGCTAGGATGTACTACGAGGAGAGCATAGAACCTCTTGTAGGGGCTAAGCTAAGGGATTTAACCTGCCTAGCTAGGGATGGAAGAAGTGTTATGTGTAAGGTTCAAGCACCGTGGGGCCCGCTAGTCCTAGTACCCTATGTTATAAACACTATACTTCTAGATTCCGATAAGGTATCATCGCTAATGCCCGGTTTAACTGAGGCTGCAAGAGCTCTCTTAGAAAGGATTAGGAGAGGGTTTAGGAGGAGGGCTAAGCTAAACATCTACCCACCACTCCAAGCCATGCTAGGAGCCCTACAGGCTTACAATGATGGTGTTAGAAGCGGGGATAGGGATGAGTTATTCGAATCCACCAGAGAGATAGTCATACCAAGGGTTATATCTAAGGGTGTTAGCGATGAGAGTTTAATGAGATCGGTTAAGTTTGAAGGCTTTGATATGACCTTAGAGGATTTAGTGGAGGAGTGTCTTGAAGTTCTAGAGCTCTCAAACCCTCATAGAGAGACCTATAAATCGCTTTATAGGAGGCTACTGTCACTTCTAGACACAGAAATAGTGGATATAGCTGTAATGACGGGATGGCCTACCAGTAGGGTAACCCTGATGCAGGAGCCTAGATGGGAGGATATTGTATCGGAGGCTGAAGCTTTAAAAGCACCTATAGTCCTGGACCTGAAATGGCCTATGGATAAAGGCTTAGAAGGGCTTGAAGGCCCCCGCATGGCAGCCTATAGGATGCTCCAAGCTCTAATAGAGTGGAAGCACATGCAATGGTCTAGGAGAGTGCTTGGAAGAAGTATCGTGGTGGTAATAGATGAAGCCCACCAATTCTTCCCCCAGGAGAGAGGTGCTAAGGAGGAGCAGGAGGCTAGTAGACAGGTGGCATCAATGATATCACGTATAGCTAGGATAGGGAGAGCTAGAGGGGTGGGGCTTGTATTTAGCACACATAGCCCTAAAGACCTCCACGATATAATAGTTCAGCTAGCCAATACAAAGATAATACTTAGAACCGAACCCCAACACACAGAGAGGCTCGATGTACCACGGGAGGTTAAAGAGGTATTACCGAGACTCCCGGATAGGCTGATGGTAGTGTTAAGCCACATATACAGAGGAGGCTACATATTCGTTCAGACAACAACACCGTTAACAGCACACTACGACATATCATACCAGCTCTTCGGATACTAGCTAGTAGGCACTATTCATGGTAGAGTATATTAAACTCTGAGGACGTGGGAGTAGATACTCATTGTTCAACTGATCACCTTAAGAGTAAAGTCCTAGAATGGATCTGGAGTAGTAGGTGATTCAACTTCCTCCACAACCCTCCTAACCTTGAATATCTTAAGCTTAAGTCTTCTTAGCAGTTCAAGATAGCCATTATCCTCTAAGAGCCTATTGTATGCTTGTGTTAGCGTAAACGATGTTACTATATACTCTATATACTTTATAGCATAGTCTACAACCTCCCTAGCCATTGAAGTGTCAAGATATCCTAAGGCCATCAACTCTAGTACGTCCAGAGGTGTTGGCGCCATTGTATCTACAACTAGAGCCTTCCTTGGTTTAACCTCCTTCCTAAGCCTTACCACCCAGCTATATCCATCAGCTACTATAGCGTTGTATCCTGCTACCCTTTCAATGACAGCCTTGGTTGGTTGTCCTTTGTATACCTTAAGCCACTCCTCAGGCTTAACTATCCCGAACGCTCTCGCTTTAACGGTTAAAGTTGCTATAGCGTAGCCCCTAGCCTCCGATGTAGCATATGTATCCTCGGGAGCGTAACATCCGACATCGACATCTGGGTTGCTTAGAACTAGCTCCTTCAATGCAAGAAGGAGGCTACTCCATACTCTGAAGTTAGATGGATTCATTAGCTTGAGAGCGTAGTCCATAGCCTCAACGGAGCTCGTAACGACCCTCATACATAGACTTTGAGGTAGTGGTAAGGCTATACTACCATACCTCCTAGCTAACTCAGGTAAACTCCTTGAAAGCCTTCTAACACCCCTCTCCGTCACTGGAACTCCTATTAGGATCTTCAACGTAGTTCCCTACCCACAGTGTATAGCTATACTGTGAAACATATATGTCTTAATCTATGAGAGGACCTTTCAAAGCATAGGTAATGAGGAGCTTTAAGGATACTTTGAGATAGTAAAGTCGAAGTTGAAATGGTTGAAAGGTCTTTAGATGGTAGAAGAGACTTTTAGGTTAGGATAGAGGAAGTTACTATAGCTGAGGGCATGCTATCACCCTGAGTTCAACATTACGTTATCGGATGAGGACTTACTTTCTAGAACATGATATTAAAGTCTGGCAAAACCTCCCTTTAAGGGCGAGGAGGGCTCGCGGCTCGGCCGTTGCATTAGAACGATGTTAAATGTAGATTATATTTTTAGTCTACTCTAGATTTAATAGGGGATGGCGCCATGGGGTATGTTGTTGTTAAGATTAGCGGTAGGCTTCTAAGTCCTCCTAGATCTGATTACTATAGGATTCTTAGGGATTCTATCCTAGAGGCTAGGAGCTTTGCTAATCTAGCTATAGTGTGTGGAGGTGGCCCCACGGCTAGGGGCTACATTGAAGTGCTTCGAGATATCGGGGTTTCAGAGGCTTTCCTAGATATTATCGGGATTGCTGTCTCAAGGGTTAACGCCTTAGCCTTAGCACTAGCTCTAATGCCATATTCTCCACCAAGGCCTATAGAGGGTATAGAGGAGGCTGTTGAGGTGGCCTTGAAAGGCTTGATACCCGTCCTCGGAGGGCTTCAGCCCGGTCAGAGTACTAATGCTGTTGCTGTAGCTTTAGCTGAAGCTCTTAGGGCTGATATTGTTATCAATATGCTAGCTGGGGTTAATGGTGTCTATGTACCACCACCTGGTTTTGAGGGTAGTAGGAGGCTTGATAGAGTGAGCTATGAGGAGTTGGAGGGGGTGATAAGGAGGTATCCTCAGCTTGCCGGTACGTACGAGTTATTCGACAACGTTGCTTTAAAGGTAGCTGAGAGGAGTAAGGTAAGGGTTTTATTCGTTGATGGAAGCGATCCTAGGGTTCTAATAAGGGTTTTACGTGGGGAAAAAGTTGAGGGGACGATGTTAACTACAACGTAGTACTATTATATCCAACCTCGTAGCTTCATAGCTCTAACAACTCTATCAACTGATACAGCGTAGGCTGCAACCCTAAGATTATGTCTGTTCTTATCCAGCTTAGACTCCCAGAAGTTCCACGTTGTCTGTATGGAGTTCATCATCCTCTCCTCTAGCTTCCTCCTAGCCTCCTCCTCTGTAACCCACCCGCCCATCCTATTGTTAACCCACTCTATATGGCTCATTATGACGCCTCCAGCATTAGCTAGTATATCTGGAGCTACTATGACGCCCATCTCCGTTAACATTCTCTCAGCCTCAGTTGTTGTAGGCCCGTTAGCCCCCTCTACTACCAGCTTAGCCTTAATGTTTCTAGCATTATACTCTGTTATCACATTTTCCAGAGCTGAGGGTACTAGGATGTCCACTTTTAACTCGAGGAGCTCCTCGTTAGACACCCTCCTGTCGGCCTTATCATAGTTTATTACCGAACCAGTCTTATCCTTAACAGCTTTGACCTCCTCTATGTTCAAACCACTAGCTTTAAATATCCCACCCTTACTATCACTAACAGCTACGACACTAGCACCCATCTCCTCCAAGAACTTAGCTGCATAGTATCCTACATTGCCGAAACCCTGTACAGCTACACTAGCACCCTCAACCCCGCCTAGGATCTTCTTAGCCAGCTCTCTAGCCGTAATAGCGACTCCTAACCCCGTCGAGTATATTCTAGCAATTAAACCACCTAGATCGTATGGTTTTCCCGTTACAACCCCAAAGTACTGGCCCCTCTTCACCCTATAGTACTCGTCTAAGTACCAAGCCATAACCTGTGAATCCGTATAAACATCGGGGGCTGGTATATCTAGGTCCTCTCCTACAAAATCAGCTATCGCAGCAAAGTAACCCCTACTAAGCCTCTCAAGCTCTCTAAAACTAAGCCTTTTAGGATCAACCCTAACACCACCCTTTCCACCACCATAGGGTAGCCCTGCAAGACTACACTTCCAGGTCATCCACATACTAAGGGCTATAACCTCGTTCATGGTGACACTAGGGTGGTACCTAACACCACCTTTGTAGGGGCCTAGAGCACTATTATGCTGACTCCTCCACCCAATAAACACCTTAACACTACCATCATCCATCCTAACGGGGATCTTAACCTGTACAACCCTCTCTGGAACAGCTAAAGCCTCGTACACGTCCTCGCTTAAACCTAGTATCTCAATCGTAGCCCTAAGCTGTTTCTTAGCCTCCTCATAGGGGTCTATATGTATACCCATATACGCCACCCACGTAGATTTGATAGTGGTAGATATTTATAAATTATGTGTAAACCAAGATAATAGGTTATTAGTGGGAATTGATGCTACTACTTTGAAACATCGAGAACCACAGCAAAACCTAGCGATACCAAATCCCTAGGTGAAAACTCTAACAACAGGTTCTCGCCACCTCCACCACCATAGACTACACCTCTATCCAAGAGGCTTCTATCCACTATAACCTTAACACCCTCAGGGAGAGCTATAGGTGGAACACCGCCTACAGAGTATCCTGTTAAAGCTTCAACCTCACCTGGTTTAGCAAGCCTACAATCCCTAGCTACACCCCTAAGCTTAGAAATATCAAGCCTCCTATCCCCAGGTACTATGACAGCTAAGACTGAATCTCTACAGATAACTACAAGAGTTTTAACAATAGCATCCCTACTAACACCAAGAGCCCTAGCAGCGTCATCAACAGTCCTAGTACTAGATGGAACCTCCAGAACTCTCCAGTTAAGCCCATGCGATCTAATCCAACCCTCAACCTTAACCCTACCAGAGCTCAAAGCAATCAAACCTAGAATAGGGGGATTCGCCGAGAAGCTTAAAACCATCCAAACTCCCCGATATTAGAGTCTAGCAAACCTCGCCTTTCAAGGCAGGGTAGGGCTCACACAACTTTAGAGCATTAAGGCTTTTAAACCTCTCGGACTAGAAGGAGTAACACCCTGGATCCAGAGGTTCGAAACCCCGCCCTTAAAGAGCGGGGAGGGGTCATAACATGTTAACCCATCTTAAGCCTTCTGAACAGGTACGCGCCTATTACTGTTAAAGTGATGCTTGTAGCTAGAGCTATGGGGAGTACTGTGAACCCGGTGAAAGCTACTCTCATTAGAGATGTGAAGTAGAGTACTGCGTTACCCCAGTCTGGAAACGGGAATCTAACTGTTAACCCGTATGTTATGATGGTTGGTAGAGAGTATAGGAGGCCTATTACCATCACAATTACTATGGCTGTGAGAGCTCTTACAAGCGCTCTTCTAAAACCAGACCTGTAGGGGGTTATCTCTGCAACCCCAATGGTTAGACCTAAGGCTAATCCTCCTACTGCTGTTGAAGCTCTTATCTTTGATACGACCTCATTGAAAGAGTATATGTCTGAGAGGCTCCAAGGACCTCGTATAGCTGTGTATGCCAGCCAGTAGAGAGCTTCAAATGCTATGATGCTGAGAGCTACTACTACAATATCAACCTTTCCTATCGAGTGCCTAGCGGTTCTTAGTAGTAGGAGAGCTACAAGTAGAGTGGAGGTTATGATGGCTAGTGCTAGAACCAACCTCACGTACATACCCTCTCTTAGCTTAGATTCGACGAGGATACTGTAGGCTTCCAGAGGATCTGCTATCCCTCCCACCTCTACACCAGCCATTTCAGCTACGGCTTTCACGAGATTGTAACCTTGGGTCCTAGAGGTTTCAACGTATGCAGTGACCCTATTGGAGTCAATGTTAAAACCTTCTGTTAGGGGTCTTCCTATAGATACTATGGGGATCCTCCAACCCATTAACATTGATATTGTAGGGGTTACATCATACTGTGTGAAGGGAGTCTCATAGAAACCTGGTTTAACATGAGGTCCTATGAATAATGTGAAAACCCTCCTAACCTCGGGTTCGAGACCTCCATGATGCCCTCCTCTCTTAAAACCATGATCGTTTAGGATTACGAGGAGGGTCTTGTTGAGAAGCCCCTCCCTCTTAAGGGTTTCCACTAGCTCTAGTGTTAACCGTATAATGTTTATCATGGTAGCGTTATACTCCACCCCTGCAGGCCCTCCCACCTTATGGCCTACCATATCTACATCTGCTATTCCCATCCAGAGGAATACCTTGCTGGTGCTTGAGTACCGTCGTAGCAGATCTAGCCCAGTAGCTAGAGATATTGCTCCGTGACCTGCCCCCTCTTCTATGTCAACACACTCCCTTATATAGTCTTTAAAGAACCTCTTAAATGATCCGTCACCGCTGCATAGAATAGTGTAACCCCTCTCCCATGCAACCCTCACAATACTATCAACTCCAAGAGACCCCGTGTACTCGTTAGATGAAACACCGTGAATCTCGGGAGGAGCTCCAGTTAGTATTGAAGCTCTAGCTGGTACGGAGTAGCTAGGAGTGATGGAGAGTCCATTAGCGTAAAGAGCCCCCATGGATAGTAGTCTATCTACGTCGCTATTAGATCTCCTTAGATCAAGTAGCACGTCCACGGTTACACCATCGAGTAATATGAACACTAGGTTATCGGCTAGAGGTTGAAATACACCTACATCCTCGTACCTAACATGTTCAAGAGCTCCGGCATAGGGGTTACTATAGTCAACCCAGCTTTTATAAGCATTAAGAGCAGTATACCCTGAGGTATACGATATGAGAACGACCACCACTAGTACTGCAACAATATAAGTGTAGGCTTTCAACTAAGACACCGTCCGGTAGGGGCGGGGAGGGAACTTATATAAATGTGGTATAATTTAAACTCTAAAGCTACCAATAAGTTGTGGGTCGATGTGATTTGACTTTAAAGGGGATTGAGGATCTATCCCTAGCCTATGGTTTGAACCACTATGTTATCGATAAACCTTTAAGGGATGTCTTGAAAGTCTACCTCGGCTCAGAGCCTGATCTTAGAACTCTAGGAGAACTAGCTGGGAGGGAGTTGTATGAGATAGCTTATAGGGTGGATAGGCTGAGCGGACCTGTACTCATAACATGGAGTGTTAGAGGTGATAGGGTGGACTCTGTATGGCTCGACCCTGCTGAGAGGTTGATTTTAGAGAAGCTTATCTGGGATATTGGTGTTAACAGGTATCCATTCAATGGTGGTAGCTGGCATGAGCATTACGCTTCTCTAAACATAATCGGGGATCCCGGGGTTAGCTGTATACTTACCATCACAATTCAGACTGCCTACACGCTGGAGAAGTATGCTTTCGAGCCTGTGAGGAGCTACTATAGGAGCTTATCTGGGCTATTAAAGCCTACAATGTTTGGAGCTACATGGTTTACGGAAATCCAGGGTGGGAGCGATCTAGGAGCTAATGCTACCGTAGCTAGGGAGTCTAACGGTTTGTGGAGGCTTAACGGTTACAAGTACTTTGCTAGTGGTGCTGGCCTAGCCGATGTAGCCTTGGTTACAGCTAGAACGCCTGGATCCCCTCCGGGGGCTAAGGGCTTATCGCTTTTCGCTGTACCAAGGGTTAGGAGGGATGGATCTCTAAACTTCTATGTAAGGAGGTTAAAGGCTAAGAGTGGCACTATTGCCGTCCCAACGGGTGAGGTTGAACTAGTTGATAGTGAGGGTTACCTTGTAGGGGAGGCTGGGAAGGGCATATACTATGCCCTTGAGAGCTTAATGGTGTCAAGGCTTGCTAACTCCCACGGAGCTCTAGGGATAGCTAGGAAGGCCTACCTAGAGGCTGCACTCTACACAGCGCATAGGAGAGCTTTTGGTAGGAGGCTGGTAGAACATAGGCTTGTTAGAAGGGATCTCCTTGAAGCAGAGTCTTTGATAGAAGCTGGGCTGGTGCTAGCACATGAGGCTACAGAGATCTTCCAGAGGTCGTCCAGGGACACGCCACCGTACACTCCAGCATACCACTACGCTAGACTCCTAACACATATAGCTAAGAATGTTACAGCAGAGATAGCATTAAGGGTAACTGCTACCTCCATGGAGCTCCTAGGAGGACTTGGTTTCCTCACAGAATACCCTGTAGAGAGATGGCATAGGGAGGCTCTAATAACACCTATATGGGAGGGTACCAGCAACATCCAAGCACTGGATATGCTTGAGGTTATGGCGAAGAAGGGTGCGCACAAGACACTCGTAGAGGAGATGAGGGGGAGAGCTAAGGAGACTATGAACGTAGATACGTCGAGGAAAGCTCTAACAGCAATAGAAACAACTATAGAGCAAATGCTTGTAAAACAACCTGAAGTAGTGGAGTATGAGGCGAAAGACCTATTGAGGAAACTCGGTTACGCAATCTCAGCCATTCTACTAGAGAACGTAGCCACCAGGCTTTGGGAGAAGAGATACCATATGATAGCTGAAATCATACTGGAAAGAGAGTTCCTAGGACGCCCCATACCGCTACTTAACGACGGAGACTTCGTTGACGTGGTAAGCCTAGGAGGGCAGATTAACATATAGTTCCATCACGCTTCTAAAGCACTCCACTACATCTATTAAGGTAACTCCGACCTTGAAGTACATGTTAACCTGCGAGATGACTGAACCCCCTAGGCTTCTAAAGGTAGGCCTTGAAAGGTCGGAAGTAAGGGGTGCTAAGGCGGTGTTAGTTTAGCTTAAATCTCTTCACTCCATCCCTGAAGAGTGAGGCTTTCAGTTGTAAATGTAAGTAACAATTATTTAACTACTTTTAGTGTAGTAGCATTAACGGTGAATGTCGTGTCTTCCGCTAGGTTTCCTAGCCCTGAGTGGGTTGAGGCGTACTGTAGGGCTTTGAACGAGTCTCCTGAGTATAGGAGGGCTGGTAGGGGTTGGGTTTGGCCTATACTATTCATTGCTACAGATCTCCCTGAGGATCTTAGAAGTATCTACACATCGAATAACCCCGGCTTTCTACTGGATCTTTATGATGGTGAATGTAGAGGTTACAGGTTCTTTGACGATGCTTTGAAGGCCGATGCTCCCTTCATTATATCAGCTAGGTTTAGTGATTGGGTGGATATTATACTAGGTAAGGAGAGCCCTGTATCTGCTTTGATAAGGAGGAAGCTTGTTCTTAGGAAGGGTGATATGGCTGCTGTGCTTAGATACGCTAGTGCTGCTATAGAGATGGTTAAGGCTGCTCAGAGAGTTGGAGGGGTTACTAGTTGAAGGCAGCTGTACTCTACGGGTACAGTCAAGCTTTTAGCATAGAGGATATCCCGAAACCCAGCCCTAAGGGTACAGAGGTTCTGGTTAGAGTTGCTGGTAGCGGTATATGCCATAGCGATTTACACCTATGGAGGGGTGAGCTTGAAAGCGTTGTACCACCAACATTCCCTCTTGTCTTAGGCCATGAGATCTCAGGCGTTATAGAGGAGGTTGGAGAGCTGGTTCCCCCATCAATACAGCCTGGTATGGAGGTCCTAGTATACTGGGCTTATTGTGAGCAAGAGGATAAGTACGCTCTTAGAGGATTATATCAACTATGCTCTCTTAGAGCTGGGGCTGGTATAGCTGTGTACAATGGTGGTTTCGCTGAGTACGTGCTAGTACCACATTATAGATACCTAGTCCCAGCTAGAGGCCTGGAGGATCTAGCTGCTGCAGCGGCTCTCTCAGATGCTGGGGCTACTGCTATGAGAGCTGTGAGGAAGATAGTGGGTGAGGTTGAGGAGGACGAGTACGTAGCTGTTGTAGGCTTAGGAGGTGTAGGTATATTCGGATTACAGCTAGCTAGGCTTCTAACAGGAGCTAAGATCATAGGAGTTGATGTTAAGAGTGAAAAAGTTGAGAGAGCTCACAAGATAGTTAGGCTGGCTAGCGGTGATACGTTGATAGACGCTTCGAGAACCGATGTTAGGAGAGCTATCTACGAAGCCACGGGCGGTAGCACCATCAAGGCCGTCCTAGATTTTGTTGGGAGCGAGAGAACTATAAGCATGTACATGGACATGCTCTCACCTCTAGGCGTATACGTTATTGTGGGGCTTGGGAGCGAGCATGCAACAATACCCATTCGTAGAATGGTTACAAGCGAGATATCAATTAAAACAGTGCTCTATAGCTCTTATAGAGAGCTTGAAGCCCTAGTAGACCTAGCTAGGAGGGGTTTAATCAACTACAGGGATTTAGTTGAGAGAGTTAGGCTGGAGGAGATAAACGAGGCCATGGAGAGACTGGCTAGAGGGGAGGCCATGTATAGGCAGGTTATAGTGTTTTAAGGCGAGCTACAATGCGTATACGCTACCCACTCCCAGAAGAGTATAAACTGTTATACGATAGCGTGAAGAGGCTGGCAGAAGCGCTTGAACCAGAGTTGCTAGAACTCGATAGAATAGGGCATGAGGAGGTGGTGGGAAAGGCTAGAAGGTTTATTAAGGAGAGTAGTAAGATAAGGCTGTTAAGCCTCCCTATACCAGTTGAATTCGGCGGCTCAGGATACTTCACCCTAGGAGCAACAGTAGCCCTGGAAGCCCTAGCATTCCACGATGCCGGGTTCGCTACATCAATTGGAGCTACATGGCTAGGGCTACTACCAGTTCTAATAGCGAGCATGACAGGTAACCCTGATGTTGGAGATCTATGGCTTAAACCTTTCACCGAAGCAGATGCTAGGGGTGATCCACAAATATGGGGTTTCGCTATAACAGAGCCTACAGCCGGGTCTGACTATGAAAGGCTTGAGCCTAGAGCCCCTCAGCCGGAGCTACTAACATATGCTAGAAGGGAGGGTGAGTACTGGGTTGTAAGTGGGAGGAAGGTGTTTATCTCCAACGCGCCTATAGCGGATTTCATCACGGTATTTGCGATAACGGATAAAGCTCTAGGAGTTAAGTCTATGGCCTGTTTTGTTATCCCAACGAGAGCTGAGGGTTTTAGGATAGGCTCTGTATTTGATAAGATGGGTCATAGGAGTAGCCCTACAGGGGAGATCTTGTTGGAGAGTGTGAGAGTGCCTAGCCCAAACCTCGTATGCCCTCCGGGTACTGGGTGGGATGTGGTCCAACTTACGCTAGCATACTCCAGAGCTCCTGTTGGTGGTATAGCGTTGGGGGTAGCGAAGAGAGCTTATTGGGAGGCTGCTAAGTATGCTTCCGCTAGAGTTCAAGGGGGTCTTAGGATAATAGAGCATCAGATAATTAGGGAGAAGCTTGCTAACATGTACACCTTAATCCTAGCAACGGAAGCTCTTATATACTCCACTTCACAGAGGTTGGAGAAGGAGTTCCCACCATCTTTAGAGGATTCGAGTGCTGCTAAGGTATTCGCTAGTAACGTGGCTGTTAATGTAGCTCTGGAGGCAATCCAGGTTATGGGGGGCTATGGTTATATGAGGGATTTTATTGTGGAGAAGCTATTGAGGGATGCAAAGTTAACCCAGATATACGAGGGTACGAATGAAATAAACCTTCTAACCATATCTGATAAGATTGTAGAGGAGGTGGGATCTATTGGTTCTTAAAGGTGGAGTTAGAGGTTATAGTATACCTCTGGATTCTCCATTATACCCAACGGGAACCCCTATAGTATACTATGGTTGTAGAGTGCTAATAGCTTTAGCAACAGTTGACGGAGCCTCTGTAGACCCCGTGCTACCTGAAGGTGTAGATGTAGCTTCAAGCGAGCCTTTAACAGCGTTCTGGATAGGATACTACCCTATATCTAACGTTGGTACCTATCATGAGGCTTTGATAGCAGTTCAGGTCACATCTAAGGAGCTACCCCTAGCCTACTATATTCCCTACATATACGTCACTAACGACAAAGCTTTAACCTCGGGAAGGGAGCTACTTGGAGCCCCTAAGAAGCTTGCTAGGATAAAGCTAGAGTGGAGTGATAGTGGGGTGCGAGGAGCTCTATTCAGGAACTCTAAGCTTATGGAGATAACAATGTACCCGAAGGAGAAGGTCGATGTTGAGGGTTTAAGACAACTACTACCGGAAGAGATACCGCTCCTATCAATTAGAGTGCTCCCACCACTACCTAGTAGTAAGGGGTTAGCTCAGCTAATCCAGTGGCATGCTAAGATAATTTTAGATCAGAGAGTGAGAGCTCTAACGGGCCCTGTAGACTTAAGGCTCAACGGCACATCTGAAGACCCTCTAGATAGGGTGAGAGTGAGAAGCGTGGTCTCAGGGTTTTACCTTGAGTTCGACATGGAACTTCACGTAGATAGGGTTGTGAAAGAGTGGGTGTTAGAGGTATAGCGATCTATAATCTAGTCTCCCGATTCACCGCCTATATGAATATCTAGGATGAAGAGATAAATATGTAAAATGAATATATTTAAGATGTGGGCTTCGCAGGGCTCTAGGTGTGCTTAAAATGACCGTGCTTATCGGTGTAGTAGCTTTTAAGGGGGGTGTTGGTAAGACCACTCTAACCACGTGTCTCGGGCTTGGTCTTTCAACGTCTTCTAGGAGGAGTGTCTTACTCGTGGATTTTGATCCACAAGCTAACCTTACTGAGGCTCTGTTAACCCAGGCTAACATGGTTGATGCCTATAGGAGGTCTGAGTCCTACAACCTAGCGTTCTCCTACGAGGCGTTACTTCAAGGTCGCGAGCCTCTGGTATATCCTATTAGTGGTGTTGACAATTTATACATAATACCATCCCATCCCAAGTACATGTTGTGGGCAGCGCAGAGAGTTCTAGAGCCTACTCAGGATAAAATTCAACTTTTTAGGGGTACTCTAGGCTCTATAGCCGAGAGGTTTAACGTAGACTATATCATCGTGGATCTTCCACCTCAAATGTACGGTATTGTAGTGCCCATAGCATCGGTTATCACAGATTATATAGTGTCACCTGTTATTAAAGGTGCTTTTAGCATTGAAAGTATAGAGTATCTTATAGAAACATACTACAATGTGGCGAGGAGCTACACGAAAAAGCCTACAATCTTCCTAGGAGCTGTTCTAATGAAGTTTAGCACTATAGAGACTTCTCTCATAGGTAACGTTAAGATGGCTGTCCAGAAGAGGGTTAAAAGTGCTTTTGACAGGCTTAGAAGCCTAGGTATAATAGGGGATGTGAGGCATGGTGGTGTCTTCGATACCGTGATACATTATAATAGGATATTGACTAAACTGAGGAACATGCCGTGGACTAGAGAGCCGTACATTGTTAGACATCTACACGGCAGGTTTGGTGGGGAGAGAAGTCGTAGAGATCAGAAGCTACTGGTAAGCGATATAAGTAGTCTGGCTAGAGAGTTCGAAGCGAGGATCCGGGAGGTGAGCGGTGTTGAGTAAAGCTAGACGTGCAACAATATGCTTTGAGCTCCCAGAACCCCTTTACAAAGGATTAGAGAAAATAGCTTATATTAAGGGCACTAGTATAGAGCTCGTAGCTCTCAACGCCATAGGAGTCTACATGAGCATAGCAAAGGATATTGATGACCACTATAATTTCAAGTTCGAACGAGTGGTAGAGGAGACTAGGCGTTTGATAGAGATCGCTGCCAGTAAAGGTCTGGTGAAAGCAGGAAGTGTGAAAGCGGAAAAAGTAGCCTCCAGCCTTGGAAGGCTTATAACATTACTTAAAGATGCTTATGGCGATATACCGAGGGAGATAGTAGTAGAGGATCTAGTGAAACCCGGGGAGTTCGAAAAACTATCTAAGGCTCTTAGAAAGATTGTTGGAAGGAGTAGTGTGGGGGGTAGAGAGCTTAATCCAATAGCATATATTGTGAACAGAATTAAGGAGGTTGAGGGTGTGGCTAGAGCGTTTGGGATTGATATTGTAAAGGAGGGGAGTTCTATTAAGGCTATCAGATTCAACAACACCAACCTGCTATCCATGTACTTCGGTTATAACACGAGGTTCCTTAAAAGGAGAGTTAGAGGGTGATGTTGTTTGAAAGTGGTGGGATCTTCTAAGGCTGATGGCTATTGGAGGTTGAAGGTTGAGCTTTCGAGGGATGAGGTGTCCCTAATATCAACTGTTTTTGGTATTGATATATGCTCTACCGAGTATATAAGCGTTGACGAGCTTACAAGAAGGCTTCTCCACGGTATCATAGCTAATCGTCTAAGAGAGTCTAGAGGCGGCTGTGAGGTTTCAATGATTGTAAGTAGTGTCTGGCTTCAGAGTATTGCTCCAGCTGGAAGCTATGTTGGTGAGGAGAAGCAGCTCCTAGAGTATATGGTTGAAGGACTTGGATTAACATTTAATACTATGACCTCTCTAGCTAGAGGTTTAGAGGAGCTTAGGAGACGTTTAGTTGCACCATGTATAGACCCTAGAACTTCTACTAGCTTGAATCAGCTACTGGAGGAGCTCCCACTACTATGTGTTAGAGGTTACACACACGAGGGATCCCAGGTCTTAGAGGTGATAGCGGGGGATAATGCGTTGCCTAACTACTCTTTAAAACTCTCCATCAGAGTAAACGCTTTGCCAGACGCTCTGGTTAAGACGTGGTATAGAGGGTTACAATCAAAGCTTGAGGGGTGTATTAGAGTGGAGAGCGAGAGTAAGGATACTATGTACATTGGAGGTGTTAGGTTTAGATCAGGTTACTACTATGTGAATGACTGCATAATCCTAGACGCCTATATTAGAAGTTGTAAAGAGAGAGTGACAGGTAAAACTGCGGGTACCGCTAAGCTTGAAGATTTAAAACTAGATGAGAGGAGTAGGAATATCGTGGACTCGTTCCTTAGACTAGTGGGTCGTGATAATGTAGAGGTAAGAGTTGAGAGTGAATGGCTATACTTTAGAAGTTTAAAGTTAGAAGACCCCCTTGAAGAGGCAGGGTTATGCCTAGGAAGGAGAGCTTCACTAACGCCCCTCAGGTAGGCTATACGCTTGCCAAGAATGTTTGATTATATGTAGCCTAGGTTTGAAAATATAAGTAGTGCTTATTGTAGCATACGCGGTGCGTGAGAGTTGATAGTTGTTAAATCGTCTAGAGGGGGTACCCTGAAGGTCGAAGGTTTCAGGGTTAGGGTTGTTGAGAGGATATCATTGCCAAGCGTGTGGGCCAGGC
>Ga0272447_1000311_pt1 | contig 38061 bp, 28 predicted proteins | sample YNPCB0133_FD_194589 | JGI IMG/M metagenome (GOLD analysis project Ga0272447, IMG submission 194589) | Hot spring microbial mat communities from Yellowstone National Park, WY, United States - YNP-CB-013-3 | ecosystem: Environmental > Aquatic > Thermal springs > Hot (42-90C) > Sediment | place... | reverse complement strand
TTGATGATGAGGTCAGCGGCTTCGGTCCAACCAAGATAGCGGAACATCATTTCGCCTGAAAGAATCACCGAGCCGGGATTGACTTTATCCTGTCCAGCATACTTTGGTGCCGTGCCATGTGTGGCTTCAAAGATGGCGTAACCCGTTTCGTAGTTGATGTTTGCGCCGGGCGCAATGCCAATGCCGCCCACTTGTGCCGCCAGAGCATCAGAAATGTAATCGCCGTTCAGGTTCAGTGTGGCAATCACATCGTATTCTGCTGGGCGTGTAAGAATCTGTTGCAAGAACGCATCGGCAATCACGTCTTTGATAACAATGCCATTTGGTAATTTGCACCACGGTCCGCCGTCAATTTCTACCGCACCAAATTCTTCTTTGGCAAGTTCATAGCCCCATTCACGGAAACCGCCTTCGGTATATTTCATGATGTTGCCCTTATGCACCAGCGTAACCGACTTGCGATTGTTGGCAATCGCATAACGAATCGCCGCACGAATGAGCCGCTTTGAGCCTTCTTCCGAAACAGGCTTGATGCCGATTGCCGAGGTTTCAGGGAAACGGATTTTGTTCACACCCATTTCTTTTTGCAGAAAGTCAATGACCTTTTTGACTTCGGGCGAACCGGCTTTGTATTCAATACCTGCGTAAATGTCTTCCGTATTTTCGCGGAAGATGACCATGTTGACAAGTTCAGGGTGCTTGACAGGCGAGGGCACACCGTTGAAATACTGCACGGGGCGCACACACGCATACAAATCCATCAGCTGCCGAAGCGCAACGTTGATGCTGCGGAATCCGCCACCGACGGGCGTCGTGAGCGGTCCTTTAATGCCCACGCGATACTCTGTAATGGCTTTGAGCGTATCGTCAGGCAGCCAGATTTCTTTTTCATAGACCTTGTTCGCCTTCTCGCCGGCATAGACTTCAAACCAGACGATTTCACGCTTGCCACCATAGGCTTTTTTGACTGCGGCATCGAAGACCATCTGCGCGGCAGGCCAAATGTCCACGCCTGTCCCATCACCTTCAATGAACGGAATGATGGGATTATCGGGCACATTTAACTTACCATTCGACATGGTGATTTTTTCGCCGCGTGCAGGGGGCGTGAGGCGTTCATACTTGATTTGTTCGGTTACAAGTGCTGACATACTACGTTCATTTTTAGTTGTTGGAAATTAGCATTCGCTGTTCTGCATAAACAAAGCGAACTTCAGTGCCGAACTTTTGCTCATTCCTCAAAACTAAAAAGCCATTTTCGGAAAGAAATGATGAGCACTTTTCCCAAAGAACATCGGAATGAACTTCCATAACGATTCCTTTTACTTTTTGAGCTATGTCGCCCAATCCGAGCAAAACATCATATTCTGCACCTCGACATCAATCTTGAGTAAGTCAGGTATGGGTAGATTTTCCGTTCGGATTAAATCATCCAGTCGGTAGGTTTTAACCTTTTCGCGGCGCCAGTTTGAAGACGGGTCATACATCTCCAATTTTTGTCCGCCAGAGCCGATGTCGCTTGATAGGATATTCGCTTCACCATTTTGAGAGGTTAAGGCAACTTTGAATAACTTTCCTCTGCGAATGTTGCGGTAGTTTATTTCAGCTACTCGATAAGCCCCGCTTTCTGGTTCAAACCCATATATCTCGCTGTGTGGAAAGATGGCGGCGAAGTAACAACCAGCAAGCCCGATATTTGCACCGATGTCAAAAATTACATTTGGACTGAAATGCTGCGCAGATTCACGATAATCTTGATGAATGAACATCTCGCGCAAGATAATCACATCGCTACCATTGTCTCTCAAGGTAAGGTCAAAGTAAGAGTTTGCAAACTTAGCTCGTAGCCTGTGAATGTTTTGTGGATTAAATCGTGAAAAAGAGAAAAAAGGTTTTATCAACAGATAAAACATTTTCACCTTTGAGCAAAGGTCTGCACCAAACGACACTGAAAACCTAACATCTGAGATTAGCTTCTTTAACTTGTTAAGCATACCTAATTACCCTTTTTCTCTTTCCACTTGCCGCCGTGCAAGTGCGCAGGGTGGCTTGCCATAAGCGTTCTGCGCAAGCAGCGTGCTATGTATTAGCAGTGCTTTGCTTAATGAGTTCAGACTTCATGTTTGGCGGCATGAATTCTTCAAAGCGTGCTTGCTTGACAAGGTCTTCATGCTGCATGGCGGCATAGACCAAGCGCAAGAACGGCAAAGTGGTTCCCATCATGCTGTAACCGCCGTCGTGGTAGATATTTTGCATGGTGACCTTGCGCGTCAGGTCAGAGAGCAAGAGCACGGCAAAGTCGGCGCATTCTTCAGCTGTAGCATTTCCCAGTGGGGAGTGCAGGTTTGCAAACTCGAGCATCTTGTCGAAGTCCTCAATTCCGCTGCCTGCACGCGTTTTTGTGGGGCTTTGCGAAATGGAGTTGATGCGAATGCCGCGGCGCGCTAAGCGTGGTCCGTAGCTACGCACAATAGACTCTAACAAGGCTTTGGCATCACCCATGTCAGAGTAGGTCCAGTAGTTTCTCTGCGCGGCGATGTAGCTCAAGGTTAGCACGGAGCCGAAGTCGTTGATGGCGTTGTGCTTGAGTGCAGTGCTTAGAATGCGATGCAGCGAGATGGCTGATACATCCAATGTCTTGATAAACCAGTCGTAGTTCAAATCTTCATATGGACGCTCTTTGCGAATATTTTGTGACATGCCAACTGAATGCACGATGAAGTCTACTGAGCCGACTTTTTCCTTGAGTTCTGTAAATGCAGCATTGAGTTCGTCCATGTTCGTTACATCGCAGAGAATAAGTGGCGTGCCGAGTTGCTCCGACAGTTGCTTGACTTTGCCAAAGCGCGCCGCTACCGCAATGTTAGAGACCACGACCTCTGCCCCTTCACGATGGGCGGCTAAGGCAATGTGCCAGCCAAGTGAACTTTCATCGAAAGGTCCAAAGACAATACCTTTTTTGCCTTTGAGTAGCCCGTAAGATTTTCGTTCTGACATAGCTTTTAAGTTTGAGTCAGTTAAGGTGGAAAAATAATAGTTAGAAGACTTGAAACTTTAAAAGAAACTATTCGGCTAACGAGGAGTGGGCGCACACGCGCTTATCAATGAACTCGCGCATCCACAGTTCCAGTGTCAGCAGTGCCCAGATGCGGTGAGCATAATCTTCCTGACCAGTTTTATGACGATGCAGCATATTCAGCACTGCATTCGCATTAAACATGCCTCTCTGTCGTAAGCGCTCAGGCGTGAGCACATCTTCAATCATCTGGTCTAAGTCGTTGCGTATCCATGCACGGAGCGGTGCGCCAAACGGTGCTTTCGGGCGATAGACAATTTCTTTTGGCAAATATTTTTCTGCTACTTTTTTGAGTAGATATTTTTGCACATATCCCCCAACCCAGCTGCCTCCTAATTTATAGCGCGCCGGCAAGCGATGTGCAAACTCCACAATGCGGTAGTCGACAAATGGCACGCGCTCTTCGACACTTGCTGCCATAGAGGATTTGTCGGAATAGGTCAGGTTCAAACTTGTAAGAAAGAGCTTGGTATCTATGGCGCACATGAGCGTCACCAAATCTAATTTCGGCTGTCGTGAAAGCAGTGCCTGACGCACCTCTTCATGACGGCGTATGGGATAGCTTTCAGCATATGATTTCATGGCAACTTCTTGAAACTCAGGTGAAAGTAGCGCACGCAATTCAGGTTCGCTGTAGTAGGCGTAGCTGCCCACGAACGCCTCAAAATCTGGCAAGGAAGCAAACTTGATAAACCGCTTTGCCCAGCGAAAGAGCCTGAATCCGCCTTTCTCATTTGCTACGGGCAACATATTGACCAGCGGCTCAATAACTGCATGGCGCAGCAGCGCAGGTACACGCCTATACAGACTTGCTACTTTTACCGACAGATGCTTGCGATAGCCTGCAAATAGTTCATCTGCCCCCATGCCCGATAGCAAAACGGTTGTACCGCTTTGCTTTGCCATCTTGCAAATAAGGTAGGTGTTGATGCTTGCTGAATCCGCAATCGGCTCATCGAGGTGGTAGATGAGTTTTGGCAGAAGTTCTGCTACATTGGGCTCAATGACGATTTCTTGATAATCTGCCCCCAGATGACGAGCAACAATTTTCGCATACTTCTGGTCATCGGGCATGGCTTCAAACTTTTTGTCTCTCTCTGTAAAGGCAATGGTGTAAGTCGTAATGGGCTCACCTTTTTGGCGTGTCATCAGTGCTGCAATCAGTGAGGAATCTAATCCGCCCGACAAAAATGCACTAACCTTCACGTCGGCAATCATCTGGCGCCGAACTGTATCTTGCAGCAAGGCATCCAGTTCTTCGATGTAGTAGGCTTCGCCTTTGTCTTTGCCGTAGCTTTCGAACTCAATGTCCCAATACTTTTCAATTGTTGCTTTGCCGTTTTGAATGCGCATATTGCAGCCAGCGGGCAGTTTCTCAATACCTTTGAATGCCGTCTTTGGCTCGGGCGTCCAAAGAAACAGGAGCGTAGAGAGAATTCCATCTGGATTGATTTCACGCTGCAGTTCATCGCACTGCAGAAGCGATTTGATTTCAGAGGCAAACATGAGTCGATTGCCGGGCAGGTGCGTGTAGTAGAGCGGTTTTTCACCTACACGGTCGCGAGAGAGAAACACTAAGTTTTTGCGTAGGTCAACGATAGCAAATGCCCACATCCCGTTCAACTTCTTGGGACACTGCTCGCCCCACTCCAAATAGGCGTTCAGAATAACTTCCGTATCTGTCTGCGACTTGAAGGTATAGCCCTTGGCTTGCAAGTCTTGGCGCAGCTCACGATAGTTGTATATCTCTCCGTTGAACACAATCCAGACGCGCTCATCTGGTGAGCACATAGGTTGATGTCCGAGAGGAGATAAGTCGATAATTGCCAATCGACGAAATGCCAGCCCAACTTGTAGCGTCTCTGTTGACAGGATTTTTTGTCCGCTGTCATCTGGTCCGCGATGCTCCATGACTGCTGACATTCGTTCCAAGAGTTCTTGGTTAGCAAACCCTACGGTTCCTGCAATGCCACACATAAATTTTTGCTCAAACCCTGCGTCCTGTTTTTTTGCTTCATAGTAATGTTTATTTTGTCATCTGCCTTTAGGAAAGGGCACAACACTGTAGCCGAAGTGGTGTATCCGTTCTACTGAAAGGCACGCCCTTACAGAGGTCACACATACCCCGCTAGTTGATGCGTAGCAGCCGTCCCTTGAGCTTCAATGCATCTCGTGTTCAAGGCTTTAAACCTTATTGATACAAATGGTGTCGGAGCACAAGGGATATTTCACCTTTTGGAATCTTCTGACGTGCAATAGTATTTGCAAATATACCGTAATTTCAATAATTCGTTATGAAGACACTTCTCTACTTACTTGCGCTACTGGGTTTTCTTTTTTGCTCACCTTCCCTTTTTGCACAGACTTACAGCGTTCAGGGGCGGGTAGTTTCTGAAACCGACCAATCGCCTTTGGCTGGTGCAAAAGTTACTCTCTTACGCTTGCCTGACTCGGTTCGCAGCGGTGCTATCACTAACGCCAACGGCGCATTTCTCGTCCAGAACCTATCTGCTGGAAAGTATGCTTTGCGCATCACTTACATTGGTTACCGCGACTATGTATGGCGCTTTGAGCTCAAAGAATCTGTCAATCTTGGCGTGATTGCTATGAAAGAAAGCGGAGCAGTCTCTGACGAGATTGTGGTCGAAGAGCGTTTACCAACGGCAGTCCAGCAAGGCGATACCATACAGTTCAATGCACGTGCTTTCAAGACCAACCCCGATGCTACGGCAGAAGATCTCATTAGCAAGATGCCCGGCATCAGTGTTCAAGGCGGCAGGGTGCAAGCTCAAGGTGAGCAGGTGCGTCAAGTGCTGGTCGACGGCAAGCCATTTTTCGGCGATGACCCCAGTGCAGTGCTCAAAAATTTGCCTGCCGAAATGATTGAAAAAATTCAAGTCTTTGACCAGCAAAGTGAACAAGCGCGTTTTTCTGGCGTTGAAGATGGCAACACGATTAAGACCATTAACATTGTGACCAAGCCAGCATATCGCAATGGTTCATTTGGTCGTGGCTATGCTGGTTACGGCGACCGGCAGAATTACAAGGCGGGCGGCAATCTAAACTTCTTTCATGACGAGCAGCGCATTTCAATTATTGGTCAATCCAACAACATCAACGAGCAGAATTTTGCATCGGAAGATTTGCTTGGTGTTGCCAGTTCCAGTGGAGCAGGCGGCGGGCGGCGCGGCGGTTTTGGTGGCGGTGGGCGCAGTGGTGCTATGGCTATGATGTTTGGCGGTCCGCCGCCGCCCGGCGTGTTTAACGCTAACCCGACCGACAATTTTCTAGTCAGTCAGCAGAACGGACTAATTACAACGCATGCATTTGGAGTGAATTTTGTCGATGAGTGGAACAAAACAACTGATGTTGCAGCAAGCTACTTTTTCAATGCCAGTAGCAACCTTGCCGCGACCTCACTTTTTCGAGAGTTCATTTTGCCTTCTCAACTTGGGCAGACGTATTCAGAGGCTAACTTAGCTGACACGCGCAACATCAATCACCGAATTAACCTGCGCATTGACCACAAGTTCAGTGATTTTACTTCCATCCTGTTGGTGCCACGTCTGACCTTGCAAGACAATCGCGGTCGCAACGACCTCGATGGCACTACTTCACGCGCCGCAACCACACTGGGCAATACCCGTAACGACTTTGCTTCCGAACTTTTTGCTGCACGATTTTCCAATCTTTTGCTCTTCCGTCACCGCTTTGATATTGGCAGAACGATTTCGCTTTCGCTCAACACCACTTACAACCACAGCGATGGCGAAAGCAACCTTGCTGCACTGAATCAATTCTTTCCTGCTGGCACGGATATGCTCGGTGTACAGCCATCCATGCGCACTGACTCACTTAATCAATTTTCCAACACGCGCCAACGTGGTTGGGGGTTTACTGGCAATGCTACATACACTGAGCCCCTTTCGCTCAATCACTTCTTGCAATTTACTTACATTGCCAACTATCGCCCTAATACCTCGAATAATGAGACCTTTAGCCGTCCTTCTTCCTCACGAGCATTTCGTCTTGATACGCTCCTTAGCAATCGCATTGAAAGCAGTTACCTGACACAATCAGTCAGCACGGGCTATCGCTTCTTTACTCGTGATGTGATTTTTGCCTTAAACTTTGGCTATCAATGGGCGGCGTTAAGCAGCGCGCAAGAGTTTCCTTTTGCTTTCTCGATTCGCCGCAATTTTCAAAATATTTTGCCCTCTGCCTTTTTCCGCGTAAGGTTTTCAGACAATCAAAATCTCTTTTTTGCTTATCGCACAAGCACTGTTGAGCCTACGGTTGTGCAATTGCAGGAGGTTTTGAACAACAGTAATCCACTCTTGCTCTCGATTGGCAATCAGTCGCTCAATCAGGAGTTTCAGCATAATTTTATTTTCCGCTATTCGTCGGTTGATGTGCAAGCGGCAAGTTCATTTTTTGTGTTGCTCAATGCCAGTTTCCGTGAGGATTACATCGGCAATAGCACAATTTTTGCAGTGCGCGATACGCTGCTTTCCAACCAAGTTCGCTTGCCAGCTGGCGCGCAACTCACGCAGCCTGTCAACCTTTCTGGTTACTACAGCTTGCGCAGTCTTGTTACCTACGGCGTGCCCTTGCCTTTTATTCAAACAAACCTGAATTTGAGCGTTGGCGCCAACTTAACCCGCACGCCTGCCTTGCTCAATGGCGAGCTCAACATTGCCACCACACCTTCGCTTAATGCTGGCATCACGCTCAGTAGCAATATCAGCGAAAACGTCGACTTTACACTTTCCACGACAACCAACTACGGCACATCACAAAACTCTTTGCAACCGCAACTCAATGGTCAATTTTTTAATCAGCAAAGCCGCCTCAAGTTCAATTTGATTTTTGGTGACGGGCTTATCATTCAAACTGACTTGACGCATCAATATTTCTCGGGCTTATCACGAGATTTCAATCAGAACTTTCTTCTCTGGAGTGCCAGTTTTGGCAAGAAGTTCTTCGACGGTCGTGCTGAACTGCGCCTGACAGTGTTTGACATTCTGAACCAAAACAACAGCATTCAGCGCAACATTACGGAAACCTTCATTGAAGACACGCGCACCGATATTTTACAGCGCTATGCTATTTTGACTTTCACATACAATTTGCGCCAGAACTAACGCTTGCTTTGGTTGCCCTCTTTTGCTTTGTGTATAAGTTGCGCACCGTTCAGTTTGAATTGATTTTGAACGAGCGTTTTCCTATATTTGTGGCCTTTTCGTTAAAACGGTTTTAACAGCTTTTATGGGCGTGTCTTACGCCTGCTCTTTAGCTGGGTCAAATGAAGAAAAATAGCTTTCGCATCGGGCTCACTATTGCATTTATTCTCCTTTCGGGGTGGTTTCTCTACCCAACTGTTCAAGATTATTTCTACAGCAAAAAACTGCGCGAATTTTCCTCACCGGAAGACAGCCTTGCATTTGTGAAGGAAAACCGCAAAAGCATTGATGCGGCGCAGGAGAAGCGCTTGAAACTTGGCTTGGACTTGAAAGGTGGCATGCATGTTGTCTTAGAAGTGGATGTGCTGGAGTTACTGGAGCTCAAAGCGCGTAACCGTGATGCCGTCTTTGATTCTACACTTGCTGCCGTGCGTGCTCGTGCCGAGCGTGAAAACGAGAAAATTCCAGTCCTGCTTGCCCAAGCCTTCAAGCAACAAGGCATTCGCCTGAGTCGATACTTCTACGACTTGCGTGACTCTGACGACGAAGTTGTCGAAAAGCTTAACAAGGAAGTCGAAGAGGCTGTCAATCGTGCTAAAGAAATTATTCGTAATCGTGTCGACCAGTTTGGAGTAGCCGAGCCTACGATTTTGACCAAGGGTGGGCGCCGCATCATTGTAGAATTGCCCGGCGTGAGCGACAAAGAGCGTGTGCGCAAACTGCTCAAGGGCACAGCGAAGTTAGAATTTAAGTTGGTGCGCGACCCAGAACTTGCCCTGAAAACCCTCAGCGACATCAATAAGTATCTGGCTCGTCAGAATCGGTTGAGCGACACCACACTGGCAAACGATTCGCTGGCACTTGCCAAAGCCGATTCGCTTGCGGCTCTGCCCGACTCACTCAAGTCGCAAGAACAGCTCAAGAAAGACAACCCACTCTTTGCTATTGCTGATACGGATGATGGTATCATCATTGACCCGCGTTCAGGCGCCCTGTTTGTTACCGAGACGGCAAAACCGAAAGTCTTTGCCATGCTCAATCGTGCAGATGTGCGTGAGCGATTTGGTAGTGACATAGAGTTTTTACCTGATGCACGCCCATTTCAGAATGATGCAGGAGAAAATGTGTATCGTCTCTATCCCCTAAAGCGCGAAGCGGAGCTTGAAGGCGGTGTGATTGTTGATGCTCGTGCTACCTTCAGCATTGATGGGTCAAGACCTGAAGTGACCATGAAGATGAATGACGAGGGCACCCGCAAGTGGGCTCGTATCACTGGCGCTAACATTGATAAGCAAATTGCCATTGTGCTGGATGGTGTAGTATTTTCAGCGCCAGTGGTCAAGTCTAAAATTCCGAATGGCAGTTCAGTCATCAACGGGTTAGCCAGTGCTGAAGAGGCTCGTGACTTGGAAATTGTGCTCAGGGCTGGTGCTCTGCCTGCTCCCGTGCGCATCGTCGAAGAGCGCACCGTTGGGGCTTCACTTGGAGAAGATGCAATTCGTGCTGGACTTTATTCAGTGCTCGCTGGCTTTTTTGTCGTGGCAATTTTCATGATTCTTTATTACCGCGTGGCTGGCTTTATCGCTGATTTCGCACTGGTGTTTAACATACTTTTTGTCATTGCATTTCTTGCTGGCTTTAGCGCTACGCTAACCCTGCCTGGTATTGCAGGCTTAGTGCTAACTATCGGCATGGCTGTCGATGCTAATGTACTTATCTTCGAGCGTGTCCGTGAAGAGCATGCCAAAGGCAAACTGCTTAAGCTTGCTATTGAAATCGGTTACGATAAAGCCTTCTCGGCTATTCTCGACTCACATGTTACCACATTTGGTGCAGCTGCATTGCTTTACACTTTTGGTATCGGTCCCATTCAAGGCTTTGCTGTTACGCTGATGATTGGGATTGCGGCTAGTCTTTTTACAGCTATCGTCATTACCAAAATATCATTTGACTGGATGCTCGAGCGCGACAAAGTCAGCATCGTCAGCTTCGGCTAATCGTCTTCTCTGTCCAATTTCGTAGGAAAACCTTAGCACAGTTTCACTATGCGTTTCTTAGCAAAAGCAAACTTTGATTTTATCGGCAATCGCAAAATCGCCTACTACATTTCCCTTACTGCTCTAACGGTCGGATTGGCTTCTATCATTGTGCGAGGATTTCAGCTTGGTATTGATTTTAAGGGTGGTACTGAGGTAGTTGTCAGCTTTGCTCGCCCTGTTGATATTGGTAAAATTCGCTCAACAGTCTACAGTGAAGGTTTCAGTGGTCAAATTAAGGAGTATGGTTCGCCAAGAGAAATCATTCTTACGATGGATTTTGCAGGGGACTTGAACGAGTTTCAAAGCACGCTTACACGCATTCTTACTCGCGACTTCAAAGATAATCCTCACGAAATTCTACGCATCGACTCGGTCGGTCCCAGCATCGCTGATGACTTGCGTAGTTCTGCTATTAGTGCGATTCTTGGTGCTTTGGCTATGATTTTGATTTATGTAGGCATCCGCTTTGAGTTCAAGTTTGCTGCAGCTGGCGTGCTTGCCATCTTTCATGATGTGCTGATTGTAGCTGGATTGTTCAGCTTGCTGGGTGGCGTCTTTAACGCCATGCCTCTTGAAGTTGACCAAAGCACCATTGCCGCTTTCTTAACTATTGTCGGCTACTCTATCACTGACACAGTCGTCGTCTATGACCGTATCCGCGAAAACATTAAAATTCGCCGCACCGACCCATACGACAAAATCTTCAATGACAGTCTTAATGAAACCCTTAGTCGCACCATTATTACAGCAACGACCACACTCCTGACTGTTATCATGCTCTTCATTTTTGCTGGACCCACTATCCGCAGTTTTGCTTTTGCTATCGGCATGGGGATTTTGGTCGGCACATACTCCTCAATATTTATAGCCGCGCCACTTGTCTTGGACTGGTGCCTGCGCACAGGCAGCAAACTTAAACTTAGAGGCTAAAGAATCCATCATGAAATTTTCTGAAAAGCTTGTCGGCTCAGTAGTTGTCATCTCGCTAGAGGGCGATGTGCTTGGTGGCCCTGATGCAAATCAGCTACACTCACGCTTGCGAGAACTGCTTGCTGCAAACAAAAAGCATATCGTTATTGACCTCAGCAAAGTTGAGTATATGAATTCTTCTGGCTTGGGCATGATGACCTCTGCCTTGACCACTGTCCGCAATGCCGGTGGAGACTTGCGCTTAGCTAACCCTGCCGAACGCATCAAAAGCCTGCTTGTCATCACCAAACTTGTTCAGGTTTTTCCAACCTTCGACTCTCTTGATGCGGCCGTTGCCAGTTTCAATTGAGCCAGATGCTTTACATGCAGCATAGGCTTCCCTTGAGGAAGCCTATGCATGAACTTTTCATCTTTGCTACCACAAAAATACTGAAATTGCTCCTCGTAAGCCAAAGCCAAGTGCCGTTGCGCCCTCACGCGGTCCTACCGATAGGAATGCAAAGCCTGTAAGACCGACATTTTTAGACACCATGTAGTTTACTCCGCCAATGAATTCAAAATCAAAGGCATTGCTGCCCTCGCTGGTTGTAAAAAACAGTCCAGCGCCGACAAGCGGCGCAAGTGCTGTATTTTTATCAGCAAAATAGTAGGTTCCCGCCGGACCGATGCCGAAGGTTGTAGCTGTGCGGGATTGATTTCCTGCGGACTGGGATTGCACACTAAGAGAGATGGTGCCACCCACAGCCAGATTGGGGATGACAAAGTAGCCTATGGTGGGAGCCAGTGTGAAGCTCGTTGTCGAAGACCCACTAATGGACTGTATAGCTAATGTCAGGTTAGTGGCTGCACCGATTTGTATGACCCCTCTATCTTGTGCATACTGTGGTGCTTGGGCTTGAGCAGAGATGACACTGCTACTCAATAAGAGCGCAGTCAAGAGAAGCGTGAAAAGTTGTTTTCGCATGGTAGGTATCATTTTGGTTATGCTGCAATTGATGTAGTGAGACTGACGCTTGCAGCTCTGCTATCAGTCTCAAACACCCTTATTTATGCGAGTATTTTCAGGCGCGCCGTTATGGGCTGAATTATCTTTTGCCCGAATGTCTAACTCAATGAGTTTTCATTCATTATCACGCAAGATATACCATTGAGTGGCATTTCATTGCTCGGTGCTGTAGGCGCTTGGTCAATGCGAAAGGTTTCACTAATGCCGAACAAGCTAATTTCAAACGACTTGGTTATGGCATGTATTCTACTCCACCACTCACTTACCGCCTATCTTGAACGCGACTTTGCCATTTGCAGCATAACAGTTGAACGGGGCATCCACTTTTCTGTTTTGGTTGATGAAAGACGCTTTGCGAGATATAAAAATTTTGTATTACGAGAGCTATGACCTAAATTTGCTTAGGTAACATTCAACATTAGGTTCCACGCTTCGGAACATCGCCAATCAACAACAACAAAAGGAGGAATAAATGAATGACTGCTATAGGCGGGTCTTACTGCCTTTGCTATGTATCATGACTTTTTGTATCTCCACCGCAGTTGAGTTGGAAGCTCAAGAAGCGGGTGAAATTCGCGGCATTGTCACCGATGCTGGCGATAGCTCGCCCATCATCGGTGCTAGTGTACTGCTTCCAGACTTGAAGTTAGGCGCTACGACCAACGTCAGAGGAGAGTTTGTCATCCGCAAAGTGCCTGTGGGCACCTATAACATTTTGGCGCGGTATGTGGGCTATAAACCACAGACCAAGCAAGTTACGGTTGTGGCAGGTGGGGTTACTGAAGTTGTGTTCAGCCTTGTGCAGAGCACGGTGCAAGCCGATGAAGTCATTGTTACTGGGCAAGGCACTGCTACCTCCAAACGACAATTGCCTACCGATGTTGTCACACTTTCCTCGAAGGAGATTGAGCGTACAACTGCACAATCAATTGACCAGCTTTTGCAGGGTCAAATTCCCGGGCTTTCATCCTTCAATGCGCAAGGGTTACCGGGCACTGGTGCTCGCATTCAAACACGAGGCATCAAAAGTGCCCTCTCGAACACTACACCGGTCATCTACATCGATGGCATTCGCGTCGATAATGGTGATAACTTTCGTCTTGCTAATGGCACTGGTGGCGCTGTCTCATCTGCACTGGCCGATATTGTTGTTGGAGATATCGAGCGTATAGAAGTCATCAAAGGCGGTGCTGCTTCCACGCTTTATGGCTCTGAAGCAGCTAATGGTGTAATTCAAATTTTTACAAAGAAAGGTCGCCCCGGCGAAGCAAGGGTACGCTTGACTACTATCAATGGCGTGGATGTGCCTGAAACTCGCTTTACTTTCGAGGAGGCAACGCGTACCGTGCTCTACCGACCTGCATTTTTTAACCGACAAGCACTTAACATCACTGGCGGCAGTGAAGCCTTGACCTACAATGTTTCGGGCAGTGTTCAGAACACGCCCGGTATCTTCAAAGGTGATGAACTCCAGAACACGCTCTACAACTTTACAGGCGGTTTGCGTGCTATTCTTTCACCCCAGAGTGAGCTTGAATTTATGGCATCCTACACACGCAACCAGTTTGGTAGAGCTTTGCTTAACAACGTCTACGATTCCTCGCCACTTTCGGCAATGGAAGCAGGTTCATTTTTTGCGCCGGGCAATTATGTTGCAAGTCGTGGCTTTACACAAAACCGCGACAGTATTTTGCAATTTTTGCTCTTGCCCGACTTGCGTGAAACGGTCAATCGCTTCACCAGCGGTTTTGCCTTTAGTGTCTCACCTGTGAAAGAGTGGACCAACACGTTTCGCGTAGGTGTAGATTATCGGAAAAACGAGCAACGCAACCTTTATCCTGTTGCCGCTATTGCTTCTGGCATTATTTCGCCGCCTAGTTCACTTTCGCGTTCCGAACGCGACTATCTGACACTCACTGTAGAGTATGCAGGTACATATAAATTGCCCGACCTCGGTATTGTCTCCCAAACGCTCTCTTTCGGTGCGCGAGGCTTTCGCGTCGAAGACCGCGAGTTTGATGCAGACGGACAGAACATTGCGGCAGGCACAGAAGACTTTGATAATGCGGCCATCATTGATTCTCGTGAAAGCAATCAAGCGCTCTTCAATGGTGGGATTTACTTGCAAGACCAAATTGGCATTGCTGATAATCTCTTCATCAACTTGGCGGCTCGCGTCGATATCAACACGGCGTTTGGCTCAGATGTGGGCACACAGCTTTACCCGACTGCCGGTATTGCATATAACATCGGCGATGAAGCTTTCTTCCCGGCTGGGCTCAAAGAGGTGCTCTCCAGTCTTAAACTGCGTGCTGCATATGGGCGCACCGGGTTCTTCCCTACACCTTTTGCACGTGACCGAACCTTTATTGTTGCACGCAACACTGCTACTACGGCTGGCATCAACTTCGGTAATCCAGGCAATCGCTCACTCGGACCTGAAGTTACCACCAGTTTCGACTTTGGCTTCGATGCAGGCTTGCTCAACGACCGCATTGCAATTGAGTTCAGCTATTACACCCAAACCACTGATGCAGCGCTGTTTGACTTTCCAGAAGACCCTGCTGGCGGGCGCATTACCCAACTGCGTAACGTTGGACAGATTCGCAACCGCGGCATTGAACTTTCAGTTCGCGCTTCGGTATATCAATCTTCCACAGTGGATGTCAGCGTACGCGGTGCGGTCTCTACGGTGGATAATCTACTTGTCAGCTTAGGCGGCTCTGCTCCATTTACGATTGGCGGATTTGCTTTCTTGCCCATGCGCGCTGAAGAAGGTCGCCCACTGGGGACCTATCAAGTTACCGTGCCTAAGCCAGATGAAGATGGTCAATACACTGGTGACTTTACCGTCGAACTCTATGGGTCGCCAACGCCTACTGTGATAGGCTCATTTGGTATTGACCTTACACTCTTTAAGGACTTCACCTTCTCCATGTTCGGCGAGTTTGCGGCAGGGCATTATACGCTTAACCAAGCCTTGGACACGCGCTTCTATCAAGGCTACAATGACCTCATTGGCGAACCTATTCCCAGCAATGCTACGCCGCAGCAGCAGGCTGAAATTTCACGACGCAACTTCGAAAACGGTAAGCTACCAAATGATAACTATGTTACGGATAACGCTAGCATTCTTCTTGTGCAGCCTGCCGATTGGATAAAGATTCGCGAGATTTCGGCACGCTACCGCTTGCCACAAAGTTTTCTTGGCGGGTTTCTTAGTAGCGTCGTGCTTAGCTTCAATGTGCGCAATCCGTTTGTATTTGGGACACGCACCACTGGTGCTGACCCCGAACTTGGTACGGTGCGTTCGGGTCGGCAAGTTGACCTCGGTGGCGTAGCTAACCTTGCCGTCTCTCCGCCGATTCAGTATCGCTTCGGCATTGAAATTACGCCATAAAAAAGCGGTAGTGCATTAGCCCTTTAACTCAAACCAAGGAACTAAAGCATGGTAATACTGTCACGGACAAAAGCGTTTGTTCTGCTCCTCATGCTGGGGGTTGCATGGAGCGGATGTTACCTTGACCCTACAGGCGTGCAGAACCCATCCGTTACAGAAGAATCGCTTCTTTCTAATCCCAAAGGGGCAACTACGACCCTACTTAATGGACTGCGGCGACAATTTAGCTTCGCCTTAGGTGCTACAATTCTCACCACAGATATTGTCTCAGATAATGTCGATCATGTCTTTGTTACGCTTTCGCCCCTGCTTGACGACCCACGGTCTATCTCCCCACTTGACTTGACAATTAACGCTACTGGGAGCACGGGATGCTATTTCAATTTGCAGCGTTTGAAGGCTCTTGCCGATTTTGGGCTCACGCAACTTGTGCCTCGAGACCCTGATGCCACCGCTGCACAAATTGCTGAAATCCGTACCTACAAGGGCATGGCACTATTGATGCTGGCGGAAAACTTTTCACACTTTCCACTAACCGAGTTAGGTCAGCCTGTGCCTGCTTCTGTAGCACTCGACTCTGCTATTGCGGAGTTCAATGCCGTGCGTGCGCTTGCGCCTGCTCGAGAGCAACAGATGCGCATTGCTTTGGCACGTGCCTTTCGTTTGAAGGGCGATAAGGCACAAGCTCGCATCCATGCTCAAGCTGTGAATTTGACCACAGCCAGTAGCTCCATTCTTTTTGCATCCTTCACAGAGGGAATTTTAGATAACGATGTAAATGCCTATGTTTTTTTGCGTACCTCGGAAGATATACAGCCGCTCCCCCGATTGGATTTCCTTGACCCCAAATATCCTTTCCGCAGTTCGCCACTTCAAGCCCTTAAGCCCGAAGAAGCTCCACTAATTTTGGCTGAGATTGCAATTTCGGACAATAATCTGCCCGAAGCCCGTGAACAGATGAAACGTGCCATTGCACTGGCGCTCTCTCGTCCGCCAGTACGCAACCCTGTTACTGACGATACGCTTATCAATGACCCTGACCGTCGCCGTCGTGGGCGTCCGAACAACCCTGCATTTCGTGTTCGTGCTACAGGCAATCCTGCACGCGGCGATACGACTGCACGTGCAGGACTTATTTTGCGCCGAAGTGGCAGTCCTGTTCCCGTCTACAGCATTTCTCGCACAAGCATTCGCAATACCGACATTGATGCTCTGCCGCCAACAGATGTGCGCGCGCACCTGCGCATGCTCTACCTTTTGCGCCAAGAAATTTTCTTCTTGGAAGGACGCCGCATGAGTGACCTGGGCATTCGCTTGCCAGTCATGCAACGACAAATCGAAGGTAACCCAAATATGCCTCCAGGTAGCCCAGGGACGAGAGTTATTGTGCCAGATTACATTCCTCCTGGTGCAGAGCTAGATGCTTTTACCATCAATGCAGCTGCAAACCTTGTTACTGTGCAGCACGACATGAATTTTATCTTGGCAGATAACAAAGTCTCGCCATTTCCTATTCCCTGAGCGGGGTCATAGCTGCTTATCTTGTAGGTCTCGCCAATGGGCGGGACTTTTTTATTTTAGTAGTGTACTACCAAATCAACTTCTGATTTTCAAAATTCATGCTTCAATCAAGGCATTGTGTGGTCTTGGGCGGTGGCGGTTTCATTGGGTCGCATGTTGCCGACGCGCTACTAGCGCATGGCTACAGCGTCAGTGTCTTTGGCAGACGAAATTCCAAAAAAACGAACCTGCTACATCTTCTTGACCGCATCCGCATCTTTGAAGGGGACTTTAACAACGAGGCCGATCTTGAGCATGTTATTCGCGGGGCAGACTATGTGTTTCACCTTATCAGTAGCACACTTCCTGCTACGTCAAACGACAACCCTATTTACGACGTGGAAGTCAATCTTATTGGCACTATCCGATTGCTTAAACTTTGCGTTACACATCGTGTTAAAAAAATTGTCTTTGTCTCATCAGGAGGTACTGTCTATGGCGTGCCGCAGTACACGCCAATCGACGAGCAGCATCCTGCGCATCCAATATGTTCCTACGGAATCATCAAGCATACAATTGAAAATTATCTTTTTATGTATCACAAGCTGTATGGTTTAGATTATACAGTGTTACGGCTTTCCAATCCATATGGTGAGCGGCAAAACCCATATCAACTTCAAGGTGCTATTGCCGTTTTTTTGAGGAAAGCGCTGAACGATGAACCAATTGAGATTTGGGGAGATGGCACGGTAGTGCGTGATTACGTCTATATTGGTGATGTTGCAGAAGCTTTTGTTCGTGCACTTGAGCTTTCAACAACTCCCAAAATCTTCAACATTGGCTCTGGAAAAGGTCATTCGCTCAATGAGATTATTGAGATTATTTCTAATATTCACGGTCGACCGCTTACGGTGAACTATCTGCCGCCACGTAATATTGATGTACCAATTAATGTGTTAGATATTTCACTGGCTCGGGCCCATCTTGGTTGGCAGCCAAAAACACCGCTTCATGTTGGTATTCACCTATTCTACAACTACCTCAACACTCAACGCTACGCTGAGCATGTTGGATAATTCGCAGATCACGCTTTCTGTCTTTTTCCCAGCCTATTATGACGAAGAGAACATCGGAAAAGTCGTCGATAAGGCTGTTGCCGTGCTGGAGTCTTTAGCGCTCAAAGATTATGAAATCATCATTATTGAAGACGGCAGCCCTGACCGCACTGGTGAGGTCGCTGATGAACTAGCTCGTAAGTATCCGCGTGTGCGCGTGATTCATCATGAAAAAAACATGGGCTACGGGGCAACTTTGCGCGACGGCTTTTATGCTGCAAAGTTCGACTATGTCTTCTACTCGGATGGCGACAACCAATTTGACTTAGATGAATTGCGTAAGTTCGTTGCGCTCATTCCATACAGCGACATCATCATTGGCTACCGCATTAGCAAGCAATACTCACAATGGCGACGCTTCACCTCGTTTGTCTACAATTACATCTTGCGTCGCTTATTCAACGTCGATTACATGGATGTCGATTGTGCCTTCAAACTTTTCAAAGCTGACCTTTTCAAAAAGATTGAAATTGAATCCACAGATGCTTTTATTGATGCGGAGATTATGCTCAAAGCGCGGCTTTTGGGATATAGCGTTACGGAGATGGGTGTCAAGCACTTGCCGCGCCTTGCTGGCGTATCAACGGGTGCAAGACTTGGCGTAATTTTGCGTACCATTCGTGAAATTTACCGATTCTATCGCAAGTATGGCAAGCAGATACGGAGAGCTGCCGCTCAAGCGCATCAGAAACAGCCTAAGCAAGATGAAGTTCTCCAGCAATGAAAAAGTAAATTTTGATGACTTCGCACAAGACTATGATGCCATCTTGCAGGCACAACTTCAAGGCTCTGGCGAAGAAAGCACTTACTTTGCAGAGTATAAGGTGCGGTTGACCCAAGCGCGCTTGCAGCGCACCGCTACTTCACTGCCTAAAACCATTCTCGAGTATGGCTGCGGCACCGGTCGAAATTTACCGTTCCTAAAACTCTATTTCCCTGATGCCAAAATCGAGGGTTGCGATATTTCCGCTGAAAGTCTGCGCCTTGCCGCCCAACGCGCCCCTGACGCCACACTCTATCTGCTCGATAAAGAGGTGCCTCAACGGCAATATGACCTTATCTTCGTTGCCTGTGTTTTTCATCATATCGCTCCAGAAGCACGTGCGGATGCCTTAGCGCAAATTCATGCGCTCATGAAGCCGGGTGGTGAGCTCTTCATCTTTGAGCATAATCCTTACAACCCTGTTACCCGACATTTAGTCAATACTTGTCCCTTTGATAAAGATGCAGTGTTGCTGCCTCCTGCAGAACTGCTTTACCGCACCCGTCAGGCACGATTTCAGTTGGTAGAAAAAAATTATGTGCTGTTTTTCCCTGCTTCGTTGCGCATCTTTCGCTCACTTGAAGCCTACTTGGGCTGGCTACCCTTGGGTGGACAGTATTATGTCAGGGCTCGCAAAGTATGACGGCTGCTGTTACAGACACTCTGTCCGTGCCGACTGCTATTCCGCTCATGCCAGCGCGATATGCAGAACTGCAGGCGGCTTTTGATAGCTATGCACAGGGCTTGCCACCCCTTGTTGCCGCCACGCAAACCGATTCGGGCACCGTGTATCGTGCAATAAGTGATGATGCTGGACTTTACTACCTGTTGCCCAAGCTCGCTCATCTTTTTCATCTTGCCCCGTCTGAAGCATGGACAGTGTGGTTCTTTGCAATCTTGATACTCTCGTTCGGCGTAGGGATTTATGGCACAATGCACCTGCTCAAAACTCTGCCCGCCAAAATCCTCTACTTCATTGAGCTCTCTTTTCTTGGCGCATTGATTATCAAGTATGGCGATATCTATCAGATTGCACCTTGCTTGGCGCTTGCCGCTGTTCCATTGTTGCTTCAAAATCTGTGTTCAGAGCGTGGAGACCGTGCTCTCTGGCGCGACGCTGCTGCCTTAGGAACGGCTGGCTTCATCTTCGGGCTTGCCCATCTTGTGCGGTCTCACTCGGCGACGGGGCTCATGCTCTTTGTCATCATTCTTTTGCTCTTCGGCACAGCAGTGCGCGCTTGGCACAAGCGGCTTTTGCTGGTGGCAATTGTGCTCATCGGCTTTATGCTACCCTTGCTTTACATGAACCATGTCGCCGATATGCGTGATGCGTTCTTGAAAGCGCATCAGCCGAATTATCATCCGGTATTGCGCCAGCATCCTTTTTGGCATACGGTCTATATCGGGCTTGGCTATTTGAGCAATGACTACGGTCTTGCCTACAAAGATATAGTTGCCGCAAAAAAAGCGCATGAGCTGGCGCCTGATGCGCCCTATTGCTCTCCAGAATATGAAACTGCACTGAAGACAGCTGTCATTGACCTTTTGCGAAAAGACCCTGTCTTTGTGGTGGGCACGCTGCTGGCTAAATTTGGTGTGGTGCTGATTTATTTCCTGCTTGCGGCAAATCTTGGCATCTTGGCGGCAATTCGCTATCCGAAACCGTGGTCAGTGGAAGTGGCATTCGGGGTGGCAATTGCCTTTAATGCGCTGTTTGGGCTCTTAGCTGTGCCGAGACTTGCTTACCTTGAAGGGTTTATTGCTTTTGCGATGCTGTATGGGGTGATTAGCTTGGATGTGGCACTTCAAAAATCTAATGCCTTAGCGTTGCATCGGGAACTTGCGTAGCCTTTGTCTTACCCACTGCGGGTGATGCGTGCAAAGTATTCAATGGCAAAAATCCATGACAGCACAGCGACCACACAGCCCAAGATAACACTTAGAGCAATCCAACGCGATGTTTCATATCGTTCAATAGCCTGCTCTGCTGTGCGTGATGCATTTTTCATGGCCACATCTACTAACTTGTCGAAGCATGCGGTCAGTGTGTCGTCTAATGAGAGCAGTTTCTGACGAAATATGCGGTATGCCTCTTCCTTGCGGTTTTCACGTGAGTAAGCCACCATTTTTTTGCTCACCGATAAGTATTCATCATGAATAGTTTTTGCACGCTCAAACAGTCTCATTTCTTCGTCGGAAACCATGAGCGTTAGGTAGGCACGCTCATGCTTGGCATAACTTTCTTCTTCGAGCCGCATTCCAGCTTCTTGCCGACTCATCTCCAGACTATCGCTCGTAAGCAGATGCCGCAGCTCATGAATCTGATAATCTGACACATCGGTACTCATACTCGAGACATGATAAATGCTTGGTAGCATGGTATAAGTCAGGTCCATTGCGTCACGGCTTATGCTATACTCATAGCTTAGTGTGTAGAGGTTTGAGAACAGCAAGAGAGCAAAGACGAACAGCGTTGTGGCATATTTCCTGACAAGTTCTCGCATTGTACTGCAGTGGTTTTTAACTCGTTATGACTTTGGTTTTTGGAAGCCAGTATAGCACCACTCGTCCTGCATTGGCAAAATACTGCTGTGCAACACGCTGCACATCGCTTAGTGACACACTTGTCGCACGCTCCAGCTCACGGTTAATTTCCGCTGCATTGCCAAAGAAGGTATGAAAGTATGCCAGATTATCGGCTATGCCCATTGCTGTGGAGAAACTCTTCAGCAGTCGAGTCTCGTAGCTATTTTTTGCCTTCTGCAATTCCTCTTCACTTAGTTGCCCTGCAATGAGGCGTTGAAGTTCGGTATCAATTTCATGCTCTATTTCTGACAGTGATACACCTTGCGCTGCAATTGCATTGATAAAGAAGAGTCCCGGATGCTCCCTTGGCGCCGCAAGGGCACTAACCGACTGTGCAATTTGCTTGCTATGAACCAAGTTCTGATATAGCCTTGAGCTACGTCCGCCTGCTAGTATGTGGTCAATGATGCCTAGCACATCAGCATCGGGATTTTTCACATCGCAAATTCGATATGCCATGAATAAACCAGCTAGTTCTACATGGTCGTAAATTGTGTCGCGCACTTCTGTGGTCAGTGGTAGGTCAAAGTCTGTGGGACGCGTAATCTCTTTTCCGCTGGGAATATCGCCGAAATACCGCATTACGGCTTTCTCAGCTTCTTCTACTGTCAAGTCTCCCGATAAGACCAATGTGGCATTGTTCGGCACATAGTAGGTTTTGAAGAACTCTTGTGCTTCTTCGAGAGTTGCCGCATCAAGATGTGCCATGGAGCCGATGGTGGTCCAGCGATATGGATGCTGAAAATATGCACGCTGGTGCAAGTGCTCATACACAGTGCCATATGGGGCATTGTCGTATCGCATTTGCCGCTCTTCTTTGACCACCTGACGCTGATTTTCAAAGTTTTCTGCACTAATGTCAAGACTCATCATGCGGTCTGATTCTAACCAAAGCGCAAGTTCCAGTTGATTGGACGGCAAGGTTTCAAAGTAGTTGGTGCGGTCTTCATTAGTGCTGGCATTGAGGGTGCCGCCTGCGCGTTGAATATAGGCGAAGTGCTCGGTTTTACCCACATGGCGCGAGCCTTGAAACATCATATGCTCGAAAAGATGCGCTAATCCTGTGCGGTCTGGTCGCTCATTTTTCGAGCCAACATGATACCACAGGTCTATGGCGACAATCGGCACGGTGTGATTTTCATGCACAATGCAGTGCAAGCCATTCGGCAAAGTAAATTCAGCAAATGTGATGGGTTGCATAGTAGCGTGTCGTTTTTCGTTTCTTTACGATTCTGCTTTCATCAAGATTTGTTTCATGCGCACTTTTCCTACCTTGAAACAGCCATACATGCTAAGTGGGCACAGGTTTTCCGTTCAGCACGGCTTTTAGCCGAATAGAGAGAACTGCCAGTGCCAATAAGGCATTTGCGTTGCGCATTAGTTGATAGATGGTGTCTTCCACTGCCGCCGCCGCCGCGTCCAAATCGGCGTTAGGAAAAGCCCGTGAAAATTTTATCACCGTTTCCACAATGTCGCGGTTGATAACATCAATGTCGGTGCCAGTAGCACGATAGCGCAGCGCATCTTGAAACAGTAGCAAGAGTGCCGAGAGTACTTGCAACTGTTCTTCACGCGAGGATTCTTTCTTTGCAAATTCCTCAATGTTGCGAATCATCTCCAGCTCTCGTCCTGAAACGAGTATAGCGCGTAGCCAATCCAGAGCCTTATCGCGCCACTGTTGCTCAAGCGGATTTTCAAGCAGCTGTTGGGCTTTGTAAAAATTGCCACGAGCAAAATTTGCGGCAAACGCCACACGCTCTGGCGCCACCGACTTTGCCTCTAAGGCTTGCGCAATTTCAGCAGATGAGAGCGCGGAAAAACGCAGGGGCTGACAGCGCGAGACAATCGTCGGTAGCATCTGCTCCAAGCGCGACGTGGTCAGAATGAAGAGCACAAAGGGCGGCGGTTCTTCCAAGAGCTTAAGCAATCGGTTTGCCGCCGTTGTATTCATTCGCTCGGCTTGTGAAATCAGAAAGACACGCATTTTGCCGTTGCTGGGCTTGTAGAGCGATTTGCGAATGAGCTCTTCAATCTGCTCTGCCACAATCCCCATTGACTTTTCCATTTGCATCTTGAAGTAGGGATTGCGCCGTTTCTCGGCAAAAAGTTGTTTGTATTGTGCCAAGGCACTTTCCTGCTTTTCGCGCTCTTTGCTGGCTTCGGAAATATCTTTGACCAGTATGCCTTCTATGGGAAAGACATATTCAAGGTTGGGGTGTGTGAGGTCTGCAAATTGCTTACAGCTTTCGCATTGGTCGCAGGCTTCGGCGCGCTGCAAGGCATCGTCGGCAAGGCAGTTGAGCACTTTGGCAAGTTCCAGCGCCACGGCGTCTTTCCCCACGCCTTCTTGACCGATGAATAAATAGGCACTGGCTAAACGGTTGGTCTGCACGGCACGACGCAGCACCTCAATTTGTTTTTTTTGTCCAACGATATGCGCCCAACTCATCGCAGCAAGGGTTCTATTGGTTTTCACTTGTTTTTCGCGAGGCCATTCGCAAGCGGTAGGCGAGCTTTGTTGTGCTCGGCGTTGGCTAATGGTCGCTCGGCGTATTGCAGTTCGTAGAGTTTGTAGTATAAGCCACGCCGTTGCAAGAGTTCTTGATGTGTTCCCATTTCGCGAATGGTGCCACGGTGCAGCACGATGATTTTGTCTGCTTTTTGCACCGTCGAGAGCCGATGCGCAATGACGATGGACGTTCGCCCGTGCATGAGTGTCTCGAGGGCTTTTTCAATCAGTTGTTCGGTTTCGGTATCGACTGAACTGGTGGCTTCATCGAGCACCAAGATTTTGGGGTTATAGACCATAGCGCGCACAAATGAAATGAGTTGGCGCTGTCCTGTCGAGAGTGCACTGCCGCGCTCTTGCACGGCGTAGTGGTAGCCATTCGGGAGCTTCTCGATAAAGGCGTTGGCGCCCACCAGTGCAGCAGCGCGCTCAATTTCAGCATCAGTGATGTCAGGATTGCCCAGCGTGATATTGTCGCGCACTGTGCCAGAAAATAGAAATACATCTTGAAGCACCACGCCAATATGACGCCGCAACTCTCGCTCTGGAATGTGGCGAATGTCAATACCATCGAGCAAAATTCTCCCTTTTTGGGGCTCATAAAATTTGCAGAGCAAATTGATGATGGTGGATTTGCCGCTACCTGTTGCTCCTACCAAAGCAATTTTCTCGCCTGCTTTGGCTTCAAAGCTTACATCGTGCAGCACCCAATGCTCATCAATGTAGGCAAATGAGACGTGCTCAAAGCGAATTTCGCCTCGAAGGTCTGTTGGCACGATGGGCTGTTCAGGCTCTTTGATGAAGACTTTTTGGTCAAGCAGCCTAAAGATGCGTTCAGCGCTGGTTACGGCGGTTTGCATGATGTTGAACTTGTCCGAGAGGTCTTGCAGCGGGCGGAAAAAAAGTGCGATATACTGCACAAAGGAAATGACCACGCCCAGTGTGAGGGAGTTTTCCAGCACGCGCGTGCTGCTATACCAGATGATTAAGCCCAAGGCGATAGCGGAGAGCAATTCAATCGTGGGATAGAAGATGGAGTAATACCACACGGAGCGGATGTTGGCGTCGCGGTGTGCGGCGTTAATGTCGGCATGCTTTTCAAACTCTTTTTGCTCTCGCCCGAAAAGCTGCACAATTGTCATGCCTGTGATATGCTCTTGCAAAAAGGCATTGAGCCGCGCCACTTCAGTGCGCACATCTTGATAGGCAAGACGCACATACTTTTTGAACACCATCGTTGCCCAAAACATGAGCGGCAGCACGCTAAAGGTGACCAGCGTCAATCGCCAATCCAAGATGAACATCATCACAATGATAAAGGTCAGTTGAAAGACATCACCTAAGAGCGAGACCAATCCACTGGAGAGCATTTCGTTGAGCGTCTCTACATCATTTGTCACTCGCGTCATGAGCCGACCGATAGGATTGCGGTCAAAAAACGACAGGGCGAGCTTTTGCAAATGCGTGAAAATATCGAGCCGCAAGTTCATCACGGCTTTTTGTCCCAAAAGTTGGGTTAGATACGTGCTACCAAATTGTGCCAAGGCTTCAAGTCCCAGCACGCCCAAAAACACCATGCTTAGTGCAAAGAGCCCTGCGTAATCGCCGATGGCGATGTATGAGTCAATTGCCAATTTCGTCAGGTACGGACGCAGGGGAGAAATCATGGCGGCGCTGATGGTGAGCACCGTTGCACTTGCTAGTAGCACTGGATAAGGCTTAACGTAGCGATACAGCCGCCGCAGTAGCAAGGCATCGAGCACGTTACCCGACGGCGTATCCGCTTCCATTTGTAAGCCTTTCTTTGGCTGGCTTTGGTTTTCCATTCTGACTAATTGTTTATGCAGTTATGCTCTCATCTGCTGTCCAATTGCTTCACTGCCTGCGTCAACGCTTTGGGGGACTTGTTTCGTGCCTTGCTGTTACTCTGCTCGCTTGATGGTGCAACCTCGCGCCGTGGTTACTGGCATGAGTGGCGGCCTGCCAGCCAAATACGCTGCAATGGCTTCTTCTAAATCCTTGGAAACCACTCTTTCTTCGCGCTGATTGTCATCGATGCGACCGCGATAGATGAGCTTGAAATTGGCATCTAACAAAAAGGCTTCGGGCGTTACACTTGCCCCAAAGGCGTTGCAGGCGCGATTGTTCTCATCTTTTAGCACAGGGAAGGTAAAGCCTTTTTCTCTGGCGTGCAGTTGCACTTCTTCAAACGGTTCAGTTACATTGGAATTGATGGCGATAAATTCCATCATGTTCTCTTTTGCAAGTTCCGCCAGCTTGATGAAGCGAGCATTATAGGCGTTCGAGACTGGGCACTGTGTGGAGATAAAGACGACGATAAAGCCTTTTTTCCCTTTTTGCGCATAGAGCGAGTAGGTTTCGCCCGTAACGCTTTTGAGTCGGAAGTCTGGAGCAAGGCTACCCGGACGCAATCCCGCAGGTTGTGCCAGCAGGACATTGGTCCAGAGCATCGCTGCCAGCATTTGAATTTGTAGTGCTTTTATTTGTGATACCTGCAGATGTGGCATATACTTCAGAGTTTAGTTTATGCTCCTCTCTGGTTGCTGCACGCTAGCTGAGCGGCGGCGAAACAGTAATTTGTACGAATCCAAAAGCCGCTCTAACGTCGCCCCAAATGCCATGTAGTTTAAGCCCAGCTCTTGGCGCGATTTGCCATTGTCGTAAAACAGTCGGCGTTCCGAGAGCCTTATGCCATCGAGCGTAATCGGACTTTCTTTCTTGCTCAAGCTGTAGAGCAATTCTGTGCCAAGTGCCAGTAGCCGTCCAAGTGACCAACTTAGGGGCACGGCACTACGGCTGCGACCGCCGTATTTTGCTAATTCTTCAAATAGCGCATGATAGCTCCAATTTTGGGCAACGATAATGTAGCGCTCGCCGCATCTGCCCTTTTGCCATGCCAAAATATGCGCCATCGCCACATCGTGAATATCTACAAACCCTGCTCCGCCCCGTGGATAAAACGGCACCTTCCCCAAAAACACTTCCCGTAACCACCGCGACGCCACATTATCGACACCGTAAGAATTACCTATCACAATGCCCGGATTGAGCACGACAGCATCCAACCCTTCGGCAATGCCGCGCATGACTTCAAGCTCTGCTAAATACTTAGAGACCATGTATCCAATGCGCCTCTGCCAACCTTGAAAAGCGCTCTCTTCGTTGCTGGGCGTGCCATCGCTATTGACCCCAATTGCCGCCGTCGAGCTGGTGTAAATCAAGCGCTTGACTCCATTTTTTAAGCATGCATCGACCACATTGCGCGTGCCCACCACATTAGTCTCATACAACTGCCGATATCGACGCTGCTCGAAACTGACCAAGCCAGCGACATGAAAGACTGCATCCATGTCTTTTGTAGCTTTCCACAGCGAAGGCGCATGCAAAATGTCGCCCGTTACAAACTCAATGGGCAATCCAGCTAAGCGTGCCTTTGGTGAGTCTTTGCGCACCAATGCGTAGAGTGTGCACCCTTGCGGATGGAGCTGATGCAGCAATTTCAGCAGTGCTACGCCAAGGTAACCCGTGCCGCCTGTAACCAAAATCTTCATTGGCTAATTCGCTTTCTAGCAGGCTTTTCCACTTCGGGCGAGTCTTCGACCTTGCGCATCGCCTTGCTCACAGTGCCTCTGGATTTAACTCGTTTTGAATGGTTCTAATTAAGGAATGCAGATAATTTTTCTTCAGCATCAGTTTGCGAATTTCCATCAAAGCAGAGCGTTTAGCTTCGGGAGTTGTGGCTTCATCGAAGGCTTGCATAAGTGCCTCGATTTGCTGGTCGAGCGCATCTCGTTCGGCTTCTAATTGCGATTGTTCGTGTTGCAGTGCGGTCTTAAGTGTTTCGCTTCGCTCATGCTTGAACTGCTCCAATTGTTCTCGTATTTCCATCAGCCGCATCAACAGTTCTGGGGGTGTTTGTTTTTTTTCAGCCTCACTGGGCTCGCCCAAATAGCGAGTGATAACATACTGCAATCGTTTCTCGCGGTCCTTGAGTGTCAGAAAGGCTTGATTGAGTTCCGCTGATGCCTCCAAGCTCAAGGTCTTTTGTGCCTCACTTGCCGTTTGATGAAAGTCGGGATGCACCGCTCGGGAAAGTGCGTAAAAGCGCTTCTGTAGCTCTCTAACATCGAGCCTTAGCGTCTCAGGCAAGTCAAACCATTCAAAGTAACTTTTTTGAGGCATAATTGCACGCTTTGATATATTCACTCAAACGTTTTCTTTAATTCAAACATTTTGATATAAAAAATCTATTCCGAGTCTATGCGTAAGGCGAAATTGGCTTCGACATCTCTAACTGCAGCGCTCCCTTCTACCATAGAGCGCACTACGCTCCCTAATGGTCTGACCATCATCACGGAAACTGTCAAAACTGTTCGCAGTGCATCCATCGGTCTTTGGATTGGCATCGGCTCACGTGATGAATCCTTTGAGCAAAATGGCATCTCGCACTTCATTGAACACATGGTTTTCAAAGGCACAAAAAAGCGCAACTACATTGAAATCTCAAAAAGTCTTGAACGTGTCGGCGGCTATCTCAATGCCTATACCAGCAAAGACCAAACTTGCTTTTATGCTCGCGTCCTCGATGACTATATCCATGTTGCCGTCGATGTGCTCACTGACCTCGTTTTCCATCCCACTTTCCCAGAAGATGAACTCGAGAAAGAAAAACTCGTTATTCTCGAAGAAATCAAAAGCCTTGAAGACACGCCCGATGAACTCATTAGCGACGACTTTGACGAGCTTTTCTACTATCGTCATCCCTTAGGCATGCCTATTACGGGCACGCCCAAAACCGTACGCAGTTTCACACGTGCTGACCTTGTGCAATACATGCAACGCACTTATACCACCGATAACATGTTGCTTGTTGCCGCTGGGAATGTCTCTCATCAAGCGATGCTCGACTTAGCTGAAAAATTCGTGCCCAAACGCCGCACTACATCTCCTCACCAGCGCCAACCTTACTTGCATCAAGCTTATAAACCTTTTGTCAAAGAAAAGGTTAAGCCCATTTCGCAGGCGCACCTGATGATGGGCTTCCCTCTGCCACGCCGCGACGACCAATACTACGCCGCGCTTTTGCTCAACATCGTTCTTGGCGGCGGCATGAGCTCACGACTTAATCTTGAACTGCGTGAAAAACATGCCCTCGCCTATACCATCTACTCCTCGCTCCATCACTACGACGAAACCAACATGCTGAGCATCTATCTGGGCACCGACGCCGATAAACTCGACCGCGCTATTGCTCTTATTCGCACGGAACTCGATAAGCTCACTCAAAAATCCATTCCCTACAAAGAATTGGAACTTGCTAAGGCTCAACTCAAGGGCGGCGTTATCATGGCGCAAGAAAGCATGTCCAGCCGCATCGCTCACATTGCCCGTGACGTCTTTTACTTCGGGCATATCTTTTCCAGCGACGACATCATTGAGCGCATCAACGCCACTACGCCCAAAGACCTACGCGCCGTCGCTGAACAGCTCTTCCAACCCGACCTTGCCTCCACGCTGACCTATTTGCCCAAAAAGAAAAAATAATCCGACACCCTCATCCCTCACTTATCGTCTTTCTTGCCCACCTATCCTGACCTCAACCTTGTTTCGGCGCTGCCGAAATGTATGTCTGCACCAGCAGGCATGGTGAGGCTGGTTTCCTTTCTCAAACTTGGCTTGCTGAATGAAGCGAAGTATCTTTGTTAGATTCCTCACTGCTGTTTCCCTTCCCACCTGTCATGCAGAACATAGCACCAGCAAAGCGACCCTAAAAACGTTTAGGCGCGCATCTTGCTTTCTGAGTCAGACTATACTCACTTTAACCAGTTGTCTGAAAATGAGCACATCAGCGAAATTCACGAACCGATTGGCACAAGAGAAAAGTCCCTACCTTCTCCAACATCAGCACAATCCTGTGGATTGGTATCCATGGGGCGAGGCGGCTTTTGAGAAAGCCAAGCGTGAAAACAAACCGATTTTTCTCTCCATTGGCTATTCTACTTGCCACTGGTGCCATGTTATGGAACGAGAGTCATTTGAGAACGAGGAAATTGCTGAAGTGCTCAACAAGTATTTTGTCTCCATCAAAGTCGATAGGGAAGAGCGCCCGGATTTAGACCGTGTGTATATGAGCTATGTTCAAGCTGTAACAGGCAGTGGCGGGTGGCCGATGTCAGTGTGGCTCACGCCTGAGCTCAAACCGTTCTTTGGTGGCACCTATTTCCCGCCTACCGACCGATGGGGACGCCCAGGATTCAAGACCCTGCTCTTGAAAATTGCCGAAAGCTGGGAAAAAGACCGCGATACCATTCTTGCTGTGTCGGAACGCGCAACCTACCAACTTGCCGAGATTGCCAATCAAATGGCTGATGCTGAACGCACGGAACTTACCCCACAGGTCTTTGAGCGCGCTGCGGCAAGCTTTGCCCATAGCTTTGATAGCGCATGGGGCGGATTCGGCGGTGCACCGAAGTTTCCAAGACCAGTCTGCCTAAATTTTCTTTTCAACTACTACCACCGCAGCGGCGACCGACAAGCGCTTGACATGGCACTTTTTACACTGCGCAAAATGGCGGCTGGCGGGATTCACGACCATATCAGCGTCATGGGACGCGGGGGTGGCGGTTTCGCTCGCTACTCCACCGACCGATACTGGCATGTGCCACACTTCGAGAAAATGCTCTACGACAATGCTCAACTCGCCATATCTTACCTTGAAGCCTATCAACTCACGGGCGACGCATTCTACGCCGATGTGGCACGCGACATTTTCAACTATGTTCAACACGACATGACCGACCCACGTGGCGCATTCTACTCGGCTGAAGATGCCGACAGTCGACCAACACCCGACGCCGACCACACTGCCGAAGGTGCTTTCTATGTGTGGGAAAAAGCCGAAATTGACCGCATTTTAGGAGCGGAAGTCAGCGAGATATTTTGCACCCTCTACGGCGTTCAACCCGAAGGCAATGTCGAAAACGACCCGCACCACGAATTCACACGCAAAAATGTCCTAATTCAACGCTTCTCTCTTGAAGAGCTTGCCCAACGATTCGGCAAATCCGTGCAAGAGCTTCAGCACCTCTTGCGTGAGGCAAAAGCCAAACTCTTCGAAGCTCGTTTGCAACGTCCGCGCCCACATCTTGACGATAAAGTGCTCGTGTCGTGGAACGGCTTGATGATTTCTGCCTTCGCAAAAGGATTCATGGTTTTGGAAGAAGAGGCTTACTTGCGAGCTGCTCAACGTGCCGCTGATTTCATTCTCAACACGCTCTATCAGCCCACTTCACATACCTTGCTCCGCCGCTACCGCGATGGTGAAGCAGGTATTGAAGGCAAACTTGATGACTATGCGTTCTTCGTTCAAGGTCTGCTCGACCTCTACGAAGCGTCACTTGAGCCACGCTACCTCTTTGCCGCCATCGGTTTAACCGAAAAAATGCAACAGCTGTTTGAAGACACCGAACATGGTGGATTTTTCAGCAGCCATGCGCACGACGCCAGCATCATCGTCCGCATGAAAGAAGACCACGATGGCGCTGAACCTTCGCCGAACTCCATCGCTGTGCTCAACCTGCTACGTCTGGCACAAATGACCGACCGACACAGTTTCTTCGTCTCTGCCCAAAACACCCTGAAATACTTTAGCCAACTGCTTGATAAGGCACCGAGCTACATGCCACAAATGCTTGTTGCACTCAGCTTTTACCTTCAGAAACCAAAGCAAATCATTCTCTCCGGTCGCCTCGATGACCCCAACATGATGGCACTTCGCCGCACTATCTACCGACCTTATCTTCCCAACAAGATTGTTCTGCATGCGGCACCGGAACTTGCCAGCCAACTCGAATTCTTGCAGAACATCATTGCGCATCACGGCGAAAGACCAACAGCTTTTGTATGTATCGACTACGCTTGTCAGCTACCGACCCACGAGTCTGAAGTCCTTGCGCGGTTGCTTCAGAGTTAGCCAAATACTTTTTCGTAGAAAGTCATGAGTGCTCGTGGGACAAGCAGAATGGTGAGAATCACTCCAGCCAGAGCGCCCCAGAAGTGCGCCTCGTGATTGATGTTGCCTAAATCCTTTTTGGCGGCGTAGTAACTGAAGCCCAGATAGATGAAGGCAAAGAGCACAGCAGGCACTCCAATCGGGATAAGAAAGATGTAGATTTTGCTCATTGGGTCAAATAGAATGTAGCCAAAGAGCACACCAGAAATGGCACCGCTGGCTCCAACACTTTTGTAGTCGGGGTTGTTTTGTTCTCTTATCACCGTAGGAATGCTTGAGATAATCAGACTGCCAAAGTAGATGATGAGGAAAGCCATATCGCCAACCTCGCGCGCAAGCGGAAATGCAAAAAAGTAAAAGGTTATCATGTTGAATGCCAGATGTGCCAAGTCGCCATGAATGAATCCACTGGTCAATAGGGTATGGTAGCGATTTTTTCGCACGAGGCTGTAGGGATGCAGCCAGAGTTGTTCAAAGATTGCCTTTCCGCCCACGAAGGCGACCGCACTAAGCACGATGTTTGCCCAAAAAATCGTCGCAGCAGACCAAGACCCTTGCAATGTGCCCATTGTTTGGTTTGATGTTGTGAGAAAACATTTGCACCTGTTTTTGTGCGCGCTTAAAAATAGCAGGTTTCACGGCGCTGCCCTCAATATCGCAGAACACTGAAGGGGCTACAGGCTTTTTGTTGTTATTCCGAACGCAGTGAGGAATCATCCAGTGCATGGATGCTTCACTTCGCTCAGCATGACAAGGTGGAGGATAGCAAACCTCACCCTCTGGTCCCTCTCCTTTTGTAAGGAGAGGGACGTTTTGGCGAAAGCCAAAACAGGGTGAGGTCAGGATAGGTGGGCATGACAGACTTGCAGTATGCTCAACAAGGAGAGAAACCTCACCCTGTCTGCTTCGCAGACATCCCTCTCCTTCAAAAAGGAGAGGGAATGGCGACCTCACCCTATTGTCCCTCTCCTTCAACAAGGAGAGGGACGTTTTGGCGAAAGCCAAAACAGGGTGAAGTCATGCCACGATGCGAAGTGTCATTCCGAGCATAGCGAGGAATCCAGTATGGATGCTTCGCTTAGCAGGATAAAACAGGGGCATTGGTTACTAGTGTTCTCATAGCTGATGTATTTTGCTTTGCCTATGTAATTTCAAGACCTATAATACTGTTAAAGCGTATGGCATTTACACCAGAGGAGCTCGCCCTAATTTGCGACCCAACGCCCTTTGAACTCAAACATGCTGCCACGCAGAAACTCAAAGCACTTATGGAGCGCATTCGTGAAACTTACCTTCGCTATGTGCAACCGCAACACACGCTTTGTCCTGAACAGACCGATTTTTCACGCGGTCAGATTGCAAAAGGTGAAAACTACGAAGGCTATCCTTACGTGATGCTGGATTTTCCAAAGTTCTACGGTCAGGGCGAGATTTTCACTTATCGCACGATGTTTTGGTATGGACACTATTTTATTTTTTCACTCATTTTAGCGGGCACGCATTTACAGACCTACCAGCGGCGGTTGCAGACGCATCTAATTCGCTTTGCCGAAGAAGATTTTCTTGTGGCAAAAGCTGAACTTTGGGATTGGCGCCGAACAGCATTTTTATCTTTACGCAAAGCATCTGCGTCAGAACTTTTACCTATCATGCAATTGCCGTTCTTGAAACTTGCCAAAGTGCTTGAGCCTTCGGTGCTGGCTCATGAAGAGAAGATACTTGAGGAAGCACAGAAATTTTATTGCACAACAGCGCTTCTTACAGCTAAAAATTAGGCGCTACTTTTCGCTGTATGCTTTACCTTGCATTTCTCACTTGAATCCTTAAATTTTGCGCCTTAGCGTGCTACTACATGCGACGCAAAATTGTCAATTCCTTTGTCTAACACTTAACTTCTTCATCCAATGGCAATTCTTTCAAAAAGCGAAGCAGAAGCCATTCTCAAAAAAGTCATTGCGCTCTCCAAAGCTGATGATATTGATGCCACACTAAGCGGCGGACTGGAGGGCAACATTCGCTATGCACGCAACACCGTCTCGACCAGCGGCTTGCAAGATACCCTGACGCTGTCGGTGCAGTCGCGCTTCGGCAAAAAGGTAGGCTCAGCCAGCACGAACGAATTTGATGATGCATCACTGGAAGCCTGCGTACGCCGCTCTGAAGAGCTTGCCAAGCTGGCGCCCGATAACCCTGAAACAATGCCCTCGCTTGAACCGCAATCTTACTTGGAAGTCAAAGGTGCATTTGAATCGACGGAAAACATCACGCCTGAATTTCGCGCCAAAGTGGCTGAAGACAGCATTGTGCTGGCGGCGGCAAAGAAAGTCATTGCCGCTGGCTTTTTCAACGATGCTACAGCGTTCCAAGCTCTGATGAATAGCCGCGGGCTTTTTGGCTACTACAAATACACCTCGGTAGATTTTTCAGTAACAATGCGCACTGAAGATGGCACAGGCTCTGGCTATGCAGTGCGTTCATACAGTGATGTCAGCAAATTCAACAGCGCAAAGGCTTCACAAATTGCGATTGACAAAGCCTTGATGTCCCGCAACCCACGCGCCATTGAACCGGGCAAATACACCGTGATTCTCGAGCCTGCAGCACTGCTCAGCACCGTCGATGCCAGTCTCTTAGGTGGAATGCTCTTTGCCATGGATGCACGACAAGCCGACGAAGGGCGCAGTTTCTTTTCCAAGAAAGGCGGTGGCAATAAAATTGGCGAGCAAATTGTCGATGAGCGAGTTACCATTTATGCTGACCCGCAGCATCCAGAAATTCCCGCTGCGCCCTTTGCCAGCGACGGTCGCCCCCGTGAAAAAATGATGCTGATTGAAAAAGGCGTGGTCAAGAATCTCTTCTACTCACGCTACTGGGCAGAAAAACAAGGCAAGAAACCCATTCCACCGCCCGGTGGCATTATCATGGAAGGTACCAATGCTTCTATTGAAGACCTCATCAAAGATACCAAGAAAGGCATCTTGGTTACACGCCTGTGGTATATTCGTCCCGTTGACCCGCAAACCTTGCTCTTTACAGGGCTGACGCGTGATGGCACATTCTACATTGAGAATGGCAAAATCAAGTATCCGATTAAAAACTTCCGCTTCAACGAAAGTCCGATTATCATGCTCAACAACTTGGATGCAATTGGAAAGCCTGAGCGTATTGGCAACAGTCTTGTGCCGCCTATTCGCGTGCGTGATTTTACCTTTACCAGTCTATCTGATGCTGTATAACTTGGAATACACACCATGCAGCGACGTGAATTTCTGAAATCTGTAAGCCTCAGCGTAGCAGGTGCTGTGCTGTCGCCGCTTGCCAATTCAGTGGTTTCAGCCTTCGAGCGGCGCCGCAAAGATTTTACCTTCACGCGCTTGCAATACGCATCAGGCAACTGGGATACCGACCAGCGCATGCCCTACAATCTGCTCAACTCACTTATTGAATACACCACCATCGAAGTTGATACGCGTGAAAAAATTGTCGCCCTCGATAGCCCTGCACTCTTTGGCGCGCCATTTTGCTACATGAGCGGACATAAGCTGGTGCAGTTTACGAGCAAAGAGCGCGATAACTTTGAAAAATATGTGCGCAATGGCGGATTCGTGTTCGTCGATGACTGCAATCACGATATTGATGGACTCTTTGCCAAGTCGTTTGAAGCCCAAATGGCAAGCATTTTTGGGCAAGGCGCACTCAAGAAAATTCCAAACTCGCACCCACTCTACTCTGCCTTCTTCAAATTTGAGAACGGTCCGCCAACCACCTCGTTTGAACTCAATGGCTGGGGCGACGACCTTGTGCATGATTACCTCAAAGCCATCGAGATTAACGGGCGCATCGGAGTGCTGTATAGCAATAAGGATTACGGCTGCGAGTGGGATTATGACTTTCGCAACAAACGCTGGCTGGCTGAAGACAACACCAAATTTGGCGTCAATATTATCCTTTACGCCATGACCGCATAGGCTTTACACGCATGAGCTATCGCACAGACCTTACCGCAGCCGACATTGATAGGCTTTTGGAAAAACTTGCTACGCTGCGCGCTGAAATTCAGAAAGTGATTGTCGGGCAGCATGAGGCAATCGAGCAACTGCTGACGGCGTTTATTGCTGGCGGACACTGTCTTTTGGAAGGCGTGCCCGGACTGGCGAAAACGCTCATGATTCGCACGCTTGCTGATGCCGTGGCACTACAATTTCGCCGCATCCAATTTACGCCCGACCTTATGCCAAGCGACATCATCGGCACCGAAATTTTAGAGGAAGACCATACCACAGGCAAACGCTTCTTCAAATTCAACAAAGGTGCAATTTTTTCTAACATTGTCTTAGCTGATGAAATCAATCGCACGCCGCCAAAAACACAAGCCGCATTGCTTGAAGCCATGCAAGAATTTGCCGTCACACAAGGCGGTATCACCTACCCACTGGATAGACCGTTTTTCGTTTTAGCCACGCAAAACCCTATTGAACAAGCTGGCACATATCCATTGCCTGAAGCCCAACTCGATAGGTTTCTGCTCTACATCAAAATTGGTTATCCTACAGAAGCGGAAGAAATTGAGGTGCTGCTGAACACCACCGGCAGTAAGAAATATCAAGTGCAAGCGGTTATCGGCGCTGAAGAGATTTTGCATTTACAAAAAATCGTGCGCGAGGTGGTCATTAGCGAATCTCTGGTTCGTTATGTGGTGCAATTGGTGCGCAGCACTCGTCCAGCCAGTTCAAGTCTTGCTTTTGTCAAAGATTGGGTCAGTTGGGGTGCAGGTCCGCGTGCAGGTCAAGCCATGATTTTGACCGCCAAAGCACGAGCCTTGTTGCATGGACGTTTTGCCGTAACGCTCGATGACCTACGCGCTATGGCATTTCCAGTGCTGCGGCATCGCATCATTGTCAATTTCAAAGCAGAAGCCGAGCAGATTACATCCGATATTGTTACCAAAGAACTACTTGAGAAATTGCCTGAACCAAAAAGTCCGCTGGCTTAACGAGCGCTATCTTGATTCGTTCCAGTTCAAACCGTTTGACTGATGTCAGTTACGTCGTATCGCTTCATTGACCCACATGTCTTGGCATCGCTTGCCAACTTGCAACTTGTTGCTAAAACTGTTGTCGATGGATTTATGTTGGGGTTGCATCAGAGTCCGAAGTCAGGCGTGGGTTTAGAGTTTAGTCAGTATCGGAGTTACCAGCCCGGCGATGACTTGCGGCGTGTAGATTGGAAAATGTATGCCCGTTCCGATAAGTTCTTCGTGCGTGAATCGGAAGTGGAAACCAGCGTAACGGTTCGCTTTGTGTTAGATGCCAGTGCATCGATGAATCACACAGAGAATCGCCTGTCAAAATTTGATTATGCACGTTTTCTGATTGCCTCGCTTGCCTACTTGGCTTACCGTCAAGGCGATGCAATTGCGCTGCATGCGCTAAGCGATGAGATTGCACTGAATCTTGAACCCAGTCGGCATCACCGTCATCTTCACCGTGTGCTCAGTGCATTGCAGACTTTGCAGGCGCGTGGCAAGTGGCAATCGTGGTCGGCGCTTGAGCCAATTTTTACGACTGCTCGTCATCGCGATATGCTGGTGTTCGTCAGCGACATGCACGAACATGGCGAAGAATTGCGCACAGCGTTGGCAAAACTTGCCAGCTTGCGCCATGAGGTCTTGCTCTGTCATCTTGTGGGCGAAATGGAACTTGCTTTGCCGCAGCGCGGTACTGTAGTGTTTGAGGATTTAGAAAGCGGTGAACGGATTGCCGTGGATGCTGATGCGGCGCGTGCAGCGTATCAAGAGGCGATGGCAGAGCATACACGAGGTTTTCAAAATATGCTCCTGATGCAGCACATTGCGTATCACCGCTTTCCGATTCAAGCGCCGCTCGACAGTGCCCTGCGCGAATTTCTTAGAATTCGCAAGAA
>Ga0272447_1000309_pt1 | contig 38110 bp, 32 predicted proteins | sample YNPCB0133_FD_194589 | JGI IMG/M metagenome (GOLD analysis project Ga0272447, IMG submission 194589) | Hot spring microbial mat communities from Yellowstone National Park, WY, United States - YNP-CB-013-3 | ecosystem: Environmental > Aquatic > Thermal springs > Hot (42-90C) > Sediment | place... | reverse complement strand
ATAATGTGCAGGGAGAGAGCGATGTCAATGCGTTATGCACACTTTCAACCTCTGTTCAGAGCCGGACGATTGTTACTGTGTATGGCCTCGCTCAGCTTTCTTCTCCTGGCCCAGACGAGTGACCCTTCGCGATGTGCAGCCCAGGGAAGCTGCCCTGTGCCTGCCGCTTATGGTCGACAGCCTTATCCTGGCGAGTTGATTAATGCTTTCGATCGTGCGGGCACTAACCGTTTAGGGAACGAGGGTCCGAGTCTGCCTCAGATCTGGAAGGGATATCCTTCCTCGCAGGCCAGGTTGGTCTCTCCCTACGTGCCTTGTATACTTCTCAAAGTCATTGGCTATACGGAAAGCGCTGGCTGGAAACAGTTTGCTGCCGATTATGGGCGTTATGGCTACACGGTAGTCAGCGCAGATTGTGGCTATGGCATTATGCAAATCACTTCCGGTATGGGGGGTGGAGCAGGCTTTGAACCTGGCAGGGTAGCCGCCGAGCCCGCCTATAACATCGGTACCGGTGCACGCGTCCTGATCCAGAAATGGAATAGTCTGAATGTTTATATTGGCAACAACAACCCTTACGTAGTCGAGGACTGGTACTACGCGGTCTGGGCCTATAATGGATGGGGATGGGTCAACAATCCGAATCGTAATTGCCCGGATAACAATCCAAATTGTGGATACGCTTTCAACCCTTTCCGTCCTTCCTTCAATGGATCACAACCGCGATCCTGGTATCCCTATCAAGAAATTATCTGGGGGTATGCCGGTCATCCTCCTAGCGCCAGGTTTTGGGAAGCGGTACCACTTACGCTGCCGTCCAGACGGTCTATCACCAATCCGCCACCACCACACATCGTCACACCCCGGCCATCCCATGGCTCGTGCAGTGTAGTCTATCTACCGGCTATACTCAAGAATTATCCACGCTGAGATCAGCCCGTCCAAAATGGTGACTTTGAAGCCGGGCCTGCCTATCAGAACCCTGGAGGAGCAACTGCCATCAGTGCTCTCACTCTTCATTCTGGCAGTTGCTCCGTCTGGATCAGGCGTCCCAGGCGCCGTTGGCGGACGCACGGGTGGCGGCAGCTCGCGCCTTCGGCTGCCCGCTGGTTCCCGATCAGGCGCCAGCGCACAGCCGTTCGTCCCTGCCGTGAAGCCTCCGTGTCGATATGTTGCCCGATCAGATATGGACACTGTCGGTTGAGATGTGATATAAGTGTGGCTTACCGTTCGCTTCTTTCTCTGGATGTCCCCAGCACTTGCTCGCACCAGGGTTGAGCCGACGAATCTGCGCCCAACGTCCCGCTTCGACGGAGCGCGAAGGCGCGCACCGCGCCGACCGGTTCGTGCGCGCTGTGCGCTGCAAAGACTCTCCTCAATTCAGGGTTGTTCCCTGATAGACACTGCTCTGTCAGCGTGGTAGACTCCACGTATCAGTGACGCTAGCCAGGAGCGGGGCGGCGCCCGATGGCGATGGCTTGCAACACGAAGCCAGCACACCACCAGGGTCGGGGAATGCCCCAGACGATACCTGGCGCTCCCGTAGACCTGAAAGGAGAGCGATAATGATCGCCTTCCTGCTTGCAGGTTGCCAGGCAGTGCTGAGTAGCGCGCTGCTGTTTGCCGCGTGTGCAAAGGCGCGTCAGCCTGACGTGCTGGCAGCGGTGTTGCGGGCCGGTGGTCATATGTATGGAGGTTGCTATGTACATTCCTCTGTTCACAGATATTCCATATCGAGACATCCCCGGCACAATCATCGTCGAACTGCGGGAAGTTCCGCCCCACATGCGCGGTCACGGATTCACCCTGGCGAAGCTGCGCGCGTGGCTTGGCGGCGATGAAGGGTACATCACCGACCCGTACCGCGGCGAGCGCCACCTGGTGTCGCTCAAGCCGTGGCTGCAAACGAACCCGGATGTTGAATTGGTGCTCTTCTTTGATTTCATCTTCGATCCAGACTATGTTCGCCAGCACCCCGAACTGTTTCCACCGCCTCCCGCGCGCGCCCCGGCATTCATCAGAGACACCCGCCGCAAGGAAGACGATATTATCTTGATCGATAGAAAGCATTCCTGCCAGGGCAACCTATAGTCGTGCCGGGATGTTCCTGGCGCGCTGGAACGGCACGCATCGCTACACCGCTTGGGTGCGTGGTCGTCGCGCCCGCACGCAGCTGTAAGCCTTACGTACCTCAAGATGCGCAGCTACGTCGGGCGACGGCCCTCGATTTGTTGCTGCTTGGAGCGCCATTCTACAAAACGAAGGAGGACACAGATGATACAGCGCATGATAGTTATACTTGCTATGCTCACGGCGGCAGCAACTCCCTCCGCACACGCTCAGTACGGACCGGAACCGCTCTGCTTCCCTGAAACAGGCTATTGTCTCGAAGGACAGTTCATCACGTATTGGCAAACGCACGGCGGTCTTATGATCTTTGGCTATCCCATTGACTATATGCAACCAGAACGTAGCCTGAGCGGCACCATGACTCAATGGTTGGAGCGCGCTCGCTTTGAGCATCATCCTGATAATCCTCCACCATACCATGTCTTACTCGGACGGCTGGGTGATGAACGGCTGCGACAACTCGGCATTGAGTGGGAGAAACTGCCAAGAGAGCGTGGTCCCAAGCCGGGTTGTCTTTGGTTCGCTGAGACAGGTCATAATGTCTGCGACCAGGAACGAGGAAGGGGACTCAAAACCTTTTGGCAAACGCACGGATTGCGTGCGCCTGGCCTTACTTCGTATCAACGTAGCCTGGCGTTGTTTGGCTTCCCTCTGACCGAAGCTCGTCTCGAAACGAATAGCAGTGGTGATACTGTGCTGACACAGTGGTTTGAGCGAGCGCGATTCGAGTGGCATCCGAATAATCCGGCCGGATATAGGGTACTGCTCGGTCATCTTGGCCGGGAAGTCTATGCTCATCGTTCATGACAGAGCCTCGTATGCTGGCGTCACAATTATGTATGGTATGCGCTCCAACCATCACATGTGCGCCACCCTCGAGGAGGTGCGAGGTTCCGTGAACAATTGACAGGGGCAGTTCGTGAACCGCCCCTGCCGTGAAGCCTCCGTGCCAAATCGTTGCCCGATCAGAAATGGACACTATCTATCGAGATTTGATATGAGTGTGATGATGTTTGTGGCAGAAGAGGCGCGGGGATGATCAGGACGCGGAATCCCGCGTCCTGGTTCTTCCGGTTGGTCACCAACGATGATCGTTGCGTCTGCCGTGGCGATGCATTGCTACGCCAGGCGCTCGAAGCGCGCCTGGAAGAAGCGCAGATACTTCGGTTCGTACACCATGCGTAGCCCGCGCGTCCGTTCACGCGCATCGTAGACTGCCTTCACCGCTTCGGCGACCACATCCATGTGCGCCTGGGTGTACACGCGGCGCGGGATGGTGAGGCGTGTGAGTTCCAGTTTCGGGTAGTAGTGATCGCCGGTTTTCGGGTCGCGCCCGGCGCTGACAATCCCTCGCTCCATCGCCCGGATGCCCGAGTCGAGGTAGAGTTCGGTGGCCAGCGTTTGCGCCGGAAATTCGTGCTGCGGAATGTGCGGGTAGAAACGGCGCGCATCGAGAAAAATGGCATGCCCGCCGACCGGTTGCACCATCGGGATGCCCCAGTTGGTGAGCAGTTCTCCCAGGTAGCGCACCTGCCCGATCCGCGCCCGGATGTAGTCGTCCTGCACCGACTCTTCGATGCCCACGGCGATCGCTTCCATGTCGCGCCCTGCCAGCCCGCCGTAGGTGTGCAACCCTTCGTAGACCACCACCAGATTGCGCAGTTCATCGAACAGGTCGGCATCGTTGACTGCTACCCATCCGCCGATGTTCACCAGGCTGTCCTTCTTGGCGCTCATCCACGCGCCGTCGGTGTAGGAGCAGAACTCCTTCAGAATGGCGGCAATTGGCGTCTGCGCGTACCCTTCTTCGCGCTCCTGGATGAAGAAGGCGTTTTCGACCATGCGTGTTGCGTCGAGGAAGATGCGGATGCCGTACCGGTCGCACAATGCGCGCAGTGCGCGCACATTTGCCATGCTCACCGGCTGCCCGCCAGCCATGTTCACCGTGCCCGCCAGACTGACATAGGCAATGTTCTGCGCCCCCTCGCGTCGGATCAGCGTCTCCAGTTTGTCGAGATCGACATTCCCCTTGAAGGGATGCAGGTGTTGCGGATCATGCGCTTCGTCGATGATGACATCGACGAAGATGCCGCCAGCCAGTTCCTGGTGCAGCCGCGTGGTGGTGAAGTACATGTTGCCGGGCACATACTGCCCGGGACGAATGGCAGCGCGACTGATCAGGTGCTCTGCGCCGCGCCCCTGATGCGTCGGGACGACGTAGCGGTAACCGTAGTACTGCTGCACGGTCGCTTCGAGGCGGTAGAAATTGCGACTGCCGGCATACGCTTCATCGCCCAGCATGATAGCAGCCCACTGGCGATCGCTCATCGCGTTGGTGCCGCTATCGGTCAGCAGATCGATGTACACATCCTCCGAACGGAGCAGGAACGTGTTATACCCGGCTTCCGCCAGGGCGCGCTCACGCTCCTCGCGGCTGATAACCCGCAGCGGCTCGACCATCTTAATCTTCCACGGTTCAGCCCAGGAGCGCCTGCCAAACTGCTGACCCATGGTTTGCGGAACAGGGTGCGTCATGTGTTCGCCTCCTTGCGATGTTGTTACGCCGTTGTATGATAGATGCGCTCATGCAGAACGCCGATGTACGGCAGATTGCGGTACTTTTCATCAAAATCGAGACCATACCCGACAACGAACTCGTTCGGGATGTCGAACCCCAGATAATCGATCGGGATGTCCGCCCGGCGGCGCTCCGGTTTGTTGAGCAGCGCGCAGATGCGCAAACTTGCCGGGTTGCGGCGCATCAGATGCCCGCGGAGATATGCCAGCGTCAATCCGCTGTCGATGATGTCTTCGACAATCAGCACGTGGCGTCCAGCGATGTCGGTATCCAGGTCTTTCAGCATGCGCACAACACCGCTTGACTCGGTCGTTTTGCCATAACTCGACGTGGCGATGAAATCCATGCCGAGCGGGAGATCGATGGCGCGCGCCAGATCGACCATGAACATGGCGCACCCTTTCAGGACCCCAACCAGCAACAGATCGCCGAGTGGTCGATAATCTGCGGTAATTTGCGCTCCCAGGGCGCGCACCCGTTCCTGGATCTGTTCCGCCGTGAGCAAGATTTTTGCCATATCGTCGTGCATGGAGTGCTCCTTTACAACAGCAATGCCTCCCGGCTCGTCTTCGTCGGATATACCCTCAATCCACAAATGAAGCGCCGCCTGTCCTGTCGATGCACTGACCCCTTCCGCCACACCGATGCCCGGTAGCCAGACGATCCGTTCACTGGCGACCACCAGGGGCCACTCAGCCCGCAGTGCGCGTGGTATCCTTGCATCGACCATGATGTCCTGAATACGGCGCGTTCCACGCCCGCCAGCCAGTCGCACGCGGTCGCCGGGACGTCGTCGGCGAACGGTGAGCGGCGCAGCGCATGCGGCAGCGTCGAGAAAGACCTCCCAACGGCTCGACGGCGCTGCCAGGCGATAGTCAGCGCAGAGCGCGCGTCCGCTGCGCAGTTCGATGCGGCCAGGGATGGTCAGGGTCGTTTCGATGACAGGCAGGCGCAGACCCTCGCCCGGCGCCGGTTCGCCGCGTATGATACCAAATCCGCCATCATAGTCAGTCACCAGTGCAACACCGCCCGGCAGTTCGATCCGTCGCCCGACGCCGCGCCCAACGGCGTCGCAGGCGCGCATGACGTCATCGTAGCCGAGGGTGTCGCTGCCGCCGAGCAGAGTGTATGCCCGGCGGATCGCAGCGTGCTGAAGCGCCGGGTGCAGATCACGCCAGCGGCGTCCATCGAACGTCAGTCGATCCGTCTGCGCGGTGGTCAGAGCATCCCATACACGGTCGAGTTCGTGCTCGATGAAGTCAGCAGTTTCGGCGCAGGCGGATGCTGTGCGTCCCAGCGCTGCGACGATCTGCGGGTTCAGCGTCGCCAGGGCAGGCAGAACATCCTGGCGGATGCGCGTCCGCAGGTAGCGCCGATCAACATTCGATGGATCGCGGCGCGGCACAAGCCCGTGTTCGACGCAGTATGCCTCAATATCGGTGCGCGTAATGTCCAGCAGCGGACGGATAAGGTGCGGCGCGTGCCTGTCGTGCGGCAACGCGGCAAGATTATCGTCGTCCATGTCGCCAATCGCGCGCCATTCTTCCCAGGGAACCACCGGGCGAATGCCACGCAACCCTTCGACACCGGCGCCGCGCACCAGATGCAGCAACACCGTCTCCGCCTGATCATCGGCGTGGTGCGCTGTCGCCACTGCCTGCGCGCCGATAGTCAGCGCCACCCGTGCCAGCAGGCGGTAACGCGCCAATCGTCCTGCTGCGTGCAGATTAAGGTTGCGTTCCACAGCCAGCGCGCGCACATCGACTGCCTCAACGGTTGCAGCGATCCCCAGGCGTTCTGCGGTCTCCGCCACGAACGCCGCTTCTGCCGCCGATTGTGCGCCGCGTAACCGGTGGTCGAGGTGAACAACGTGCAACGTGCACATCAGTTCGGCGCGCAGGTTCGCCAGCACATCCAACAGGCACAGCGAGTCTGGTCCTCCAGACACCGCAACGATGACCGGCGTACCGGGCGCGATCATGCGATAACGGCGGATCGTTATGCGCACACTGTCGGTGAGCGAAGGCATAGCGCCACCATATTACGACGTGTGCAACCGGATGACAAACAGGGTTACTCCCTGCTGCGATGCGGATCGACCGTTCATTTCGAGTGGAACGGCAGGTGTAGCGCTCCAGCCGATCAGATACACACCCTGCGCATCCAGCGGTGATCTGATAGACGGAAGCATAGAGGTATTATTGAAGAGTTGGGTCAGGATCTGACGTCGATTGAACATCCGATCGTCACTGATAGTCACGCCAGAAGGGAAGCTGCCACGCGACCCGCCGAAATCGAAGCGAGCGCTGGCGCCGGGCATAAGATTGCCAAGTTGCTGAAACATCCCCTTGTGGACGACAATAGCCTCTTCAATCATAACCCGCCCGACATTCCGCACCTCACCCGCAGGATTGCTCCCATCGAAGCGAATAGCGCTCTCGACCTGAACCGGCATCTCAACTGTCGTCTCGGCAATCAGCGTTCGGATCGAGGCGACATCGACCAGCAGGTCTGGAACTTCGACTCTGGTATCATCGGCAGTTGCGATCAGTGGGCGTGCGGTGAAGTCGTCGAAACTGCGCGTTTCGCTCAGCAAACTGCCGGACGGCGCGCGCAGGGCGTAAGAGCTGCGTAATGGCGAGAACAGCGCCAGATGCGCCGTAGCGATGCCACGGGTCTCACGTTCTGTTCCCTGAATGATGGACACCTGATAGAGTTGCGCCTGCCCGCCACGAAGCACAAACCCGACCACAAACACCCCACCGGCAAACAGCGCTACAGTGAGGGGAATCGTCCACCATCCCCATTCGAGGCGTCCGATCCAGCGGAGCGCCAGGTAATTCACTGGACCCACCATGAGGATGTACGCCAGCAGAAATGCCGCCAGCGCTGACGCTGGCGGCAACCCTGCCGCCCGGATCTGCAGCACGTTCTGCATCAGACTAATCTGATACACCCGCCCCTCGAACGCCGGAACGAAGAGCGGAATCGGTTGCAACACGCGCGACCAGAGTTGTGGCTCTGACGCCCAACCCCGCAGCAGCGCCAGATCGAATGTACTGAAGATCACCACGCCGTTACCAACATGTCTGCGGTAGATTAGCGAATGACCTGCCGGTAGCGCTTCCGCGCCAGGACGTGGCAAGACCGTGAGCAGCGGACCGGTCGATGGTTGCGGATCACTCCCGCCAAACTGCGCGAGTGGCGTCAGATCGCCCTGGTTGAGCGTGCGGGTGACTTCAACCGGTAGCAGGTCGGCAAGACCGGCCGCCGCACGTTCGCCATTGATCCCGCCACCCACCACAAGTTGCCCGCCGATCATAACCCAGTCCCGGAGCGCGGTGCGTTGATCGAGCGAAAGAGCAGCAGTATCAACATCATGGATAAAGATAGCGTTGACGCCGCGCAACACGAGCGCGTGCAGAGGAAGGTCTTCCGGCGGGATATGGCGCACCGTCACTCCACTCACGCCGCTGATCGACATTGCGCTCAGGCTTGTCAGGAGCGCCGGATCGGAGCCAACAATAAGGATCAGGAACCGATCATGTTCAACGGCTTCGATACCGACGTTCTGCTCGAACAGCACATTCCCATTTTCAATCAGACGCAGCGTGCCATTGCGCGCGAATCCAATAGCAAACGCCTCCAGCATCACGCGCTTCCGCGAACCGCGCGGCAGATCGATAGTGCGGCGGAACACTGGTTGGTTTTGCCATCCCGGAAAACTCCACTCCAGCACACCCTGAATGTCGCGCCCCTTGTTCGTAACGTCAACCGTAATCGGAAACCATTCGTCCAATCGATACGCACCGGCATAACCGGGGCGCAACGTCAGGGTCAGTCCCGACACCTGTTCCTGCGCCGCAATCGGCATGACTGGCAATATGCACAGCAGGGCAATCAGGACAGCGCGCAGATACGGCATGATCTTCCTTCTTGGAGGATTACGAGGGTTGTTCGCTATTGCGACGGCGCATCCGTTCGTGCAGCATGCGGATCGCTGCGCGGCGACGCGCACTGCGCGCCACACGACGCAGATGAGCATCGATCTGCGTCGCCACAGCGCCGTTGATTGTGTCGGCGGTCGCTTCGTTCGTTGGTCGATTGTTGAGCGAGCGCCTGATCAGTTCCTCAACTGCCTTCTCGAAGCTCTCGCGATCCATTTTTTCGCCATGCTCGCGCTGAACCTGATCGTACTCCTTTAGCAGCGCAAGCGCATCCTGCAACTGACGTTCCTTCTCGTGCTTGCGGAAATCGGTCAGGTAATCGTTGATGGTTGCCTGGACGCCGCGTGGATCGGGCACGTGGTCGAAGGTGAACTTTCCGCCAGCCGCGCCGCCCGTCTCAATAACTACGGTGCCCAGCCCCAGAAGGCGCTCGACGAAACTGACGTCAAACGAGATATTTTGAATGGCGGAAAGTTGTGCGCGACGAGTGTTTTCAGGTCCCAACGGGCGTCGATCAACATCGATAATGTCGGTGCGGGTCAGGATGTAGGTGTCGTTGATCAGCGACTCGCGGATCCACCACCCCCATACGCCAAACACCAGCAGGGCAATCAGAACGACCAGGCTGACAGCCACACCGTCGAGCAACCCAAACTGAACCAGAACAGCCGCCACGAACATCGTCAGGGCAAATCCGGTCAATGGGCGAAACAGTTGCAACAAGACATACACCCACGACGGGCGCCAAATGATACGATCATTATGGATTTCGGGATTGGGCGGGTAGATCGCCGGGATGGGGAATCGTTGCGTGCGGGCTTGCAGCGCAGGCCCTGACTGTGGCGGTATCTTGTTGCCGTACACCTGGTCTTCAATCAGCGCGCGCAGCAGGTCAGGTTGCTGACGACGGCGCAGATTACGCACCTGATCCATAATCGCCTTTTCGATCTCGCGCGGCTTCGCGGCGAAGTCGAATTCAAGCGTGCGCGGGCTGAACGACCGAATAATGATTTTGCCGTACCCAAACAGCGTCGCTTGGTAGGTGTCTGCACGCACATTGACCTGCTGAATATCATCGATCAGGATTTGCTGCCGCACGTGGCGGATGAACATGGTCTCTTCGTCATAAATGACGCGCTTGTTGGTGACAATCAGCACGTCATTGCGCCAGTCGTTGTAGAGATAGGCCACTGCCAGCAGCATGAACATCGTAATCAGACTCAGCACGATATTGATCGCATCGCCAGCGCGTGCGTACACCGGGTCAATAACGATCAGTTCACCGCCGATCGACCGGAACCAGATCGCCAACCCGAGCGCAAGGATCGCCAGCAGGTAGAGAATGTCCGGGTTACGCCAGGGTGTATCCTTGCGGCGGTTCTTCTTGGCCTCACCGCGCGCCCAAAGCGCCACAAGGATGATGGTCAGCGTCAGGAGCGCAACGTTGATCGGATCGGTCAAGGGGCGCGAAACGCCCTCTCGCATGATCAGCAACGTTCCGCCAGCCGCGCGAAACAGCGCCACCGCCGCAGCGATAAAGCCAATGACCAGAAAGACCAGACTGGATTGCAATAGCTCGATCCAGTGACGTTTGCCGACCAGAATAACCTGCTCGTCACTATCAAGTTCCAGAGGGATCGGAAGTTTCGACTCGGTCATATACGCGCGTATCCTGCGAGTCGCCCGATTCGCAATCAATGCGGGAGACAACAAGATCAACCACCTGATCCGGTGACAGCCCGTCACTGACAATAATGCATGCATCGGCTGCCGGCGCGCTCACGTGACGGTCCAGGCTATCACGACGGATGATTTCATTGCGGATGTGCTGGAGATCGGCGCTACCGCCACGCTGCCGGATCTCATTGGTGCGCCGACGGGCGCGTTCATCGACCGATGCGTCCAGATAGATCTTGAGCGGTGCATCGGGCATTACAATACTGCCGATATCGCGCCCGACCATCACCACGCGCCCGCGCTGACCAATGGCGCGCTGCTGGTCGCGCAAAACAGCACGCACCGCTGGGTGTCGCGCTGCGATCGAAACAATACGCTCGACTTCGGGATGCCGTAATTCCCAGGTGACGTCGACGCCATCGACTAGCACTGTATACAGTCGTCCATCAGTCGCATCACCGGGTGGATGCACTTGAATATCGAGACGCTGCGCCAGCGCTGCAACTGCTTCGTCGTCCTCGGGATTGATTGAATGTCGCAAAACTGCCCATGCCAGCGCACGATACATCACCCCAGTGTCGAAGAAGAGGTATCCCAAGCGCCTGGCGAGCAACTCGCCAAGCGTACTCTTTCCGGCACCGGCAGGACCATCAATCGTGATAATCGACGGAGCAGACATGCAAAAAAGAGCGTATCATGGCTACACTGCCTGGTATTGTAGCACGCGATGCTCACGATATGCAAGCAATGCGGAAGGAATACGGAGTCTTTTGATGGTATTCTCTCAGCGTATATGGGATCTGCTGCTGGTTGCAACATTGCTGACTGGCGGTGCATTCATCTGGGCAACACGCGTCACTCCGGGCGTTCCTGCAGCGGCACCAGCGCCAGAACCCGCAGCAACGCAGCCTGCGCCGCTCGTCGGGCATCCCGCACCCGGATTTACCCTGAGCTCCATCGATGGATCGCAGGTTGCACTCGACGATCTGCGTGGTCAGGTGGTGCTCATTAATCTCTGGGCGACGTGGTGCCCGCCATGTCGCGCCGAAATGCCCGCAATCCAGCAGGCTTACGAGCGCTTCCGCGATCAGGGTTTTGTTGTGCTGGCAGTGAATCAACAGGAAGACGCAACAAAAGTCGTGGCGTATGTGAACGATCAACGCCTGACGTTTCCGGCGTTGCTCGATAGCGACGCGCGGGTTGGCGCTGTGTATCAGGCGCGCGTGCTGCCTTCCAGTTTCTTCATTGATCGCAGAGGTATTATTCGCGCTGTGTATCGCGGACCGATGTCGCGTGGTATGATTGAGGCTACCATCGAGCAGTTGATTGCTGAGACACCATAACGTGTACCCGATTATTGAACTCGGACCGCTGAATCTTGGCAGTGGCGCATTGCTGCTGGTGATTGCCGTTTTCATCGGTCATATGCAGTTTGAACGAATAGCGCGTAAATGTGGTGGCGATGAACTTGAGCAGCATGCTCGTCGTTGTGCGCCATTCGCTCTGCTGGGTGCGGCCATTGGTGCGCGTTTGTGGTACGGTCTGTTCAACTGGGATATGTACAGTCAATCACCCGGTTTATTTCTGGCGCTTCGTTTGGGTGATCTGGCATGGCCCGGCGCGTTGATTGGCGGTGCACTCGCCGGGTATGCGTACCTGCGGTTGCGACGCCTGGACGCCGCAACTGCGCCGCTGGCGGATGCCGCTGCGCTGGCGCTCCCCTCCGCGCAGGCAGTCGCGGCGCTGGGCTTGCTGCTCAGCGGCGAAGCTCTTGGTGCACCCACCAATGTGCCATGGGCGCTGCCATTGTTCGGCGTACCGCGCCATCCCGTACCGCTCTACTATCTTCTGGCAGCGCTGGCCACCTGGGGCATGCTGGTATGGTTCGCGCCGCGCATGACCCGACCTGGATCGCTTGCGATGATTTATCTCGCACTGCAGGGCAGCGTGATGCTACTGCTGGAAGCAGTGCGCGTCGATTCGCTGGTGACTGTGGGCGGCATCCGCGTAGCACAGATTGTCGGTCTGGCGATGTTGCTGATTGCTCTCTGGCAGAAACGAGCGCAGACGGAACGAACGCTATGAATATTATAAACGTGCAGGAGAGGGGAGTGGCGCTGATCCGCATCCACGGCGACCTGAACGATTTTCTGCCGCCTAGTCGACGTGAAACGTGGTTCGAACGTCCATGCAAAGGGTACGAGACTATCAAGAACCTGATTGAGACGTGTGGCGTGCCCCATCCCGAGATCGGCGCCCTGATCGTTGGCGGTCATCCAGTTAATTTCGACTACCCGGTGCAACCAGGCGACATGATCGAGGTCTTCCCGATCACGATGGCACCAGCATCGTCAGTCACACTGCGCCCTCCGCTTGATGAACCGCGCTTCGTACTCGATACGCACCTGGGGCGACTGGCGGCATACCTGCGGATGCTGGGCTACGATAGCCTGTACTGGAACAATGCGCACGATGCCGAACTGGCACGTCTGGCAGGCGAGGAACGCCGGATCTTGCTCACACGCGACCGGGAATTACTCAAACGAAGCATTGTTGTCTATGGCTCATTTGTGCGCGAAGTTATTCCAGTGCGTCAGATTGTCGAAGTTATGCGGCGGTTTAATCTCACGCCGACGTCAACCGTTTTCCAGCGTTGTATGCGTTGCAACAGTCTGACAACAGTGGTCGAGAAAGCCGATATTGAGCATCTTCTCGAACCCAGGACGCGATTGTACTTCGATACCTTTCGGCGTTGCATTGCCTGTGGCAAGATCTACTGGCAGGGTTCGCATTACACCCGCATGGCGACGCTGCTGGAGCGTGCGATCCGGTTAAAGTAGGGGCGCAGCGCCGCTGCGTCCCTGGGTGCCGCTGCGCCCCTGCTTTACACGAAAGGAGGCAATGACCTGTGCGTATCGCGGTTGTTGGTGTTGGAAGGGTGGGCAGCTACTTTGGCGGACGGTTAGCACAGGCTGGCGCGGATGTGCTCTTCATCGCGCGCGGCGACAATCTGGTTGCACTGCGCGAGCGAGGATTACGAATCGAGAGCATTTGGTAACACCCATGTCCTATTCAGGCAACTGATGATCCATCGCATGCAGGTCCTGTCGACATGGTGCTGGTCGCCACCAAAACCCGGCAACTCGGTGAAGCGATGGATCACATACGTCCACTCATCGGACCGGAGACCGACGTTGTCCCGCTGCTCAACGGCGTTGGGGCTTCTGATCGTCTGGCAGCAGCGCTGAGCGAGTCTCACGCATTGAATGGCATCTGTTACATCTTCGCTGCCCGCGTTGCGCCGGGTGTAGTGCGACACTTAGGGATCCATCCGCTGATCATCTTTGGCGAACGTGATAACCGTCGCACAGCGCGTGTCGAAGCATTGCGCGACTGGCTGGAACGCGCCGGGGTACAGGTAACGATTCCGCCGGACATTGACGCCGGGGTCTGGCGCAAATTCGTCTTTGGAGCAACAACTAGCGGATTGGGAGCGGTCACACGCGCGCTCGCGCCCATGGGACTACTACGTGAACTTCTAGAGAGGCGCCTGCTACTCATCTAGGGGATGCGCGAAATCGTTGCAGTCGCACAGGCGTGCGGCATCACTCTTGGCGAAGATGCCGTCGCCGCAGCACTAGCGCAACTTGATGCGCTACCCTACGAAACGACCACATCCATGCAACGCGACATCATAGCCAGTCGTCCATCAGAACTGGATGCACAGAACGGCACTGTTGCGCGTTTGGGTGCAGCAGCTGGCATTCTAACACCGCTGCACACATTCATCTACTCCACCCTGCTGCCGCAGGAACGGATGGTGCGCAACTGGCGACTGGACGAACAATCGCAGTGAAATACAGCAGGATGGTCGCATCTACAGTACGACCACCCTGTTGTGTCCTATCGTCGTTCAACCAGCAGGCGGATTGCTGTGCGCTCTTCATCATCGATGGAGACATCAATGAACGAAGGGGTGCAAACGATGTCAATGCCTTCTTCACTAAGATAACTGCGCGCAATTGCCACTGCTTTGATCGCCTGGTTGGTTGCACCTGCACCGATCGACTGCACTTCCGCCACGCCACTATCGCGAATGACGCCAGCAATTGCACCGGCAACTGCGCTGGGACGTGAGCGTGTAGAAACCTTAAGAACCTCAGCGCTCTGCCGCTCGACAGCATTGGCGCCACTTGCGCCGATGGCGCGAGTGGCGGGTGTGGAGTGCGAAAGATTGCTTGCCATATGTGCCTCCTCCAAACTGGGTTGGGCGCCGGCCGATGCGCCGGCTGGTAACTTGCGATAGAATGACCAGAGTTGTTGCCATAACGGGGAAGGAACCCCGCATCGGCCACCGAGAGATTGTGCGGCGCGGTCGGCGTTGAGGCCGTCCTGTGCCGTGAAGCGTTCCGTCGCTTCAGGTGCTGTCCCAAATCAACGTGCATAGTCCACTGCTCGCGTCTCGCGGATGACTGTCACCTTGATCTGGCCAGGATACTGAAGACTCTCCTCAATCTTCCGGGCAACATCACGGGCAAGGTGAATACTGCCGAGGTCATCAATAGCATCCGGTTGCACCATCACGCGAACCTCGCGCCCGGCTTGAACAGCAAAGGCGCGTTGAACGCCTGTAAATGACGTTGCAACCGTTTCAAGCGCCTCGAGGCGCTTGATATACAGGTCGAGCGTTTCGCGGCGCGCTCCGGGGCGCCCGCCGGAGATGGCGTCGACAGCCTGCACCAACCAGGCTTCGACCGTTTGTGGTTCTTCATCGTTATGATGGGCGGCAATCGCATGCACGATCGCCGGCGATTTTCCAAGGCGACGCGCAATCTCGGCACCGATCAATGCGTGCGGTCCCTGCACTTCGTGGTCGACTGCTTTCCCAATGTCATGCAGTAACGCAGCAGTTTTCGCCACATTGATGTTTGCACCTATCTCGGCAGCAATATGCGCTGCGAGCAGAGCGCACTCCAGCGAGTGCTGAAGTACATTCTGCCCATAACTCGTGCGATATTTCAGACGTCCCAGCAGTTTAATCAGGTCGGGGTGCAACCCCTGAACGTTCGCTTCATAGGCGACTCGTTCGCCCTCTTCGCGCATGATCTGTTCGACTTCCTGCTGGGTCTTGCTGACAACTTCTTCAATCCGCGTCGGATGGATGCGCCCATCCTTGAGCAACTTGATCAACGCCAGACGCGCCACTTCCCGTCGCACCGGATCGTGACACGAGAGGGTCACTGCTTCCGGCGTGTCATCGACAATAATATCAACGCCGGTAATTTGCTCGAAGGCGCGAATGTTGCGCCCTTCACGCCCGATGATTCGTCCTTTCAACTCCTCACTCGGGAGCGCGACGGTGGAGACAGTCACTTCAGCGACATACTCCGAAGCGCACCGCTGGATGGCCATACTGATCACTTTGCGTGCCAGTTTATCCGCCTCTTCGCGAACGTTCTTTTCGATTTCACGAATACGGCGCGCTGCCTCGTCGCGCGTTTCATCCTCGACGCGTTTCAGGATAATTGCGCGGGCTTCTTCTTGGCTCAACGCGGAGATCCGCTCGAGTTCCGCACGTTGCTGCTGACGCAGTTGTTCAGCCTCCTGATGAAGCTGCTCCATCTGGCGCTCGCGCTGCTGGAGTTGACGTTCACGCCGTTCAAGACCCTCGATTTTGCGGTCAAGATTTTCCTCTTTCCGTTGCAGTCGTTCCTCCTGCTTCGCCAGCGCTGCACGCGCCTCGCGTATTTGCGCCTCGGCCTCAGCACGGAGTCGAAGCGCCTCATCGGTCGCGCGCAAAATGAGATCTTTCTGCTCAGATCGCGTCGCTTCCAGTTGCAGTCGGGCTTCCGCCTCGATCTGTCGAATCTGGCTCTGTACGCTCTTTCTGTAGATAAGAATGCCTATACCTGCGCCAATGGCAATTCCGATTATCAGGGCAGGCAAGGCCCATATGAGCCATTGCACAACATCCTCCTGCTCAATTGTAAAGGTGCAGCATGCTACAGCCCATTGCCAGGCTGTGGCTACGGGCTCAAACATGCGCTAACGTGTGGGTGGATACATGCTATATTACTCTGCGAATACATCTTCTGTCAAGATGAACAGATTGTCAAGAGTGTTGATGGTATAATATCACGCCATCTGGCGTGGACATTAAGACCGATGTATCTGCGTCGTCTCGAAATCCAGGGATTTAAGACATTTGCCGGGCATACCCTGTTCGAGTTTCAGCCTGGCATTACTGCAGTGGTTGGTCCGAACGGCAGCGGGAAGTCGAATCTCGTCGACGCCATCCGCTGGGTACTTGGTGAACAGCATCCAGGTATACTGCGCTGTAAACGCACTGAAGACCTGATCTTCAGCGGCAGCGGACGGCGGGCGCCTGCCAGTTTCGCAGAAGTCTCGCTGACAATCGATAACAGTGATCGCCTGTTGCCAGCGCCATATAGCGAAGTGACGATTACCCGCCGCGCAACACGCTCCGGCGATCAGGAGTACTTCATCAATCGTCAGCGGGTCCGGTTGCGCGATGTGCAGGAGATTGCTGCGCCGATCAATGGCGCCTATGCGATTGTCAATCAGGGTCTGGTCGATGCTGTGCTCAATCTGCGTCCCCTGGAGCGGCGGCGACTCTTTGAGGATGCTGCGGTGATCAGCGTTTACGAGCAGCGCCGCACTGACGCTGAACGTCGTCTGCGCGAGACACAGTCAAACGTTGCGCGTTGTGCCGATATTCTCGCGGAACTCGAGCCACGATTGCGCTCACTGAAGCGTCAGGCGGCGCTTGCCCGATCCCATCGTGATCTGACGGCTGAGCTTAGGGAGTTGTTGCGAGCGTACTATGTCCATCTTTGGTTGGCAGCGCAGACAGAGTGTGCTGCCGCCGAACAAACAGCGCAGACGCTGGCAGCGACCCTCGCTGTGCGCCAGGCGGAGATGACCGCTGCCTCAACCGATCTTCTCCGTCTCCGGGAGCACATCCGCGCCATCCGCGACCGGATTGAATCGCTCCATGCGGAGAGCAGCGCCCTGCACGCGCGCGCTGAGTCGGTGCAACGTGCACTGGCAGTTGGTCAGGAACGACTCGCAGCGTTGTCGCGCCAGATTGAGGATCAGGAGAGTGCACTGCGTGATTTGGATCACCAGCGCGCTGACCGGCGCACGGAACAGGAAACGATCGCTGCCCAACTTTCCAGCGCTGAGCAACGCCTGGATCAGGCGCGGCAGGAGTACGCTGCGCATGAAGCGCGTCGCACCGAACGGATCGCTAATCGCGCTGTGTTTCACTACGCGCTCGATGCTGCTCGTCGCAATCTGGTAGAGATTAGCGCTGCCCTGGGTGTGGTACGATGTCAGATCGCGCAGATGAATGACCAGCGCGATCGTCTGATCCGCGAACGTGCAATTGCCGGGGAAGCGCTGACAGCCGCCCGCGACAAACTGATGGCGCACCGCACTGCTAGCGTTCAGGCGGATGCGTACGTGACGGCCCTGGAACAGGAACTGAACGATGCGGCATGTCGCGTTGAACTGGCAATGAGTGCCGTCGAACAGCGCCGCCGACAACGCACCGCTGCCGCTGAGACGCTTGAAGCGCTGCGTCGGCAGCAGGCAGATCTGGAAGCGCGGTTGGAAACGCTGCGCCGTCTTCACCGTAGTTATGCCGGAACGTTTGCCGGGGTGCGGGCAGCCATGCAGTGGGCCGAGTTGCAGAACCGATCCGGATTTGCCCTGGTGGCGACCGTAGTGCGTGTGCCAGCAGAACTCGAAACGGCCATCGAAGTGGCGCTTGGTTCACGCCTGCACAATATCGTCGTCAATTGCTGGGAAGATGCGGAAGATGCTATCGAAGCGCTCAAACGCAGCGGCGAGGGACGCGCAACCTTTCTGCCACTGGACACGATCCGCTCATGTAGTGCTGACAGGGTACGCCTGCGATCGCTCACTGGTTCGGACGATGGCGTTCTGGGGGTTGCTGCCGATCTTATCGACGTTGACGAACGCTACCAACCAGTGGCGGAATTACTTCTTGGTCGCACGCTAGTTGTTCGCACGCTGGCAGTCGCCCGGCGCGAGCTGCAGCACATCGGCAGCGGATGGACGATTGTCACGCTGGCGGGAGAGCAGGTAAGCGCAGGAGGCGCAGTCACAGGAGGGGCAGCAGCGAAGGAGAGTGGCACACTGCGGCGTGAGCGAGAATTACGCGAACTCCCCAAACGCCTGGAAGCCGTTTCACGTGAGACAGAAGAGGCGCACGTGCGCTATATCGCCGCAAACGAAGCATATGCCGCCGCCGAACAGTCAGCGCGCGATGCCGAACGTCACCAGCGTCAGATCCAGCGACAACTCGACCAGGCGCGTGTTACTGCGGTGCAGACGCAGCGCGCCGTTGATCGTGCCGAAGCGGAATATCTCATGTGTCAACAGCGTATCGAGCAGATTGATGCCGAGATGGCTACACTTCTCGATCGCCTGCAATCGGCAATCGCCGAGCAGGAAGAGTTGATGCAGCGGGAAGATGCAGCGCGCACGCAGGTCGAGCTTCTCCAGGCTGAAGAAGCGGCGCAGCGCACTGCAGATGCTGCCGACGACGAGATCCTGGCGCATCTGCGCGCGCGCCTCGCCGATGCCGAGGGTGATGTGCGTATGGCTCGCGCTATCCTGCACACGGCTCATCAGGCGCTGGCACGTATTGACGAGCAGCGTGCGTCACTGGCAGAGCGCATCGAGCACCTGCGCCGTGAACGTGCTGCCCTTATCGATACACTGACGCAAATCGCTGCCGAACATCAGGCACTGCTGGCGCAGATCGACGCCCTGCGTGCGCAGATTGAGCCATCGGAGGCGGAGTTAGGCGCGCTGGAACGGCAGCGCGAAGCACACGAAGTGCGCGTGCAGACGCTCACCGCTGCATTGATCGACGCCGAAGCGGCATATAACCGCGCAATGGTCGATGCCCAGCGTGCGCGTGATCGCCTGGAGACGCTGCAGGAACGCGCCTTAGGCGATGCCATCGATGTTGAATCCGCTGCTCAATCTTGTGCAGCCCCATCGCCAGATGCTAATGTTGAGGACATGCAGCGACGTATTGATGATCTAAAGAGCCGTATCGCTCGCCCGGGGATCATCAATCCGCTGGCGCTGGAGGAGTATGATGAAGCAGCAGCGCGTTATGAGTTCCTGAGCGCCCAAATGAACGATCTCCGTGCAGCATCGACAACCCTTAACGAGTTGATTGCCGAACTGGACAAAGCTATTCGCACCCGCTTTGAAACGACGTTTCGTATTGTCGCTGCAGAGTTCGAGCGCAGTTTTACGAATCTGTTCGGCGGTGGCGAAGCACGCCTGGTACTGATCAATGACAACGGTGACGATGCCGCCGAACAGAACGGTGGCAAACCTCCCGGCATCGCCACGCTCGGCGTGGAGATTATCGCCCGTCCACCTGGGAAGCGTCAGCAGCATCTGGCGCTACTTTCGGGCGGTGAGCGTGCGCTGACTGCTGCGGCGCTGCTCTTCGCCATTCTGAAAGCCAACCCGACCCCCTTCTGTGTCCTCGACGAAGTCGATGCTGCCCTGGACGAAACAAATGTCGGGCGTTTCCGCGAGGCGCTTGCCGGGCTGAGCGAAAAAACACAGTTTATCGTTGTTACCCACAATCGGGGAACAATTGAGGTTGCCGATACCATCTACGGCATCACAATGGGTGACGATGGTGCATCGCGGGTGCTCTCACTCAGGTTAGAAGGGGTCGGTGAGAGGTGACGTTCGCAACTATCCGATTGTGCATACAAACAATATCTCATTCGCATCCGTCCAAGGTGCTCAATTGCACAGGCGTCAGGGCTTATGGTTGTTCGGTATAGCCTGTGCAGGTGGGCTTCGCCTTGCACGCCGGGGCTTTAGCCCCACAGCTAGTCCGGTATGGCGGCTCTCAATATATATTAGCCCGACGGCTTGAGGCGTATACCGGATTGAGTTCTCAATCTCCATTAAGCCCAACGGCAAAAGACGCATACTCATTGGTCCACGGCGCGAGATGTATACCGACATTACATTCTCAATTTCTATGAGCTCCATAGGGGTACCGGATGTTGAGTAGTTCTTACAGAGGTTGAACCTGTTGGACAAGGTTGAACGCTCCTCGGACAGCTGCAATCACCATCGCGCTCTTCGTGCGGCGACCAAAATGAATGTCGGTCTACACTCTCTACACTCTGCCAAAAGCGGACGTCTCGAGCCACGCGGCAGACCTGGACTAAGGATCAACATATTCGAGAACTGAATTCTCAATCTTCATCAGCCCCACAGCCAGAACGTTCGATGTTCGGATCAGACGCCGGGCTACCGGGCGAATACTGGATCTTTAGCCAGTGGACTCTCGCACCACAGGGCAAGCATCATCGATAGACCGGGTGTTAGTGGATATGGTCGATGCAGCACGAGAAAGTGCCTTGAGTGCGCTCCACAAATCAGACATTTGTGGAGCGCTCCCTTGAACACGAAAGAACACACGTCTGGCGAGAGCCGAAAGAAGAGCGCGGCAAACAGGAAATCAACAGCGTGGCATAGACTGTCGTATGAACGGAGCGCGACAGATGTTCAAGGAAAATTGTCAGAGACGATGAAGTCTATTGAACTATGCAATTCATCAATAAGGAGTATATCACGATGATTACGTTTGGAGCTGCAATCTTTGATATGGACGGCACTCTGCTCGACAATATGCCACTCTATTTTCGGGCGTTCCGGGTTTTCATTGAGCGACATGGGTTGCAACCACCCCCGCCGTCCGAAGCGGCACGGTTGATTGGCAGGCGACAGAGCGATATCTTTCCAGCACTGTTCGGGCGGCCGTTGACTCCGGAAGAAATCGCACGCTATAGTGAAGAAGCAGCGCAGATCTACCGAGACATGCTGACTGGAGTTACCCCATTGCCGGGACTGATGCGATTTCTCGATCTTCTTGAACAGCGTCGAACAAAGATCGGTCTGGCAACCTCTGCGCCGCAGGCAACTGTCGCACCGACTCTGGCAGCGCTAGGCATCACCGGACGGTTTGCTGCCATCACTCTTGGCGATGAGGTGCCGCGCGGCAAACCGGCGCCCGACATTTTCCTCGAAACCGCACGTCGCCTCGATCAACCTCCTGATCGCTGTGTGGTCTTCGAGGATTCGCTTGCAGGAATTGCCGCGGCGCGCGCTGCCGGTATGCGTTGCATTGCGCTCGCTACGACCCACTCTGTTGCCGATCTGCGCGCTGCTGCACCCGACCTCGTTGTTGCCGACTACAACGAACTGCTCCGCGCGATGCCGGAACTTATAGTCGAGGAAGGCTAAACATCGAAGAAAGAGGGTGTCACACCGGCGCTGCCTGCTCAGATGGACGCCGGGGATTTATCTACCTGGACGGTCAAAGGGACAACTTGCGAGGTTGCGTGCAGTAAGATGGCTTATCAAGTGCGAAAGGGCAACCTTGAGAGCTGCATGTGACGGGCACAGCCGATGTTGCGCGTGGAGAGGAAGAAGAGAGTGTATATTTATCGCCGACTGGCAGCGTACCTTATTCCGGGTATAGATGAAAACTTGACATATTCACTCCACCGGGTGGAACGGAGTCAACGCCTTCACTCACCTGAAATCCTGTCCTGGCAAAGGATGACACGCCTTACATCAGTACTTCTTTCTTCAACTCTTCCAGGTTCTTCAGTGCCCGGTCAGCGTTGCGACGCAGCAGTTCATACGTTTCGAGCGATGTGTCGTCTCTGAGTTGTCCCTGGACGATCATATCCGCTGCCAGTACCAGTACTGTGAGGCACTGAATGAGTTCCGTCGCCGCCGGTGATCTGGTGAGTTGATACTCACGCAAACGGCGCAGCGCCTCTTCGGCCTGACGGGCGTTCGGTTGCAGCCAGATCAAGAGCGACTGCGATACGGTACCATCCCTGTGTCCCTTGGCAAGCATATCGGCTGTGCTCGCCAGTATGGTGAGCGATTTATTGAGCTGGCGCATGATCGCCTGGAGTGCTGTACGCATGTGGAGATTGGTGCGCAGATCTGCGGGCGCCGCCTGTGCATGATTGGTCGGCACAACAGGTAGCACTGGATATGGCTCAATCATAATGCTGCTCCTGTCGTGACTGTAAGGGACAGGACTTGTCTTGTCAGCATCATGTTGCGGATGTTCTCCAGTCATAGTGCGGACACTCTAAGATGAACATTCTGTCATTTTCATTAGTTAGGTAGTATATCGTTTGATCAAGGGCTTGAGCAACATGCCATGAGTCCTGATGTTGAACAGTACTTGCACTGGTCCATAGCAAGTTAAGATAGTCTGATCTCTGTTACAATCGTCGTTGACGGTTGCGTGAATTGTTGAAGGATGCAGATAGCGAAGCAGAACACTGCGAGCAACGCGCGTGTATCCTAAGAACGTCGCGTTGCTCGTGATGCTTTGAAGTTGCCAGTCATCGTGCTGATGCTTGGCATGCTTGCGCTTGCACCGCGCATCATCGGGCTTGCCGATTTTCTCACTACCGACGGAGCGTACCACTGGATCCGTTTTACCGAACGGTTCGATGCAGCAATTTCCGAGGGTCACTGGGCTGATACCATTTTCGTTGGGCATCCTGCCATCACGATGTTCTGGTTAGGGCGCGCGGGATTGGTGCTCGAACGCACCTTACGCGATATGGGCTGGATAGGCGCTTCCTCGATGATCGAGCATCTGGCCTGGCTGCGACTGCCAGGGACTTTCCTGCAGGTGGTGTTCGGGGTAACCACCTGGATGTTGAATGCTGCGCGGGTGTGGTGCGTCCAGCGTGCGATTGTATTGCGACGGGGCAGCGACGTTCTCAAAGGCGCACCTCTGGCGGGATTGCTAATAATGGTCGCAATAGAGATCGGTCAGGTCGTCTGGTACCATACTATCTGAGTTACTACAAGTTCGGCAGCGGTGCAGCAGCGCAGCGCATGTTTCTGATCGGATGGGGGGAGGGCATGGATCAGGTCGGCGCATGCATGGTTGAGTTCACGCCCTGATATCAGGTATGGACCGGTCATCTCAGCGCTCAGACCGACGTTGCAACCGTTTGTTCCGGTCGATGTTCGTGACATTACCGATCTGGGGAAACTACCGATCAACTATGCTGTTGTCTATCTGGAGTCGATTCAGCGCGGCGCGCATCCTGATATCTATCGCCAGTTCGAGCCGATGACTCCCATCCATACAATCACCATATCATGGCATCGCATATGCAAAGATCTACCAGTTGCCGCGCCCGTACCGGCAGCCGATCGGCGCGCGCTCCGGCGATGCGATCATGCTCCACGGAGTCTCAGTCGAATATGATCAGAACCATTTGACGGTCACGCCTTCGTAGGGGACGCTGGCGCCTCCGCAGGGCGATTACGTCGTATTCCTTCAGGTGATCGATGCACAGGGACAGCGGGTTGCCGGTGTGGACGTACCGCCATCTGGCGTTGGCGGGATGCCGACTAGCGCCTGGCTGCCGGGGCAGCAGGCGGCTGTGCCACTGCCGCTGTCGCTGCCGCCCGATCTTCCGGCAGGCGAGTACGAGGTTATTCTGGGATTGTACGATGCCGATAGCGGCGAACGGTTGCCCGTCAGCGGCAACTTCGATCTGGCGTCCACCGCAATGCGCGCCATCCGGGTGACCACGTTAACGTATCCGTAAAGGAGGACCGGTTATGAAAAAGGCGCTTGTCCTTTCCGGCGGCGGCGGTCGTGGTGCCTACCACGTCGGTGTGATCGAAGCGCTTGTCGAACGAGGCTGGATGCAGGATGGCATCGGACCGGACATCATTGCTGGGACCTCGATCGGCGCGATCAATGCTGCAGCGCTCGCATCTAGTTTGACCGTCGCGCAGCTGAAAGCGCGCTGGCTCGACATGCACACCGAGGATGTGCATCGACTATCGGGCGATCTGCCAGCGGTCAGTCGGCCGCTCGTCCGTTTTTTGATGCGCAGCGTCTTAACCTCAGAAGTGCACGGTGGCGCAAGTGTCGTTCTGTCGCCCGAAGAGCGTACCATGGATGCGCAGGGATTCCTTGAGCGCATTGGTCAGATGTTCCGTACGCGCCCATTTCGCAGTCTGCTCGATACTTCTCCCTGGCGTCACACCCTGAGTCGCTGGATGGACTTTGACCGGATCAACGCGCCGGATGCGCCTGCCCTGCTGCTGACTGCGACCGATCTCCAGACCGGCGATCTCCGGGTGTTTTGCAATCGACCGCTGCGCGACCACCCGGCTGACCGGATCACTCTTGACCATCTCATGGCGTCGTCGAGCATTCCAACCGTCTATCCCTGGACTGAGATCGATGGTCGCAAGTATTGGGATGGGGCGGTGCTGGCGAATACTCCGTTAGGACCGGTGATCGATCTTGCGGTAGGCGATGATGTCGAGATTGTAGTCGTTATGATGACGCCATGGGATGTCGCGCCGGAGGCGATGCGTCAGCAGTTGCAAAGCGTGCCGGAAGACCTGGTGCAGGCATTATCGTTGACGCTGGATTGGGCGCTGCTGGCATCGTATCGCGCGGCGATCAAGATGCTGCGCGCGTATAACCGACTGGCAGAGGCGGCGCGAAAACTTGAGCGTGCTGCGCAGCAAACCGGCGACCCGGCTCTGACTCTGGAAGGAAGCATTCCCCGCATCATCGCCGAGCCGCTGGTCATTGCGCCACAGCAGTTGATGCCGCTGGAATGGATTATCGATTACGAAGAGCGCAATCATCTGGCATTGTTCGAGATGGGGCGGAATGACGCCCTGCGCGCACTTGACAGGCGCTTGCTCAGTCGGTTGCCTGGCCAGCTGTGATCGACCTGCATATCCACACCAGCGCAACGCCGCACCATGCGACCTGGACGCCAGACACACTGATGGCAGCAGCAGCACGCGCCGGATTGCAGGCGATCGCTGTTACCGAACACCACGGCAGGCGTTCGGGCAGTGCAGGAAGCGGGTGTGCACACAGGCATCCGCGTCATCTCAGGCGTGGAGATCGATGCCGGTTTTCCCGCGGGGCGGCGTGATGATCGGCTGCCGTTCAAACTCTGGCATCTACTCATTTACGGTGCTGATCCGGAACATCCCTCCCTCTGGCATTGTGTCGTTCCGTTAATGAGCGCAACCTGGCAGATGCAGACGTGTTGCGGCGATACCTGATTGCAGCAGGTTTTCGACTGCCCGGCATCGACGCGCTTGAACGTCCGCCACATATAGCCGACATAGGCGCGGCGCTTGGACGTGCGAACGATCTTCCTGATCGCGCGCCAGAGGATGACGATGAGAGTGCCGGGATGCGCTATATTCTGACCCGCCTGCCAGGTATGTATCGACCCCCAGGTGTAGAGGAGATCGTCGTCGTTGCCCATGAGATTCGGTGGTGTGGCGGTGCTGGCGCACCCTGGTCGCTCAAAGGGCGTTTACGCGATCCCGGCGACTGCTGAAGATATCGCCATAATGGCGGAGGTCGGACTGGATGGCATCGAAGTCTACTACCCGGCCCATCGACCGGAACAGATAGCGATGTACCATCATCTGGCGCAGCAGCACCGATTACTCATAACCGGCGGGTCGGACTCGCACCATCCGCACCAACTGCTCGCCCGGTGGCCCGCTGCGTGGTGCCAGGCATTTCTTGAGCGTGTAGGAGCGGTTAGAGGATAAGAATTGAGCGTCCTGGCAATATTATGCAGGAACCCAGCGCATTAGACGGCAGAGTACAGCGTTAGCAGTGTGGCAGCGACTGGCAATTATACGTGAAGAGTCCTGGAAGTGTCAGGCGCCTTATGTTACAAACTGATTACGATTGGCGCTGTGTTGCTGGAAAAGGGTTAAGATATGGTAGAATAGGGGTATCATTAGTGTGACCTCCGGCGTTTTCGTATATGAGGTGTGGTGACCCTTCAGGAAGCCAGACTTCGGACGGAGACAGATCTTTCCATCTTGATCATACGTCTCTACGGTCAATCAGGATGGTCGCCAACGGCTCCATGATATGCAGAGCATATGGAGGGGAATGTATGTCTATGACGACAGAACGGTCGCATAACGGCCACAATGCTGATACAGTGCTGATCGTCGAGGATGACGCAGCAACCCGGCGTCTGTACAAGTTCCTGCTGTCGAACGGCGGATATGTCGTTCTGGAAGCCGAAGATGGCGTAGCGGCAGTCGAAGTGTTACAGCGTCATCGTTGCGACCTGGTGATCACCGACATGAACATGCCGCGGATGGATGGGCTGGATCTGATCCGAACCATTCGGCGAGATTTTGGTGATATTTATGTTATTCTGATTACCGCATTCGGCACCCCCGATACCCAAAAGCAGGCAATTCGCCTCGGCGCCAACGACTATCTCGCCAAGCCCTTCGATTTTGAAGAACTCGAGCGACGAGTGCACACTTATTTTCAGAACCGTTCTCGCCCCTCCGCTCCTTAGCATCGCGCTTCCAGGCGATCTGGTTCGACCGCGCAGCAGTCTGCTGACGCGGTCTTTTCTTTCCGATGCGCAATACCATCAGTCCAATCGACGAGCTCAATGCAGGCGCCTCGCAGTCGCTTGACTCTGCTGGAGCCAGGGCCATGCGCGCCGATAAAACTGGTATGCTCAAAGAAATGCCTGCGCGCTATAATGGCGACTTGAAAGATATGGCATCCACTGACAAGTGAGGCGGTGATGAGTCAGTCCCTGTCGACGAGTACCGATCCGGTTTCGATCCTGGTCGTTGAAGACGATCCGATGGTCAATAGTTTCTGCGCACGGTTGTTGCACATGAAAGGGTACAGTGTCAAGACCGTGTTCAATGGGCGAGAAGCGTTGACCATGCTCCAGGCGAACCGCTTCGATCTAGTGTTGACCGATCTTCAGATGCCTAAGATGGGCGGCATGGAATTGCTGCGGGAGATGCGTGAACGGTATCCTGATATTGATACCATCATGTTTACCGCATATGCAACCGTGGAGACGGCACGTGAGGCGCTGAAGCTGGGCGCATTTGATTATCTGACAAAGCCATTCAGCGTCGACGAACTGGAGCAAACAGTGCGGCGCGCCATCGAGTGGCGGAGGGTGCGCCAGGAACGTCAGCGTCTCTCAGAAGTGGTGGCGCTGTACCAGATCAGCCAGGCGTTCACCAGCACCCTCGATACTGAAACTGCGGTGAATGAGATCGTTGGTCTTCTGTGGCGGCGTTTTTCACCGGCAACGCTCTCGCTCTCGCTGGTGCATCCTGAGGATAACGAGCTGGAGCTTCTAGCGCTGCGAGGAACTGCGTCACGTGTTTCTGTTGGCACACGTATTCCGCTTCAATGCACACTGGGGAAAGAGAGTCTCTGCGAGGATCATATACGTCTTACTGGTGGTGCAGTATCCGTCCCTTCTTCGCACGCGGCGCGTTTCGTGTTGCGCAGCAACGACCGGATCGTCGGGGTGCTCGATCTAAGCCGGGCGCCTGATCAACCAGGGTTTGATCAGGATGACCGCACCCTGCTGACAATCTGCGCATCGCAGATTGCCGCATCGCTCGACAACAGCCGTCTCTATCGCCAGTTGAAACAGCAGAATATTGAGATGGTTGCGGCGCTGGCCGCTTCAATCGACGCGCGTGATCCGTACACCGCCGGGCATTCAATGCAGGTAATGCGCTACGCCGTGCGTCTTGGCGAAGTTATCGGTCTTGATGCTGCACGCATCGAGGCGCTGCGCTACGGCGGGCTGCTGCACGACATTGGCAAAATCGGTGTGCCCGACGCCATCTTGCTAAAACCTGCCTCCCTATCACCAGAGGAGATGGAGATTATGCGTGCCCATGCGGTTATTGGCGTCGAGATCGTGCGTGGTGTGAAAGCGTTGCGCCCGGTGCTGCCGGTTATCCGGCATCATCACGAGCGAATTGATGGTACCGGCTACCCCGATGGACTGTCCGGCGATCAGATCCCACTCGAAGCCCGGATCATGGCGATAGCCGACGCCTACGATACCATGACCTCGGAGCGCGCCTACCGTCGCGCAATGACGCAGGACGAAGCAATTGCCGAACTGCGACGATGTCGCGGATCGCAATGGGACGCCGATCTGGTCGACCAATTCGTCAAGTTGCTGAAATCTGAGGCGCAGGCATTACGCCTGCAACCGCGTGTCGCGCAGGTATCGCTTGATCAGAATGTGCTCCACGTCCCTCATCAGTTTGTGTCGGTGGGGGATCTGCGCGTTGACTAGCGTCACCTGCTACACCCCTTCCACGCTCACAAAAGGTGTGCCAATTTCCGGAGACGGCGGCATCTCGCCTGCACGTCGCCGTGTTCTGTCAATCAGGCGCTTGTTTCAGCGTTTGCACAAGCCGTTCTGATGCCAATTGTTGATACGATTGGGCAGCAATGCCGCCTCGTCGCTCTGGCGGCGGAATGTTGACGGGATGTCTTCCGCTTGACAAAAGCTTCACCTGTCGGTACCATAAAGACGAGCGCAGAATTTCCCAGAGCAGATTCCATGCGTCCTTCTCCGCAGGCGCTCTACATGTGTGCGTTGCACAACAAACAACGCTGATCCGCCAGATCGCCTAATACCGAAGTCTTTAGCTGCAACGAAAGGATCGGTTCGGTGAAGATCTCCGGTAGCTACACGATTGACGCGCCACGCGAAGTCGTGTGGGAGGCGCTGAACGATATCGAGGTGCTGGCGCGGTGTGTTCCAGGTTGCGAGCGTCTGGAACAGGTCGGTGACAACGAGTACGAAGGAACAATTAAGATCGGCATCCAGGCAATCCGTGGTGTGTACAGTGGTCGCATCCGTATTGAAGACATCGATCCGCCGAACCACTACAAACTGATTGCCAGTGGGAAAAGCGCCAACGGTGTGGTTGATGGAGTCGGCACGGTCGATCTCGTAGCACAGGATGGGAAGACGTTGCTCATGTATGGCGGCGAGGCGCAGATCGGCGGCACGCTGGCGAGTGTCGGGCAGCGCCTGATTGAAGGTGCTTCGCGTCAGCTGATCAATCAGTCGCTCAAGGCGCTCGCCGAACAGATTGCTACCCGTGTTGCCACACCGGCGTCAGCGGTTGCGGAAGCACCCGCTGTTGCAGAAGTCCCTGCTGCGCCGGTGTCAGCAGTTGCGGAAACCGCAGCCACTCCTCCGCCACCAACACCTGAACGTCGCACGGTCGTGGTACCGCCCGAAGAACAGCTGCGTCCCGAGTCGGTCGTTTTCGGCATCATCAACGATTTCATCTCTGAGCGCCCGTGGGTGCCCTGGATTGTCGTCGCTTTCTTGCTTGGCTACATTCTCGGACGGTCGCGCAGCCGCCGGGAACGCTAGCATATCCCCCCTGTTCCGTCTATTCGCTACTCAATGAGGAGGTGTCTACAGTGGCAACAATTACGGTTACGGTCAATGGAAAATCGTACACCAGTGAGGTTGAGCCACGCACGTTGCTCGTTCATTACCTGCGTGAGCACCTGAACCTGACTGGTACGCATATTGGGTGCGATACCAGTCAGTGTGGTGCATGCGTGGTGCTGGTCGATGGCGTCAGTGTCAAGTCATGTACGATGCTGGCAGTCCAGGCGGATGGCGCTAATGTGCTGACCATCGAAGGTCTGGCGCAGAACGGTCAACTGCATCCGCTCCAGGAAGGGTTCTGGGAGTGTCACGGTTTGCAGTGTGGCTACTGCACGCCGGGCATGATCATGGCAGCATACGATCTGTTGCAGCAGAATCCCGAACCAACTGACGAGGAAGTGCGTCACGGATTGGAAGGGAACCTCTGCCGGTGCACTGGTTATCACAACATTGTGCGTGCCGTACAGTACGCTGCCGCGAAGATGCGCAGCGAAGAAGTTCCTGCGTAAGTCGCTCCGGTTGAAGTGGATAATAACACCTGTCGTTTGACTTCTGGTTTCTCCGCACTAGAAGGGAAAAACAGCAATGACGGCTGAAGCGATGTCGACGAAACTGGTGGGTCAGGCTATCAAGCGCCGTGAAGATCCGCGGTTGATTACGGGACAGGGTACATTCCTCGATGACATCAAACTCCCCGGTATGACGCATGCGTGCGTGCTGCGTAGCCCTTACGCTCACGCAAAGATCAAGTCGATTGATACAAGCAAAGCGAAAGCTCATCCGGGCGTCGTTGCCGTGTTTACCGGCGAAGACATGCTCGATCTGAATCCACTGCCGTGCGCTTGGCAGGCGGGGCGAGTGAAGAATAATGTCAATACTCCCCGCGTGCTGGCAGTCGGCGAGGTGCATTTCGCAGGCGATCCGGTGGCGCTGGTGATTGCCGAAGATCGCTACATTGCACGCGACGCTTGTGACCTGATCGAGGTGGAGTACGAACCGTTGCCAGTCGTGGTCGATGCAAAGAAAGCCACTGAGCCGGGTGCACCGCAACTCCATGAAAATGCGCCGAACAATATCGTGATGGAGTGGGAAGCAGGCGATAAGGCGAAAGCTGATGCCGCTATTGCCGCTGCCGAAGTGGTGGTGCGCGAGCAGATCATTAACCAGCGCCTCCTTCCTACCCCGATGGAAACACGCGGTGCTATCGCGCGCTACGAGCCAGCGACCGATGAGTTCACCCTCTGGACAACTTCTCAGGCGCCGCACGTCTTGCGCCTGCTGTTGACTGCCTTCGTGTTTGGGATACCAGAGACGAAACTGCGGGTTATCTCGCCAGACATTGGTGGTGGCTTCGGGCAGAAGATCTTTTGCTACAATGATGCTGCCTTCACAATGTGGGCAGCACGCAAGATCGGTCGCCCAGTGAAGTTCGTCGAGGATCGCAGCGAGAATTACAAGTATTCGACCCACGGGCGCGACCATATTACCGATGTTGAACTCGCTGGCAATCGCGATGGCACGATCACCGGTCTGCGTGTCACAACTTACGCCAACCTGGGTGCGTATCTTAGTACAATTGCGCCTGGCATTCCGACGACACTCTACGGGCGGATCATTACCGGTGCCTACCGCATCCCGGCAGCGTATGTCAAAGTGTACGGCGTCTATACCAATACGGCGATGGTTGATGCCTATCGGGGCGCTGGTCGCCCGGAGGCGTCGTATCTGATCGAGCGCATGGTTGATCGCTTCGCTGCCGAGATTGGGATGGACCCGGCGGAAGTGCGACGTAAGAACTTCATTCCTCCAGATGCCTTCCCCTACGACAACGGTCTCGGTCTGCTGCCATACGACAGCGGTAACTATGAGGCGGCACTTAACAAGGCGCTTGAAATTGTCGGGTACGCCGATTTCCGCAAAGAGCAGGCGGAAGCACGTAAGCAGGGTCGCTACCTCGGCCTGGGTATTAGTTCGTATGTCGAAATCTGCGGGGTCGCGCCAAGTAAGTGGATCGGTCTGCCAGGTGAAGGATGGGGCGCCGGGTTGTGGGAAAGCGCCAACGTGCGCGTTCATCTGACCGGTAAGGTGGTTGTCACGACCGGGTCGCTGCCGCACGGTCAAGGCGTTGAAACCACATTCGCGCAAATCGTTGCTGACGAACTGGGCGTACCGTATGATGACGTCGTGATCGAGCACTCCGATACGCTGGGCACGCCGTTTGGCTACGGTACCTACGGCTCGCGCTCGCTGGCAGTTGGCGGCACAGCAGTCTACCGCAGCGTGGCGAAGATTAAGGAAAAGGCAAAGAAGATCGCCGCGCACATGCTCGAAGCCAACCCAGACGATATGATCTACGAGAATGGTCGCGTCTACGTCAAAGGGTCGCCTGACCGCGCAAAGACGCTAGGTGAGATTGCGCTTCAGGCGTCGGTGGCGTATGACCTGCCAGAGGGCATGGAGCCATTCCTTGATGAAACGAGCTACTACGATCCGCCGAACTGCACCTTCCCCTTCGGCACGCACATCGCAATTGTCGAGGTCGATCCGGACACCGGCATCGTCGATCTGAAACGTTATGTGGCTGTCGATGACTGTGGCAATGTCATTAACCCAATGATCGTCGATGGTCAGATCCATGGCGGCATTGCACAGGGCATTGCTCAGGCGCTCTACGAGCGGGCAGTGTATGACGAGAACGGGCAACTGGTTACCGGTACCTTGATGGACTATGCTGTTCCTGCGGCACATATGCTACCGCCCTACGAGACGGCGCGCACTGTTACGCCCAGTCCAGTCAACCCGATGGGGGTGAAAGGTGCAGGTGAAGCTGGTACAATTGCCAGCGCCCAGGCGGTGATGAATGCAGTTATCGATGCGCTTGCACCGTTTGGCGTGAAGCATATGCAGATGCCAGCAACGCCTGAAAATGTGTGGAAAGCGATCCGCGCGGCTCAGTCGGCTTCCTGAGAAGATTAGTAGTATTGCGCGACCGGCAGCGATGTCGGTCGCGCAATCAGGCATAGAGGAGTGTCTCGATGATACCGGCACCCTTTCAGTATTTCGCACCCAAGACGGTCAACGAAGCAATCGGGTTGCTCCAGCAGCACGGTGATGATGCCAAGTTGCTGGCAGGCGGTCACTCGCTACTTCCTGCACTGAAACTGCGTCTCGCACAACCCGCAGTCTTAATCGATATCAGTCGTGTGGCAGAGTTGAAGAGTATCACCTCCGAGGGGGATCGTCTGGTAATCGGCGCTGGCGCAACCTACCGCGAGATTGCGACGAATGAGGCAGTACGTTCTGGTTGCCTGGTGCTTGCTGAGTGCGTCGGACAGATTGGTGATATTCAGGTGCGCAATCGTGGGACTATTGGTGGGTCGCTGGCGCATGCCGATCCAGCAGCTGATCTCCCGGCAGTCGTGCTGGCACTTGGTGCAACGATTAACGTGATGGGACCAAACGGCGCACGCAGCATCGCTGCCGATGATATGTTCGTGGCGATGATGACCACGGCAATCTCGCCGGGCGAAGTGATGACGTCGGTGACATTCCCTATTCTAGGCAAGGGCGAAGGTGCAGCATACGCCAAACTGCGCCAGCCAGCGTCGCGCTACGCTATTGTCGGTGTGGCGGCGTATGTCAAACTGGACGGCGGAACCGTTGCGGCGTGCCGCATTGGTGTCACTGGCGCTGGTGCTGTTGCAGTACGTCAGCCAGCTGCTGAGGCGGCACTGGTTGGCACTTCTGGAGATGACGCAGCAGTGGCGGCAGCAGCGAATGCCGCTGGCGACGGGATTGATTACCTAGGCGACATCCATGCGTCGGCGGAGTACCGCCAGGCGATGGTGAAGGTTTACACTCGGCGCGCGCTGACCGAAGCGCTCCGCCGCGCACGCGCGTGAACAGTCGGGCAGAAGCGGCAGTTCATACGAAAACTCGCGCCGTCGGTTTGGCTAAGAACCGACGGCGCGAGTTTTTTGCCATTCATCGGGTTATCGAGTCTTCACAAAACGTCTGCCGTCACGGTACCACCTCTCACGTGCAATGCTCCCTGTTTTCAATACCCAGGCGCGTGTCGTGGAGTACTATATGTGATCCGAATGCGCGCGGAAAAGAGCTGACAGCAACGGAATGGCATGTCTCAGCAATCCCGTGATCCGAATGCACGCGGAAAAGAGGATTCGTATGACACATTGCCGCTGTCATGCGCGGATGCGGAACCGGATCGATGACCTGATCAACACGCTTGCGGCAGAAGATCGCATGACCGATCTCAAACACAAACTCGACCAGGTGACGTTCTGGAAGTTACGCAGCAGCGAACGTGAAACCTGGCACTACGCGCGAGGCATCGCTGCTTTTCGCCGCGGCGACTACGCCCAGGCAACGCAACGCTTCGAGAAGGGACGCGCCGCTGCGCCGCGATCTGCACGGATCGCTTTTGCGCTGAGTCAGAGTACGAGCAGGTCGGGCGGGTCGCAGATATGCTGGCGGCATTCGACGCCTGTCCATTCCCGCGTGTGCTGTCCGCTTACGCGCTGATGCGGGCGCGTTTCGCCTACCTGCGAGACCACTCGCAGAGAGCGCTCCAGTATGTGTTGCCAATTCTTGACACCTACGAAGCGCTCCAGATCGCCGACGATCATTTCCTGTTCATACGGGGGTTGCCCTTCTTTGGCGAAACGTGGTCGTATCTGGGAGCATTCCTGGAGTTGACCGGCGATCTTACGACGTTGCGCGCGCTTACCGAACGCGCCCGCCAGCATCTCAAGGAGTACGCCTTTGATGGACAGGTATTGTGGCTCGAATGTCTGGAGCACGACGATGTTACGCTGCTCATCGAAGCGCTCGAGCAAACCGTGCAGGAAGGCATAGCGCTTGGATGGCCCGTCGGGTACACGGCAATCTGCCTGGCAGTGCTGCAATCGCAGCGCACCGATGATCTGCAGGAAGCCGAACACATCCTCGATGCTGTAACCCTGAGCGATGAAGACCCGCCGTTGCTGGACGATATCCGGCTTCTGGCGCAGTGTGCCATTTGCTCACCGGGCAGGCGACAACGAACGTGAATCTGTTTTGGTGCGACAGTTTCTGGAGCGTCAGCCGATGCTCCTCGAACCGTCACGCGCGTTCGATGTGCGCCTGCTTCGGTATCAGGAGCGGTTGAAGCCGCTCTATTGGGAGGGAAAACGGCACACTGGCGTTTCTGGATGGCCCGACAGAGTACGGATTATGGTCTGATCCGCGTCACGTATTGCCTGATCTCATCGGCGCGGATAAAGAAGCCCTGGAGGCGCTGTCAACCCAATCCATCCGGTCAACCGCTTCTTTTGGTTGATGATGATCTTTCCACCATTCCCCGTGCAGATGATAGGTGGCGAGCGCAGATGGGCAAATCTGCGCGATCGTCCAGGCACAGCGGTGCACTCCTGGCGGTAGTAGACAGACTGGGACTACGCGAACGAATGGAGGAAGTTATGCTGGTCCTGGAAAAAAATAGTCGTTCCACCGTTCATTGGTGTGAATGTCGATGTAACTTCAGATCTAGGCATATTGGGGGATAATATGAATATATACGTGGCCTGTAACTGTATCTGTATCGACTTTTATATTGAAAAACTTAGGATAAAAACGCTCGTTAAGTAGCTGCTTCACCCTTTCTACCACTAACCAGCAAGAATCTATAGTATAGCGCGGGATTTGAAGATAGTGGGTAAAGTGCTTTTTAGGAATGACCAGTGCATGACCGGGGGAAATCGGACGTCTGGCTAACACAGCATATGCAATGGTAGACTCGGTTAGTAACTCATAATCATTTGCGGGTATGCAGGATGAGCACATCAAAGGCGTAGAAGGTGAAGATAGTTGGTTATAGTGGCGATAGCGGTATATCTCACAGTGATCGGTGCGAAGAATACTTTGATAAGGGAGTATAACTGAGCACTGATACACCTCGACACGATGTTTCAGGTGCAAACGAAAACCATCACGTCGAATATCGCGTCGAACAGCAAAGTATGCGCTTCCCTCTGGAAGAAGCAATTCAGAAACGACCATTAGAACGTACTCTTGCTCTTTCGGTAGAAGAACGTTTAATACATAGAGACAAATAATGGTATCAAACTTACCCTGCGGTTGATCTGGAGCATAATAGGGATCGTAGCCAGTAACGTTATATCCTTTTTGTCGAAGGAACTTTACATCCGATCCCAGACCACATCCAAAATCTAAAACACGACCTTTTATCAAACCCTTTCGAATTAAGTACCTTACCGGGAATGACTCCCTTCCTCGCTCTTTTGCGGTCATGTGACTATGAGGATTCTTCTGGGAGTGAAAAATGAGTTTCATAACATCTCCTGTTCATACAAGAAGTTTTCCACTTCATCGATGATATTCCCAGTCGGTCGGAAAACCCATATTTCTCGCTATCTGAACCTGCGGAATAATTGTATCGCGAAGGTGTCGGCTAAAATCTTTAGGATCCATATTACGGAGTTCGGAAGCAGAATCGACCTTAAAAAGCAAAACGTGATCTTCAAGCAGTTTCGGCTTCTCCTCGGAGACTATTCTCACCGCATCGAATTGAATTTGTGCGAAAACGTCAAAGTATCTATCGATTTTGGGGATACTGTCACTTTTGGATGAATTGATTTCTTTAGTTGTTGGAACAATGTTCCAGATGCAATCATTCGCGGTAAAGCTCCACGGAATAAAGTGATCAAGCGAGTATCGCTTTTCATCCAGAGTGGCTCCTGAATATATGCACTGCAACGATTTTTTTATTTTTGAAAACGATGTCCCAAAATTTTCTTGCATTTCTAAGATCTCTTTCCTGTGGTTCGAACAATTTGCTAGGGATATTCGGTATGTTAGGATTGTGTCTCTGTAGATATTCAATCAGATTCCATAAGCAAAATCCTCTCAGGATCGCAAGGTGCTGTTTGAGATATTCGAACCATTTGGGGTGTATCTCGATTGCTTGTTCTGTTTCTATAAAGCGGTATAAGCATGGAGAACAGTCGAAGGTGAGTTGAGAAAGTTTTGAGATACGGCGATTTATCTCGGTGTCTTTTACACCTCGCAGATCTTTCGAGAAAAAAGGACGAAGAAATCGATAAGGAACAAATCGAGCAAGTTTGTAAATGACTTTTCCGATGTCGTCTTTATCCCGCATGTGCTTCAAAGCCTCGTCGAAGACCTGGCTATAGGAACTATCTATCGGTAGCCCGGAACTTTCACGAAGAAGTGTTGCGATGTTACTCAGTTGATCCTGTTTACCAAACGAGAGACGAAAATAGTTCGTTGGGAACCATACCCTGGCTACCATATGCGCCAGAAGTGTAGCGACAGGTATAGTGCGTGTTTGAGATTCCTTAATATGATCCAGGATGGCAAGAAACCAGTAGAATTTGTACGAGTTTGTTACCTTGTCGAAACTCGCTGCCAGGGCGGATATGGAAAGTTGATTGGAATGAGGTAGACTATTCACAGGCTTATGGGTCGGGTTTGAGTTTTATTATGTTACCGTCTGACACCGGGCAGGGTTACGCTTCGCCGACTCGCAGCTTCCGACGTTTGCGCGCCTGCCGATTACTTTGTCCGAACCGATGCATCCTCCCCCAGTATATAATTTTTCCAGCTGACGGTAGCAGTCCAGCATATACGCAATGTCACGCTTGAGCGTGACGTCGGGGGGTTCTCGCGGGTTATGCGCACGGATAATGGAGATTGAGCATTTACAGCATTTCTCAGATACATTGACTAAGGTTCATATCTGCCGTGTCGCGCGAGACGACCGCGTCCAGCGGAGTGTAGACCGAAATGAATTTCGGTCGCCACGTAGGGCGCGCGACTCCAGAAATGTTCAACCCCATCCATTAGGTTCAACCTTTGCGAGAACTGCTATAATCCGGTATGCGCCGCGCGCCGTCGGGCTGATGGAGATTGAGAATTTAATCCGGTGTGCGCCTCTTGTCGTCGGACTGAAGCCCTCGGCTAAGCAAGGCGAAGCCCGCCTGCGCGGGCGAGAGCGGAATAATTACTCAAAGACCATTATCCCTGGATCTGCTGCGCCAACCCGTCGATGGTGAATTCGCTGCCTCAGCACACAGACAAACCCTCCAGGCTGCAATGATCGTTGTCGTCCGGTTTGCTGCCTTTTGTAGGCTCACAGGTCTCTCCGTCGTCGGGTGTGCCCCGGCTGGCGTGCTCTTACGATAGCATACTTTTTGCTTTCACAAATCATCGAGCGGTTATATCCGTTGCCTCCACCGGGACCGGCGGACACGCGACCATCGACGGTTCCCGGCACGGTGCGTGGCGCGCCTGGAGGTCGCCGGATGCTATTCGCCATCACACGCCGCCGGACGCGCCCCGCGCACGTCGCTCCCCGACTGCGC